>QWCE01001946.1_pt1 | contig 27988 bp, 21 predicted proteins | sample 1972531 | NCBI WGS metagenome assembly QWCE01 (sample SAMN09866716, study PRJNA288562) | Human gut metagenome isolate term4_stool, whole genome shotgun sequencing... | reverse complement strand
CCACATGGACGCCCGCGAGCAGATTACGGCGGCTTTTCGCAATTTTGCATTTTACAGCCGTAATTCCGCCGCCCACTTTACGGCGGCTTTTCGCACTTTTGCGTTTTGCTGCCGTAATTCCGCCGCCCACTTTACGGTGGCTTTTCGCGCTTTGCACTGTCCCCCAAATGGTAGAGTGTAGATTTGCTGAAAACGTAAAAACCACCCTACAACCTCTCTGGCGTCGATAGGAAGAATCCCTTGCTTCGTATCCGCGTAGTGCCATTGCGGCACGGAACACACAGGAGTATGATAAAAACAGTTCAGCAAGTTGGTGATGTGCTTCCACAGACTATTCTCCAAGGATACACGCACATGGGCTATCGCATCGGCTACGATGGAATCTATGTGGTTCATTCCTATTATGAATCAGGAGGAAATGACGATGAAAACAACGCGCAACAACATTCTGTATTATGCATCCACGGCCCTTATCATTGAAACGGCCATCTCACTGGGTTTTGCCCTCTTGGTCTCCCTCTTTGGCAGCATTGCGGCTTCTTGGCTTAACCGCGGAACCGATGTAAGCGGCTACTTTTTAGGAGTATTGGGATTTTCTATATTTTTTCTCGCCCTGCTGGCGATTGTGCTCAGTCTTGCCTATTTCTACGCAGGATTCACCGGACGAAAAAATGCGGACAATCCGCAAGCGGGCAATCGGTTGTTTATTTTCGGCATCATCATGCTCGTCTTGTCCGCCATTTCTATTCTGCACAAATTCACCTTTTTATCCCTGATTCACCTGGTCATCGTCGCCCTATACTTGATCGGCGCATATGAATTAAAAACCGGCAAGATGGTGTTGTCACAATACTTCGGACAAGCTCAGAAGGTTGATATGAATAAGAATGATATGGATAAGGTTGATATGGATCAGGTTGTTATGGTCAAAGATGATGTGGACAACGATGATATGGATAAGGTTGATGTGGATAAGGTTGATATGGATAAGGAGCAGTAACGTCCCAAAGCCATTGTCACGCCATGTAGTGCACAACCAAAAATGGATTGTCTCCAGCCATGAAGACAATCCATTTTTTATTTACCATTCTATCCACAAGGTAAAGACGTCAGCAACCGTCCGTTCCGCCAATCCCTAGGGTTGAACCTCTTCTTCCCGGTCTGCCTGCATACGGGACACATCCAGCCCGTTGACATTAAAAAGAATCGTCCCGTCGGAAAAAAGGAAGCACGGAATGCCGATCTTCCCCTCCTCTTTTTACTTGCTGTTAAGATGATTTATTTGTCCTGACTGCTGCCATCCTGTTGTGACGAAACCTCTTTTGCACGTACACTCTCTTCAACGAAGCGATTCTCATTTGTCGAATTCAAAAGACTTACCATATACGAGTATGCATCTGGTATCGCTTTGTCTTCTGTCGGAAGAAAATCAAAGGTTAAATCAAATTCATATAATTCAGACATTGGAAAGTCTTTATGTGGATTGACAAAAGTCATCTCAAATGGCTTGCCTAATGCCAAATCCAACTTAAAATCCTCATTCTTCGTGGTCAATGGATACGCCTGATCCTTATCACGTTTTTTGATTTGTGCACTGACCTTCGTCGCATAGATGTTGTTGATCTTGCCATCGGCCATCAACTTATCCATGCCGGAAAACGCGTGTGTCTCCAGCTTTGCTACCAAAATATTATTTTTTTTGCTATAGCGTACTTCAAGCAAATCTACGCCTTCTAAGACCGCACGCACTGGTAAAGTTGTTTTTTCACCATCTCGTTTTTCTTCGGATGTCGATTTCTCGACAATTTTAGATTCCTCCACGCTTTCGGGCTGGTTCTCCGTCACGTTCGGCGATACCCGTCCTCTAAAGAAATAGCCAGCAATAAAGGCACATGCGACAAGGAGAATGCCAATCAAGAGAATATAGCGTTTGGTCTTGCTCATAACCTCCTCCTTCTTATTAATGCCATTCTACATATTGACCAGTTGTAAATCGAGCATACACGCTACGATAGGTTTTGCTGCAATCACTTTCAACGGTCACTATTGAGCCATTAGTTGAAGTGCTTAATGACCCTACATTACAGTAATAGGTCTTATGAGCAGGTACATATGTTTTTACTGAAAACGTTTCCGTATATGAAGAACCAAACTTTGTCTCTGCTCGGACACCGATTGAAGCAAATATCATCCCTGCTTCTGTGGAACCAGATATACTTCCTTCAAAATATACTTTTCTTGTACAAGATACTTCCATTAGCTGAGTGGTGCCAGTATTGTTGACCGCTTTATACGTTTTTACAGACACGGGATTTTCATAAGATGTAGACTTTTCTCTGTAGTATTGATGAATCGGGCAAGCTGGTCCTCTTAATACTGCTCCCTTTTCCGTATCAGCCTTCACAACGTTTTGTGATGACAAAAGAGAACACAAGAATACCAAACAACAGATAATCCAAACAAGACGCTTTTTCATAATTCCTCCTCTCTTTAGAAATAATTCACCCGCTAATCTTCTTTTCAGTACAGGTTCATGCCATAGAACATCTTTTATCTATTATATAACACTATTTTCACTCTATGTCAATCGTTTTCTCCACCCTCCTATAAAATCTATCTTGATAACTGCTATAATCAAAATTTCCGATGATGTCACATGAAAAGGAATCGTTTCTTTACAAGCCCTCAAATCCTAAAATACCAGGTGTTTCGCTGATAAGGAATCATCTCATCGCTCAGGCAAAGGATGACGGCAGGCTGTACCTTTTTCTTCAGCATATCCGGATAATTGCGTGACACTTCGAAAATCTGCGATTCGAGATGACGAGACATATACATGAGACTTTCCTTCGTTTCCAATAATTTCTGTAAATACTAAAGTCTGACTTTATTTCGCCCGAACTTTGATCTCGATTCACAGAAAAAAAGAGGAGACGTTGTCGTCTCCCCTTTTCCTTTATTTTTCCACGCTTTCCATAAGAACGCTGTTGATTCTCTTATTCCGTTACCGTGTCGGCTTCGGTTTCGACCGTTGAGCCAACAACGCCGCATCGTCTTCACGCGCGGCCGTTGCAACGGTTTCCGGCGCATCCGTGTCCTCAACTTCTGCCGTATTCTCGTCTTCCTCGTCCATCGCAACATCTTCCGCATAATGTGGTGCACGTTTTTCGGCTTTCATGCCTTCAATGCGCTCCAAATCGTCCTTCATGCCATCATAGGTGATGCCACTCTGGCGATAAGACTTCATGCCCGTACCGGCCGGAATCAGCTGACCGATGATGATGTTCTCTTTCAGGCCGCGAAGATCGTCCACCTTGCCCTTGATGGAAGCATCGGTGAGCACGCGCGTTGTTTCCTGGAAGGAAGCGGCGCTTAAGAAGGATTCTGAAGCAATGGATGCCTTTGTGATACCCAAGATTTCATACTCGAAGGATGCCGGCTCTTTGCCTTCCGCTTCCAGTTGTTCGTTTTCAAGAGCTACCAGACGATGGTTCACCATCTGTCCGGGCAAGAAGCTCGAGTTGCCGGACTCGGTGATACGCACGCGTTGCAGCATCTGCTTGATGATAATCTCAATATGACGGTCATCAATATCGACACCTTGGATACGGTAAACCTTCTGTACTTCACGCGTGATATAGTCTTGTACCGCTTTCACGCCCAAGACATCCAAAATATCATGCGGATTCAGAGAACCTTCCGTCAGGCGATCGCCCTTAGCGATGACATCGCCATCATGCACAGCAATAGTCGTTCCGAAGGGAATCGCGTAGGTTTCTTGGTGCCCGTCGTCTGAGGTAACCACCACATCCTGGCGTTTCTTATTATCCTGAATGGATACGGTGCCGCCGTTCTTGGTGATCGTGGCAAGTCCCTTCGGCTTACGTGCTTCGAACAACTCCTCCACACGCGGAAGACCTTGGGTAATTCCGGTACCGGCAATACCGCCGGAGTGGAAGGTACGCATGGTCAGCTGTGTACCCGGTTCACCAATGGACTGTGCCGCAATAATACCGACGGCTTCGCCGATATCCACGCCCTTACCGGTAGCCAGGTTGCGTCCGTAGCACTTGGCGCAAACGCCGTGCACCGAATTGCACTCCAATACCGAGCGTACCTTGACCTCTTTAATTTCGGCCGCCATGATGGCGTCCGCCATTTTTTCCGTAATAATTTCGTTGCGACGTGCCAACAGTTCTCCCGTGGACGGATGCAACACATCCTCAAAGCTGGTACGGCCAATAATACGATCCTTTAAGGATTCGATCATCTCGTTTCCTTCGCGAATATCGGAAACGGTAATATAGCGATCCGTACCGCAATCGTCTTCGGTCACGATAACGTCTTGCGACACATCAACCAAACGACGCGTCAGATAACCCGAGTCCGCCGTACGAAGTGCCGTATCGGAAAGGCCCTTTCGAGAACCATGCGTTGAAATAAAGAACTCCTGCACGGACAAACCTTCACGGAAGTTGGCGCGAACCGGAATCTCGATGGTCTTACCGGTTGCCGTCTGCATCAAACCGCGCATACCGGCCAACTGACGAATCTGTTTCATGGAACCGCGGGCACCGGAGTTCGCCATGATGGCGATGGAGTTTGTCGGATCCAGATGTTTCACGATCGCCTGCTCCACATCATCGGTAGCCTTCGTCCATGTGTCAATCACGAAGTCATAACGCTCGTTCTCGGAAATTAAACCGCGACGCGCCATACGCTCATAGCCTTCAACGTCCTTGACCGCCTGTGTCAGAATATCTGCCTTCTCATCCGGAATATGGACATCGTTCATGGAAACCGTCAGGGCGCCAATCGTGGAGTAATAGTAACCGGTCGACTTAATGTAGTCCAGCAAGCGTGACGTACGAATGTTACCATGCACACGATAGCAGCGATCCAGAATGTCGGTGAGTTTCTTTTTGTCCACCAGCATATCCACTTCCAAGCCATATGGATCTTTCTGGCGATCCACATAGCCCAAATCCTGCGGAATCCCTTCATTGAAAATGAAACGGCCTACCGTAGAAATGACCAGTTTCCCGTGATCCTCTGCATTGAGGTAGCGACGAACGGCCACCAGTGAATGCAACGTCACGAAGTGATTGGCTAAGGCTTTGCGCATCTCATCCAGATCCTGGAAATAGGCCTCTGGTTTTTCACTCTTCGGCTCTGTTGTCAGATAGTAGGAACCGAGCACCATATCCTGCGTCGGGGTCGTAATGGGTTTTCCATCCTTCGGCGCCAGAATATTGTTCGTGGACAGCATCAGCAGACGCGCTTCCGTCTGGGCTTCTGAAGACAGCGGCACGTGAATGGCCATCTGGTCACCGTCGAAGTCGGCGTTGTAAGCAGTACATGCCAGCGGATGCAACTTAATGGCCTTGCCTTCCACCAATACCGGTTCAAAGGCCTGAATACCCAGGCGATGCAAAGTCGGGGCGCGGTTTAAGAGCACCGGATGGTCTTTAATGACTTTCTCCAGCGGTCCCCAGACGTTTTCGTCTTTACGCTCCACCATCTTCTTTGCATTCTTAATATTGTGTGCCAACTCCTGCGCAACCAATTCGCGCATGACAAAGGGTTTGAAAAGCTCCAGTGCCATATCTTTTGGCACGCCGCATTGATAGAACTTCAGATTCGGACCGACGACGATAACGGAACGACCGGAATAGTCAACGCGTTTGCCCAAAAGGTTCTGGCGGAAACGACCGGATTTGCCCTTCAACAGATCGGACAAGCTCTTCAACGGGCGATTGGATGCGCCGGTCACTGCTTTGCCGCGACGGCCGTTATCAATGAGTGCATCCACAGCTTCCTGCAGCATACGCTTCTCGTTACGCACGATAATACTCGGCGCACCGATGTCCAGGAGTCGCTTCAAACGATTGTTGCGGTTGATTACGCGGCGATACAGGTCATTCAAATCAGAAGTGGCAAAGCGGCCTCCTTCCAGCTGTACCATCGGACGCAGATCCGGCGGCATCACCGGCAATACGGTTAAGCACATCCACTCCGGCTTGTTGCCGGAACGCAGGAAAGCTTCGACTACTTCCAAGCGACGCATGGAACGTACGCGCTTCTGTCCCGTTGCTTCTTCAAGCTCCTTGGTCAGCACGCGCTGTTCTTGTTCCAGATCCACTTCGCGAAGCAACTGCTGAATGGCTTCTGCGCCCATTTTAGCCACAAAGCCATCGCCATATTTCTCGTAATACTTGTTGTATTCTTCTTCACTGAGAAGTTGTTTCTTGTAAAGATCCCCTTCGGCCTCGCCCGGATCCAACACCACGAAATTAGCAAAATACAACACCAATTCGAGGGCTTTCGGGCTCATGTCCAAGAGCAGGCCCATGCGAGAAGGGATGCCCTTGAAATACCAGATATGGGAGACCGGAGTGGCCAGTTCAATATGGCCCATACGTTCACGACGTACCTTGGATTTGGTTACCTCAACGCCGCACTTCTCGCAGATTACGCCCTTAAAGCGAATCCGCTTATACTTTCCGCAGTTGCACTCCCAGTCTTTGGTCGGTCCGAAAATCTTTTCGCAGAACAGACCGTCTTTTTCCGGCTTCAGCGTACGATAGTTGATCGTCTCCGGTTTTTTAACTTCGCCGTGCGACCAAGAACGGATTTTTTCAGGGGAGGCAATCTGAATCTTAATGGCATCAAATGCATTGGTTTGTTTCATCCTGATCTCCTATCCTATTCATCCTCTTCATCCGCATCATGGATGGAGAACCCGAGTGCATTGAAATCCGCTTCATCGTCCTCGACATCATCCTCGTCGAGCTCGTACTCATCGCTGACTTCCGTGGCGTCGTCGTCCGCATCATCGGCACGATGCAAGAAGGAAGGCGGGGTTTCCTCGCTCTGTCGCTCATCCAAATCTTCTATTTGTGAGAAACGGGTCACATCGTTTAAGTCATTGACCAGTTCCACTTCTTCACCGTCTTCATCCAGCAAATTGATGTCCAAGGCCAGAGACTGCAATTCCTTAATCAATACCTTGAAGCTTTCCGGAATGCCGGGGGTCGGAATGTTCTCGCCCTTGACGATGGCTTCGTAGGTGCGTACACGTCCGGTGACGTCATCGGACTTCACCGTCAGCATTTCCTGCAGAGTGTGCGAAGCACCATAGGCTTCCAACGCCCAAACTTCCATCTCACCGAAACGCTGACCGCCGAACTGCGCTTTACCGCCAAGCGGCTGTTGCGTAACCAGAGAGTACGGACCGGTGGAACGTGCGTGGATCTTTTCCTCGACCATGTGGTGCAATTTCAGAATGTACATGTAGCCCACCGTAACACGATTGTTAAAGGGCTCGCCCGTACGACCGTCGCGCAGCTGAATCTTGCCGTTGATGGGATAGCCCGCTTTCGTCAGAGCTTCCTCGATATCTTTGTCGGAGGCACCGTCGAAAACCGGTGTAGCTACCTTCCAGCCAAGTTTCTTAGCGGCCAGACCCAAGTGCACTTCCAACACCTGTCCCAAGTTCATACGAGACGGAATGCCCAACGGATTCAAGCAGATCTGAATCGGTGTGCCGTCCGGCAGGAAAGGCATATCCTCGACCGGCAAAATACGCGACACAACACCCTTGTTACCGTGGCGACCGCACATCTTATCGCCGACCATGATCTTGCGCTTTGTCGCGATATAAACGCGAACCACTTCGTTAAGACCCGGTGCCAGATCGTCGCCATTGGCACGCGAATATTTCTTTACGTCTACGACGATACCGCTCTCACCATGCGGCACTTTCAAGGAAGCGTCGCGCACTTCTCTGGCCTTTTCGCCAAAGATGGCACGCAGCAGGCGCTCTTCCGGAGACAGCTCCGTCTCCCCTTTCGGTGTCACCTTACCAACGAGAATATCGCCGGCAACCACCTCGGCACCCACACGAATGATGCCGTCTTCATCCAAGTTACGGCGCATGTCTTCGCCGATGTTCGGAATATCACGGGTAATATCTTCCGGTCCGAGCTTGGTTTCACGCGCTTCACAGCTGTGTTCTTCAATATGGACCGATGTCAGCGTATCATTGATCACGAGCTCTTCATTGATGAGCATCGCGTCTTCGTAGTTATAACCTTCCCAGGTCATGAAGGCGATCAGGATGTTTTTGCCCAAGGCAATTTCGCCTTCTTCCGTCGACGGGCCGTCAGCGATGATTTCGCCTTTCTCGACGCGGTCGCCTTCATCCACAATTGGACGCTGGTTGAAGCAGGTCCCCTGGTTGGCGCGACGGAACTTAAAGACTTTATAGCTCTTTTCCTGTCCGCTCTCATCCTCACGAACCACAATGTGATCCGAATCCACCTTCGTCACAATGCCGGATGCCTTTGCGGTAATTACTACGCCGGAGTCCAATGCCGCCTTATGTTCAATACCGGTACCGATCATCGGTGCTTCGGTTTTGATCAGAGGCACTGCCTGACGCTGCATGTTCGTTCCCATCAAAGCACGGGTAGCATCGTCGTTTTCGAGGAACGGAATCATTGCCGCACCAACGGAAACAATCTGCTGCGGCGAAACGTCCATGAAGTCCACGATTTCACGCGGGAAAATATCGTTGACAGCATTGATGCCACGGCCGGAAACACGAGCATTCACAAAATAGCCGTTCTCATCAATCGGTTCGTTGGCCTGTGCTTTAATGTAATGGTCTTCCTGATCGGCCGTCAGATAGACAATCTCCTCGGTCACATGGCCTGTGCCCTTCTCCACACGGCGATACGGCGTTTCGATGAAGCCATATTCATTGATACGTCCATACGTCGTTAAAGAAGTAATCAAACCGATATTCGGACCTTCAGGCGTCTCGATCGGACAGATACGGCCATAGTGCGAATCATGCACGTCGCGGACTTCCGCGCCCGCACGGTCACGGGAAAGGCCGCCCGGTCCCAACGCCGACAGACGACGTTTATGGGTCAATTCGGACATCGGGTTGGTCTGGTCCATGAATTGGGACAGCTGCGAAGAGCCGAAGAACTCTTTAATTGCCGCCGTGACCGGACGCACATTGAGCAAGCTCTGCGGAGTGGCCAAATCCGGATCACCGGTGGTCATACGCTCTTTCACCACGCGCTCCATACGAGACAATCCGATACGGAACTGGTTCTGCAACAACTCGCCCACGCAGCGCACGCGACGATTGCCCAGATGGTCAATATCATCCACGTCCCCGATACCACGATAGAGATTCAACTGATAGCTGAAGGTTGCCAGAATATCGGCTGTCGTAATGTGACGCGGGCTGATGTCCTGACGATGTTTTTTAAGGTAAGCCGCTTTTTTCTCTGCATTCGGATATTCATCCGGATGGTCTTCAAATTCCTCCAGAATATCCTGCATTGCCGGCCAGTAGAGTTTTTCCGTAAAGCCCAAGGCCGGGAAATCAATGTCCGGCAGTTGTTCTTCAAAAGCGTGATAGGTCACAAAATGGTTGCCTACGACACGGGTGACTTCTGTCAGTTCCGCATTGGAGTAAACGTCGACAATGTTGATACCGGCGTCCTCGATAGCTTCAGCAAGCTTTTCGTCCATGGTGCTTCCGGCGGAAGCAATGATTTCTCCATCTTCGCTCACGGCATCCGCTGCCAGTACGTGGCCGATAATACGGTTCTTGACCGTCAGTTTTTTATTAAAGGTATAGCGTCCCACTTTTGCCAGGTCATAGCGGCGCGGATCGAAGAACAGATTGTGAATCAACGGTTCTGCCGATTCGACCGAAGCCAGATCACCCGGCTTTAACTTGCGGTAAATTTCAATCAAGGCATCCTCGCGTGTACGAGAAACTTCCTTTTCTAAGGTCAAACGCAGGGCTTCACTGTCCCCCAGCACTTCAATCATTTCCTCGTCCGTCTCAAACAGAAGCGCACGAATCAGGGTAGTGGCAGGCAATTTTCGAGTGCGGTCAATACGAATGTTGACCACGCCATGCGCGTCATTATCATATTCCAACCATGCACCTCGGTTCGGAATGACCGTAGAAGAAATCATGGTGTTACCGGACTTATCAAAATCACGAGCATAATACACGCCAGGCGAACGAATCAGCTGCGAAACAATAACACGTTCCGCACCATTAATAATGAAAGTACCGGAATCGGTCATCATCGGAATATCGCCCAAGAACACTTCCTGTTCCTTGACGTCCATGATCTCGCCTTCATCAATCTTAATAAGGCGTACTTTGACTTTCAGTTTGCGCGCATAGTTCACGTCGCGCTCTTTCGATTCTTCCACCGAATATTCCGGCTCATCTTCGAAATAATAGTCGACAAAATCCAATACAAGATTTCCGGAATAGTCGCGGATAGGCGAAACGTCCTCCAAGACTTCACGCAAACCATCGTTCATAAACCATTCGAAACTGTTTTTCTGAATCGCTAATAGATTCGGAAAGTCCAGAACCTGCGGAATGCGCGAAAAGCTCTGACGCACCGTGCGACCATACAATTGAGTATGATTATGCATAAACACCCCTTCCAGTACCGCAAAATGACAAAAATTGGGAACGAATTATTACACTATGAGACAGCTTCACATCTTAGCACACAAAAAGATCCCCTGTCAAGGCACGCCAAGGGTAAAAACTCGAAAAATCGAGCAAAAATAAAATTCATGAGTATGATACAAGATTTTCTTTGTTTTGTCAATAGGAAACGCCCGGATGCGTGGTGTTGCAAATCCGGGCGTTTTTTGCTATTCCATAAAAATTCTTTTTTGCCGTTGGCGTTATCTGCAGAAGACTCGTGCTCCTTAGCGACTTTGTTTCTCCAATTGCATAGAAACGTCATGGCCATTCAGATCCACCGCTTCCTCATCCAGTGCATCGACGCGAGTAATAGAGACAGCGAGCGTTTCCTTTTGAATCTGTTCTTCTCCCTCTTCAAGTGCTGCCGCTACAGTATCGTCCGCACAGTAGGTGATCGTGATGCGGTCGGACACTTCGTAGCCGTTTTTCTTTCGCGTCTGCTGTACTTTGGAGATGAACTCACGAACATAGCCTTCGCGAATCAATTCGTCGGTCAACTGCGTTTCCAAAACTACGAATACCCCATGATCCGACGTCACATCAAAGCCTTCCTGCGCATCAAAATGGGCCGATACAAACTCCTCCGCAATTTCCACATCATGCCCGTTAAGCGAAACCGTAATCGGTCCCTCCTGTATCTCAGCCAAAAAGGCGGAAGGATCCACCGTATTGAGATAGGCGGCAAAGGCCTTCATATCGCCCCCCAATACCTTTCCGGCAACCTTAAAGTTCGGCTTCAAAGAAACTTTCATGAACTTTGACAGCTCGTCCGAATAGATGACTTCTTTGATATTCAGCTCTTCCGCAATGAGATCGTCCAAATCGTCCACGATGGGTGCCAAAGTCTTATCCACCAGGATCGCTTGCAGAGGCTGACGCACTTTAATGCCGGCATCCTCACGAGCGGCACGACCGAGGTTCACCAGACGGCGTACAAGATCCATCTTCTTCTCAAGCTCCGCATCAATAACAGACTCGTCTGCCTGTATCTGATACTCCAGGTGTACGGAATCCATTTCTTCTCCCTGCGTCAGGGCTTGGTACAGATCATCTGCCAGGAACGGGGTAATCGGTGCAATAAGTTTGGATAAACCGTAGAGCACCTCCCAAGTGGTGCAGAACACTGCCTTATTCTGCTGTGTTTCTTCCGATGACCAGAAACGCGAACGGTTACGACGAATGTACCAGTTGGAAAGATCCTCCACCACGAAATCCGACAAAGCATGCACAACGCGGTTGTATTCAAACTGATCCATATCCGTATGATAACGACGCACCAATGAATGGAAGCGCGACAGCAGCCAACGGTCAATTTCCGGGCGTTCCGCCACGGGCAGATCAAATTTTCTGGGATCCCACTCATTGGTGTTGGCGTAGAGCGCAAACATCGCGTAGACGTTCTTAATGGTGCGGAAGAACTTGGATTGCACTTCCTTTAATCCGGCAATGTCAAAGCGCGTCGGCAGCCACGGCGGCGATACATACAACGAGTAGAAGCGCACCGCATCGGCACCGTACTCATCAAAGAGCGCAAAGGGATCCAGGGTATTGCCCTTGGACTTGGACATTTTCTGCCCGTTTTTATCCAAAATCAGGTCGTTGACCAGTACGTTACGATAGGGCGTTTGACCGGTGTACAGCACGGAAATGGCCATGAGGGAGTAGAACCAGCCGCGCGTCTGGTCAATGCCTTCGCAGATGAAATCCGCCGGGAAATAAAGTTTCTCAAAGTCATCCTTATGCTCAAAGGGATAGTGGCGCTGCGCAAAAGGCATGGCGCCGGAGTCAAACCAGACATCGATAACATCCGGCTCGCGACGCATGATGCCACCGCACTCCGGACAGGTCAGCGTAACATTGTCCACATACGGGCGATGCAATTCAATCGATGCATCAATATCCTCTCTGGCTTCCTCGGCCAATTGTGCACGGGAACCGATGGAATGCTGATGGCCGCAATCTTCGCACACCCAAATGTTCAGCGGCGTGCCCCAATAACGGCTGCGAGAGAGCGCCCAATCGTTCAAATTTTCAAGCCAATTGCCGAAGCGCTTTTCCCCGACGTAATCCGGATACCAATGCACCTTCTTATTCTCTGTCACCATCTGATCGCGGAACTTCGTCACATTGATGTACCAAGACGGCTTCGAATAATAGATCAGCGGGGTGCCGCAACGCCAGCAATGCGGATAATTATGTTTAATTTTTTGTTTCGCATAGAGTTTGCCGTTTTCGCGCAGATACTGGAGTACCTCCGGATCGGCATCCATCACGAAAGTGCCTTCATACGGGCCTTCTGCAAATTTGCCTTGTTCATTGACCGGATTCACATAGGCTAGGTCATAGCGCACGCCTGTTTTATTATCGTCTTCACCAAAGGCCGGTGCGGTATGCACGATGCCGGTACCGTCCGTAGTCGTGACATAGTCCGCCAAGGTGACAAAGAAGGCCTTGCCTTGTACCTTAATAAAGGGCAGAAGCTGTTCGTATTCAAGATATTCCAGGTCGCGTCCTTTCATCGTCTCAAGGACTTCCACCGGACCATAGTCTTTTTTCAGAACAGCGTCCATCAAATCCTTCGCCAAGTAGTAAATTTCATCGCCTTGGCGCACTTTCACATAGTCGACATCCGGATGCACCGTCAAGGCAACGTTGGAAGGCAAGGTCCACGGTGTCGTCGTCCAAGCAAGAAAATATTCATTGCTCGTGCCTTTCACCGGGAATTTCACATACGCTGTTGTCACTTCATCTTCACGATAGCCCTGTGCCACCTCATGGGAGGCTAGTCCCGTGCCGCAGCGCGGGCAGTAGGGTAAAATTTTGGCGCCCTTGTAGACGAGGCCGCGCTCATGGAAATTATGCAACAGATGCCACACCGTTTCGATGTAATCATTGTCGAGCGTAATATAGGGATCTTCCATATCCGCTAAAAACGCCATGCGATCCGACATGTCCATCCAAAGATTGCGATAACGGAACACCGATTCACGGCATTTTTTATTAAAAGCTTCCACGCCGTAGGCTTCAATTTCACTCTTCTGATGAAAACCGAGCTCTTTTTCCACCTCAATTTCAACAGGCAAACCATGGGTATCCCAGCCAGCTTTGCGGCGAACCTGATAGCCTTCCATGGTTTTATAACGATTGGTCATATCTTTTAAAGTACGCGAAATGACGTGATGAATGCCCGGGCGACCGTTGGCCGTCGGCGGTCCATCAAAAAACACGAATTTTTCATGATTAGCGCGTTCGTCCACGGAGCGCTTCAGCAAGTCCATGTCTTTCCATACCTTGCTGCGTGCTAATTCTCCTTCTCGCACATTTTCCGGTAAGCTTTTAAATGCCATGCTTTCTCCTATCTTGCTTCGCACTGTCTGCCAGGAGGCAGGGGTTTGCTGTTTTCTCTCCATTATACACAACGTGGCAAAAAACGGGGCTTTTTCCTGTGACACGATGCCTTTTCTAAAGCCTGATCGTGCGCTTGCGCCTATTCTGCGAGCAATGCACCGGCCGCCGCATAAGCACTTGCCCATGCCCAGTGCAGATTATACCCGCCGCATTCGCCGACGATATCGATGACTTCACCGATAAGATACAGCCCCGGACACGTTAGAGATTGAAGACTTCTCATATCGATTTCGTCCGTGCTAACGCCGCCGCAAGTCACGTGTCCGTGGTCTTTCTTATGCACCCCCCGCACGATAAAGTGCCAGGCGCAGGCCCGTGTAAGAATACGCTCCAAGTTCTCTTTATCGGGTGCTTCGTCGGCATCAACCTCACATTCTTTGGCTAATTGTCGCACCACAGCTTCCGGTAGCATGCCGGAAAGCACATCCGCTACGCGCCAAGAAGGAAAGCGAGCGTGCAATTGCCATGCATTCGAAATCCACTCCTTCACCGAGTGCTGTGGCAACAAATTGACGCATACTGTTGGCAGCTGCTCGGAGGACGTGTTTAAGACGGCTGTGGCTACGGCATCCAATATACGATTGGAAAGGCGTAAAATGCCAATGCCGGAAAGGCCGTATTCCGTAAAAAGCAAATCATCGGTGACCTGCTGCCCTTGCGCAGATAAGGCCGCTGTCATTTTAATGCCGGCTAACGCACTCGTTCGAGCTTTTTCCTCCACTTCCAAGGGCACCATGCCCGCATGCAGCGATGTCAAGTGGTGTCCCAGTGCCTTGGCCAGCGAATAGCCGTTGGACCATTCTTTTTTACCGATACCGTAACTGCCGCCCGTGGCAATGACCACGCGGTCAAAGGATTGTTCCTTTCCGTTTTCAAAGCGCAATACGAAGCGATCGCCCTCTTTATGTATCGCCTGCACACCGCAGGAACAGACGGTGTGCACACCGGCATCCGTAAGCCAGGCACTCAGGCGATTCACCACGGTTTCCGCCCGCAACGTTGCCGGATAAGTCATGCCGCTTTCAAACGTCACAGCAGGCATTCCCAATAAGCCGAAGAGGCGCAGTGCTGCGGCAAAGGGAAAAATTTCAAGCACATGTGCGCTTTGTCTGCCCGACTGGCCCGTATAATGTGCCGGGGAAACGTGAGAATTCGTAAAGTTGCAGCGCCCGTTACCGGTAGCACGGACCTTGCGCAACAAGCTTTCTCCCTTTTCAAACAAGAATACTTCGGGCACTGACGATTCCACGATGTCGGATACTTGCGCTTTGTCCGATTGTAGTGCTTGCCAAAGATCCGGACGGCGTAAAAACCCCGCACAGGTGACGCCGGCAGCGCCTCCGCCAATTATTGCGATTCGCATGTCGTACCTCCATAAAAACGGCAATGATCACGTACATTGCAATTCTCACATTCCGGGCGGCGCGCTTTACATACATAGCGCCCCTGAAAAATCAATAAATGATGTGCTTGTGACCATTCGGAACGATCCAAAATCTGCTGCAGATCTTTTTCGCATTGCGCCACATCACTCGAATGCGACAAGCCAATGCGATTGGAAACACGAAACACATGGGTGTCCACGGCAATCGCCGGTATGCCGAACGCATTAGAAGCCACAACATTGGCCGTCTTTCGTCCCACACCGGGTAATGTCATGAGCGTTTTTATGTCTTTTGGCACGCAGCCATCGTATTGCTCCGCTAAAATGCCCGCGGTGCGGATGATATTACGTGCTTTCGTATGAAAAAATCCAATCGAACGAATGTACGTCTCCACGGTCTCCAATGGCGCCTTAGCTAACGCGGCCGCCGTCGGATAGGCGGCAAATAACGCAGGCGTAACACGATTGACCTGCTTATCGGTCGTCTGCGCCGACAGCATCGTGGCTATGAGCAATTCAAAGGGATTCGCCGCCACAAGCTCGCCCTTAGCATTCGGATGCGCCTCCCGCAACTTATCCAGAATCACTCGAGCTTCTTTTTTGGTCATCTTTTTCAAGGCGGACTCCTCTCCAGTCGGCATTCTATGCCGTCAATTATGACAAATGCTATGAAGTCTATTATAATAAAAGTCATTCCGAAACGAAACCGTCGCCCGATCGGCTTGCCGCTTACGACAGCTGCGCCAGCAGGGCCGTTCTCCTTATAGAAAGGATGTTCATGTTTAATCGTAGTAAAAAGGACATGTCACATTTTGACTGGATTCTATTCCTCGTGACGCTGATCCTTTGTGTATTTGGCTTCATCGTCGTCTTTTCCGCCACCGTATCACGCGGCGGACAATGGCACGCGTTGAAATCGCAATTTGCCGCTACAGCGCTCGGTGTAGCCCTGATTGTATTGTTGCAATACATTGATGTGGATTACATAAAAAAGCTGGCGATGCCCATCTACGGCATTGCCGTTTTGCTTTTGATCGCCACGATGCTTTTCGGTGTGGGTGAAGATGCCTGGGGTGCACGCTCCTGGCTCAAACTCGGCCCCGTCACCTTTCAGCCGGCGGAATTTACAAAGATTGCTGTAATGATTGCCTTTGCCATGCTCTTGGAGCGCTATCAGTATCGGCTCAATAAAATAACGACCTTGTTGATTTTAGCCGTTGCCATGGGGATTCCCGTGGTGCTCATTTTACGGCAGCCGGACTTCGGCACGGCGGCGGTGTTTATCTTCTTCCTTGCCCTGATGATTTTCTATGCCGGCCTGCATTGGGGCTACATCGTTGCTGCTTTGGTTTTAGTAGCGGTGGCTACACCGATCGTGTATCAGCATCTGTCACCGATGCAACAAGATCGCATTCTGAACTTTCTTAACCCGATGCGTGACGTAATGAAGAGCGGCTATCAAACCTATCAAGGGCTAATTGCGATCGGTTCCGGCAAGCTCTTCGGTAAGGGCTTTTTGCATGGAACACAAACGCAATACGGCTTTATTCCGGAACGCGACACGGACTATATTTTTGCCGTGTTGGCGGAGGAGTTTGGGCTTGTCGGTGCAGGGGTGCTCATTTTTCTCTACGCCGTCATGCTGCTACGCATTTTGCTCATTGCGAAAAGAGCAAAGGATATGTTCTCGCGCACCCTCTGCGTGGGCGTCGCTGCGATGCAATTCATTCATATCTTCGAAAATATCGGCATGACTATCGGCGTCATGCCGTTAACCGGCATCCCACTGCCCTTCCTTTCCAACGGCGGTACCTTCCAGCTGATCAATCTATTGAGTATCGGCATGATTCTCTGCATATCCACGCAGCGCAAGCCATTGGATTTTAATGCGCCGGAGCCTTCTTTTTCCCGATAGAATATGGACTTTTCATGCTATTGCTCTTGCCCGCTTTCCACGCCAGAAAGAGCGGCATACACCATACACACTCAAAGAGACACGTCATAAGGCGTGCCTCTTTTTGATTCCAGACCAACAGGCGAGGACCCACAGGCAATGGATTTTCGGCATAAAAAATATGACCCTCGACATCGGTGCGATGCCAAGGCACGCCGAATTTTCGTAGACGCGCCAAGGTTTCCGGCGTCGGATGTCCGTAGCGATTGTCTGCGCCACAGCTGATCAATGCTTGCGCGGGGCGTAATCGGCCAAGCAATGTCGCACTGCTGCCTTTTCGTGAACCATGATGCGCTGCTTTTAACAGGGACAGCGGAGCTGGCATGGTATCGTAAGGAAGGGCGTGGTCCTCTTCCTGATCGCCCATCAGCAATATGCCGCCGCCAAAGTCCAAATACATGACCAGACAGTGATTGTTCTTATCCTCCGCATCCCATTGCCCCGGTGTCACGACAGAAACGGTGATAGGACGGCCGCTCGTACCAGGTTGCGTAAAGAGCGTTCGGCGCTCTCCTGCCATGGCAATCTGATGGCGCGCCCCGAGATCCGGCGGCAGTTTTTGGAATGAACCATTTAACGATGGCGCCGTAATGACCCGTTTCACGGTCATCGCTTTTAAGAGCCCCTGCAGATTTCCCATATGATCGTAATCGGCATGGGAGAGAAAGATTCCTTCAATTTCCGTAATGCCCTGCTGCTTCAAATAGGCCGCCAGGGCCGCTGCTTGCGTATTTTCTCCTGTTTGGTGATTCATTTTACCTCCGGTATCCCATAAAAACGCGCGTTGCCCCTGTCTTAACATAAGACAATCGCCCTGGCCGATATTCACCGCCTGAAAGATCGGTGGCAGCAGCGGTTCGAGAAAAAACGGCCGCAGTACTGTAAGGAGGGCCCATATAAAAAAGATTAAACTTTGATGAAGCACTTCGCGATGCAACAGCAGATTCGGCAAGCGATGCTGTTGCAGCCGTGCGCAAAATTTTTGTATCGTACCGAGGCGCCATAAGAGTATCCCCGCCAATAGCAACGCATAGAGTGCCAACGTTCCCGACGAAAAGGTAAAATGCACCCCAGGAACAGCCAATGCGGAGAGGCCTTTAAGTAGCGCACGAAAAGCTGCATAGGTCAAGCGATAGAGACTGCTCAAAAAAACATGTATGTAGCCTAATCCCGGTATAGCGCCGAAAAGAAAGGTCAGCACGCCAAGAGCAAAGAGCGGCGTAAAAGCGGGAATGGCAAAGAGATTGGCCAATAAGGTGGAGGGCGTCTGCGGGATGCCCATATTGACTAAAACGGGCATGGTAAAGGCACTGATCCAAAAAGATTGGCGCAACGATTGTTGAAACATACCACCCTTACCGTGAACGCGTTCCAATTGTTGCACCGCACGCAACGCTGCAGCACAAAGAAAGCTTAATAAGAGTCCCGCATCAAAAAGGCGCGACGGACGCCATGCCAGCACCAAGCACAGTGCCAACAGGAATCGCTTCATGGGCTCCTCTTTACGCTTCGAGGCAATGGCCATTTCATGAAACGCCAAAAAGAGCCAGGCACGCAGGATGGATGCCGGAAAATCCAGAAGCGCCGCGTAAAAGAGCAGGAGTGCGAGTAATCCCCCGGCTATCGTGCGGCGTGAAAATGGCAAAAAGGCGGCTATAAAAATCCCCCATTCAAAGAGCAGGTGCACGTGCAATCCGCTGGCTGCCAGCAGATGGGCCACGCCCAAGTCTTTCATATCTTCTTGGATCGAAAAGCCGCCACCGGCCTGTGCTCCCAACAAGACGCGTTTTAGAAATTGAAAACTTTCCCCCTCCTGCCGATCGCATTGCGCCGCCAAATTTTGTCGCAGTCGCACTAAAAAAGCACTCGGGCACCATGTGTGTCGTAAAAAGTGTGCCTGTCGTATCCGAAAACGCGCCGACATTCCCCGACTGCCATAGTAGTCTGCCGCATCAAAGTTTCCCGGTAACGATGCCTTGGCAAACGCCTTTCCCTCACCGGAAACGGCATAAACCCTACCGAGAAAGGCAAGCGGCGACGATAAGCCCCTTTGTTTTGTGGATTGATGTTCCAATATGGCTATATCTTTGTTCACCGGCTGATCCGAAAGCACCCGAAGACCAAAAAGAGAATTCTTAGGGGTAATGCTGAATACGAAGCGTGCCTTTTCCCCTGCCCCTTCCAGCCCCGTCACTTGGATTTCGCTCTGTTTTGTTGAGGAAAATAAAGCAGACGTCGCCATGGCATCACGGAGCGGATTGCATAGTGAAAACAACACTATTCCGCTCATCAGCGCTAATCCCGTTTTTCGATAACGTCGAAACAAAAGCGGCATCAAAAGAATTGCAACGACGGACAATTCCTGTGCAGAAAGCCACAACCCTGCCAGAAATGCAGCCATCCATACAGACTCCACTTCCCCTCCTCTCTTCTGTGCTAAAATAGGCGCAAAGGAGCGCACTATGGAAACCGTTTTAAGAAACCCCTATCAGATTGAACTGGACACTATCATCGCCACGCAAAATCCGGACGGCGCCAACGTTCTCGTACGCTTGGCGGATACCATCTTGCCGGATTATCACGCCCTGAAACTGTTTCCCGAAATGGTCTATTGTAACGATGTTCTTCTGCCGACGGAAGCGGTGCGCGATGGAAAAACATTGCTTCTGTCCGATACACCAAAGCAAAAGGTTTTACGACTGCGCGTTTCCTATGCGATGCGTAAACATCTGTTGCAACAAGTGACGACGCGTCTCATCCTGACTGTTCTCTGTCAAAACTACTTTGCCTGTACACCGATTTTCTTCGCACATCCGACTTCCGATCGCATTGTTCGTCTGACACTGCCCGCCATGATTGATGACGAGGCTGCATCGGAAACCACTCGTTTCCTCGCAAATCGCGTCAATGCCTGGAAGGATGCGGGGCTTAACCTGCATACGCGTGCTGAGCGCATGGAGACGACATTCTACGGCATGGCAACACTCCCTTGGATGGGACCGCATCTGTTTCATACCGCAGAGCTTGATGCCATAACGCCGCACCGCAGCCTATGCACCTCCGTCGGATTACAATTGGAATTCCTTATGGGCTGTGACCGGCCCGTATTCTAAGCGGATCGTAACAGGAGCAAAACGTGCCTCTCCGCTTTGTCCATATTAAGTATAAAAAAATCGCCGTCCCATGGTGTCCCAAAGTGACGACGATTCGTTCCTAATTTTTCTGCATGGTTTAGTTTTTCTTTCCTTTAACAGTATTACTGCCTTTTTCCTCAGGCGGCGTCAAACTTTCAACCAGTGTTAAAAGCCAAGCAGCTGCTAAGGCAATACATCCCGCTACAAAGAAATACACACCCGCCCATAGCGCTTGCAGTCCGGCGATATGCGCTTTTCTTGCAAAGCCCAGCACAAAGAAGCCGATACCGAGTACGACGCCTACCAAAGCAGGCAGATATTTCATCCATTTCACAGAATGAAATAACATATACAGCGCCACGGTTACCGCTGTAAATAAGACGATCATCAGCGGAAGCATGATAAGTTTAGATTGATATTGTGCAATGATTCCAAATAGACTTGCCATAACCTTCTCCTATCTTGTGTAATCTTACCATACCCCGCCTCCCTGCGCTATAATAGAGATGAAGAAACTGTATTTCTATGGATTCGTTTCCATCAATTGCCGGTCGCGACCGGCTCCTTTCCGGAGGAGGTAACCCGTGAAAAAGCGTTACTACATTGGCTTGTTCCTACTTGTTCTGTTGGTTCTTACTCTTGTCCCGTTCTCCTCTATGGCCGATGTCGGCGGCGGTGTCGACTGGGGCACCAATAATTGGGGCGGCAACGATTGGGGTGGCAATGATTGGGGTGGCAATGATTGGGGTGGCGGCTCGGATTACGGCAACGTCACCGGCGGCATCAATCCCTTTTTTCTGTTCTACGCCTTCGATAACCCATGGCTGCTTTTCGTCATTGTCGGCTTTGTGATCATTCGCTTTTTGATTATGAAAAATATGCGCCGCAATAACCAAAATCGCTCACAGTCCTACGCTGGTCCGTCGATTTCCACTGCAAGCGACCAAAATCTGCAAACCCTGCTCGATCGCGATCCACATTTTTCCAAGCAGCAATTTTTGTTGCGCGTCTCCGACGTCTTTGTCGCGCTGCAGCAAGCCTGGACGGCGAAAGACTGGCGTACCATCCGCGCCTTCGAGTCTAACAATCTCTATGACCAACACGCCCGACAGCTACAACAATACATCGATAAAAAGCAGACCAATGTCGTTGAAGACATCTCCGTTTTGGAAACGCGCATTGAATCTTATGAAGAAGACGAAGATAATTCGTATTTGAACGCCATCATTCGTGCACGCTACTGCGACTATGTCATAGAAGATGAAAGCGGGCGTATCATTAAGGGCAAAAAAGGGCATCGCTATATTATGACGTACCGCATGCAGTTCATGCGCAAACTCGACGCTAAAACGGAGAACCAAACGCAAACCAAAGCCACGCAGTGTCCAAATTGCGGTGCACCACTTGCCATCAATCAAAACGGCATCTGCGAATATTGCGGCGCCGAAGTCACCACCGGGGCCAATCAATGGGTGCTAAGTGCTCTACAGCCCCTACAGCAGCGCAGTGCGTAAGCCCTCATTAAGCGCGAGGATCTTCCTTTCCGACTTTTCCCTGTAGGGCTTTTCCCTGTACGGCGGGCCAAAGCACGCTTTCTTCGTCACATGAACAACATATCCTCGTAGTAGAGTGTAACAAAAAGGAGGAGCTATGAAACATACGATTCTTAAGACAATATCGGCCTTGACCTTAGCCGTCCTGTTAACAGCTTGCCAAAGCACCGCACCCGCTTCCGAAGAACTCTCGTCGCAGGTCGATTCCGCTGTTGCAAGCACATCGGAAGTCACTTCCTCGGAAAACAAAAGTTCTTCTGCCTCGCTTTCTTCCTCTGATGAAGATACGCTGTCCGCGGAAACCGTTACATCACTTGAGAAATTGGCACACGATGTAGCCGAATTTCCGACCGGTACGGCAGGTGCAAGCATGAAAGCCGTCCAGATCGCCAATAACTTTCTGCCATTTGGCGATGCATTAAAAGCCCATCCGGATGTGTTGATCCGCGCTTTGAAAAAAGAGAATTTAGCAAATGACTTTAACGAACTGCAACAGCAATGGGAAGCTATTTCGGAAAATATCCAAGGCTTGGTCAAAAAAGATGCCATGACTATTGCAACAGCGAATGATGCCGGTGTGGATGTGAAGACCTCTCTCCTGAAAGCCGATGAGTGGAAAAGCGTATGCGAGACCATCGCCAAAGGACTGAAATAGGCGTTCTTACAGAACCATAACAAATTAAAATAAATGAGCTGTCTTGGACAGCTCGGCGGATAACTATAGAAGAAGCAGAGGGCGGCCTATGGCCGCCTTCCTTTTTTGTCGCCGTGTGGCAATCCTGTGTGATTTCCGACTAGGTAAAAACCGTATATGGAAATATACCTAGCTGCCATTTGGCGATCCTGCGCGTTTTCCAGCTAGGTAAAAACCGTATATGGAAATATACCTAGTCGCCATTTGGCGATCCTGTGCGATTTCCGACTAGGTAAAAATCGTATATGGAAATATACCTAGTTGCCGCACGCCATCACCGCGCAATTTCCGACTAGGTAAAAACCGTATATCGAAATATACCTAGCTGCCTTGGTGCGCCGCCGGGCATGTTTTGGCTAGGTAAAAACCACATATGGAAAAATACCTAGTCGCTACACGCTATCGCCATGTGCTTTCTGGCTAGGTAAAAACCGTATATCGAAAAATACCTAGTCGTCACACGCCATCACCGTGCAATTTCCGACTAGGTAAAAACCGTATTTCGAAAAATACCTAGTCGCCACACGCCATCACCGTGCAATTTCCGACTAGGTAAAAACCGTATTTCGAAAAATACCTAGTCGCCACACGCCATCACCGTGCATTTTCCGGCTAGGTAAAAACCGTATATAAAAATATACCTAGCCGCCGCACGCCGTTGCCATGCATTTTCCGGCTAGGTAAAAACCGTATTTCGAAAAATACCTAGCCGCCACACGCCGTTGCCATGTGATTTCCGGCTAGGTAAAAACCATATTTCGAATTTTACCTAGCTGCCACACGCTATTGCCATGTGATTTCCGGCTAGGTAAAAACCGTATTTCGAAATATACCAAGTCGTCGAGGTGCTACACCATCCTTTCCACAAGGAGCGCCGCGCGGTGCGTTTTGCCGTGGGCGTCTGCAGCGTCCGAAAACAACCGCATGCCGTCGCCCGGAAGCAGTTATCTGCGTCGCCCAAAAGCAGCTGCCTGCCGTTGCCCCGCAGCAGCTACCCGCCTCGTTCTATAGCAGCCCTCTACGGCGGCGATTGGAACCGAAAGGGCACCGCTCCTCTCTTATCTGGTAACGCTATTCGGTTTGTTTCTGACTTTCTCCGGCACGCGATCGGCCATGCGCAAGAACACAAAGCCTAACAGGAAAAAGATGGCTAAAGCGGCAACAGCAATGTTGATGGTGCCTCCGGCGTATTTGACCATGGCGATGACAAAGGAGCCCAAGAAAGAAGCTCCTTTGGCAAAAATGTCATAGATGCCGAAGTATTCACCGGCATGTTCAGGCGGGATTATGCGAGAATAGTAGGAACGGGAAAGGGCTTGAATGGCGCCTTGGAACATGCCGACGCCGAAAGCCATGATGCCGAACTGCCAAAGTGCCTGCAGGGTGAGTGCATAGAGTGCCACAGCAAGATAGCCTAAGATACAGACCAGGATCAGGTTTACCGTGCGGAATTTGCGCGACAGCCGTCCGAAAAGCAGAGAAAAAGCAAATGCGACAACCTGTGTAAGTAGCAGCACGATGACCTGCCCGACGGTATCCAATCCCAAATCGGTACCGATATTGATGGCATTGTTGATAATCGTGCCCACTCCATCGATATACATGAAAAAGGCAAGCAGGAAAAGAAATACTTTACGCTCATTTTTCACAATATCCACAAAGGTGCGCCAGACGGCGGTAAAGCTTTCAATAAGCGGCGGGGCCTGTTCGCGCACATAATTTTTCTGTTCATATGTCCCAAGCAGAGGCACGGTGACCAAGAACCACCAGACGGCAGTAACCACACAGCCAATCAGACGAGCAATACCCGGGTCCAAGATGTGCAGCATGGAATCAGCAACGTAGGCGAATAAGGCAATCAAAAAGGGAATGCAAGATCCGATGTAACCCCAAGCGTAGCCGTGGGAAGAAATTTCATCCATGCGTTCCGGTGTTGTCACATCGACCAGCATAGAATCATAAAACGTGAGCGATGCAGAATAGGCAATCTTTACGAAAATGAAGAGAATGAGAAATAATAGCCAGCTGGTTGTGACGCCAAAGAGCAGGCATCCGATCACCCCAATGGCTAAAGAGGTGGTGAAAAATAGTTTCTTGGCGCGACGGTGGTCGGCAATGCTGCCAAAAATCGGCCCGAGAAGCGCTACGATCACCGTCACCAGAGAAACGCTCAGCGCCCAGTGCCCCGTGGCTTCATCCGACGTCAGGCCTCCCGGTTCGCCTGTAATGGCAAGCACCTTAAACCAAATCGGAATCAGGGTTGTTGCCAGCATTGTAAAGGCAGAGTTGGCTACATCGTACAGCACCCAGGCGAATTCTCCGGGGGTGAAAGAGTTGCGTATCTTTTCCAGCATAGTAATCCTTTCTGCTACGCGCTACGCGTAGTTTGGATCCGGATCCCCGGCATCCGTACGTACGGCTTCAAAGTGACGATCAAAGAACGGATCCAAATCCGCTTTATCTTCCAGGAAAGCGATGAAATTAGGCCATAGCGCAGAAAAGCGCGCTTCCGCATCTTTCAGGAGCTCGTCCAAGCGCACATTCGAGGCATGACAACGCGGATCTTCTTTCTCTTCCATAAAGAGATCTCCAAAATCGCCCGGCATGGCAATGACCCGTGTCGCGGTGCGAATTAGGGCGCGTTTGATGCCGTGCGGCGAATAAAACATACGCAATCCCCGCACCTGGCTTTTTAGTACATCATGCATACTTTCCAGATCCAGGCCGAAGAACGGGTCGATTACTCTCGCTGCCTCTTCCGATGGTTGTACCAGACGCGAGCGATCCACCTTCTCCGGGTTTTTGCCTGCACGTCGCAACAGGCAGGCATCATATTCCGCTTCAATTTTATTGTGCGACACGCCACCTTTCAGAACGTGCCATTCCACAAACGTATGACATGTAGCGTCCAGCACAAAGTGGGTCAAAAAGCCGATTAGATAGGCTTTTTGTTTTTCTTGTACAGCAGGATCGTCCGTGTGTTGAACAATATATTTTGCTCTGGTGAAAAAATCCCTTGCCGGCTGAAAATGCAGGGTGTTCCCTTGAGTGCGAATCGCATTTTTTTGAAGCGGTTTATAGTAAAACAAGGGGTCGGGGCCGTGAACGCCGATATCAAAGAGCGCCCGATGCGAGAGAACCGCTTGTTTCAAAGCCTCCGGCAATTGTGGATACACGCGGTCTCCAAATTGATAATGCGTATAGGTGGTCGGCATGATCTCTCCTTTCCCGTCCGGTTTTCTTGCCTTTTCATTTTACCAAAGACGTGATTGCGTGGCATCTATACGATACTTCACCATTTAACGGTAATTGGTTGGCGTTTTACTTTATTCTTGCACCGCCCCACTCGACAACCGTAAAGCCTTGCCGTTTCATTGGGGAAAGCTTTTGTTCTCTGATGTCTATAGGTTTGACAGAAGGATACCAGGTCATAAAAACACGTATCATCGTATCTTCTTTGGGAACAACGGTAAGTTTGGCATCGTTCGTATACGCACGATCTTGAAAGGTAATGATGTTGTACGGATTATCTTCCATTTGAGGAAGCCAGTACACAATAAATTCATTTATTTCTCTATGATTCAAGCCCAACGTTTCCAATTTCTCTTCAAGAAATTTTTCTGTATCCGATCCCTTAACACAAAATCCTTCATCCATCTTATACGTTTTTTCTTTCACGCCCTCCCAGAACAGCGCATAGTATTCACGGTTATTGCACAGAATAGTACCGTCCGGTTTGGCCGTAACCTGCCATGTTGTGTTCGCAGAAAAGGAAGGATAGACGTGTGTAAACTTTCCGTTATAGTCCAGAGAGACCGATACACGTTGTTCTTGTTCCGGATAAAGATAGATCATCGGTTTGAGTTCTCTCGTATCGTTGATATCTTGCTGATAGGCCAGAAGAACGCCCAGCAATAATAAGATGAGGATTATCTATAGTATCACTATCTTCGGCTTTTTCATGACTATTCCACTCCTTTCTCTCTTCTTCATTCTAACAGGAATAATGCAAAGATTGACATAAGATCGATGTGTTTTCACGACCGGCCGAAACAGAAAAAAAACGGCATAGCCGGTAATTTCTTACCAAGCTATGCCGCTGCTCTTCGGAGATTCGAAATCTCGAATGAGCAACCACAAATAGGGTTTCTTTTTTTATAACGCGTCGCTCGTAGCGATTAACGTTTCGAGAACTGCGGGCTCTTACGTGCCTTCTTGAAGCCGTATTTATAACGTTCCTTCTTACGTGCATCACGCGTCAGGAAGCCGGCTTTCTTCAAGCTTGCACGGAGGTTGGGGTCAAATTCAAGCAAAGCACGGGCAACGCCCAAACGAATGGCGCCCGCCTGACCGGTAAATCCGCCGCCTTTTACCGTAACGGCAACGTTAAAACCTTCGCGCTGTCCCACCAGCTCCAACGGCTGTGTGCAGATGTCACGCAGGGTTTCATAATCAAAATATTCTTCCAAGCTGTAACCATTGACAAGCACCTGTCCATTTCCCGGAAGGAGTCGAACTCGTGCTACGGCCGATTTGCGACGGCCGGTGCCGCGATATTGCTGATCCATCGTATCCTCCTACTTAAAACGTTAATTCTTCCGGCATCTGGGCGGCATGTTTGTGCTCCGGTCCCACATATACCTTCAGCTTGCGGTACATCTGATGTCCGAGCGTGTTGTGAGGAAGCATGCCACGAACGGCTCTTTCCAAAATGCGCTCCGGATGTTTTTCCATCATGTCCGCATAGGAGATGTCACGACGTCCACCAACAAAGCCGGTGTGATGCTTGTACATCTTTTTGTGTTCTTTGTCATTGGTCATGCGCACTTTCTCGGCATTGATAACAATGACATAGTCACCCGTGTCTACATTCGGGGTGAAAATCGGTTTGTGTTTTCCGCGAAGCACGGCAGCAATATGTGCAGCAAGACGACCGACCACTTGATCCGTCGCATCGACGACATACCACTTGCGCTCCACCTCCAACGGTTTTGCTAAAGTTGTTTTCATCTTATGCTCCTTTTCTTCCTGCTCTGTCCATTTTGACTCCGCCGATCAGAGAAGCGGGTTTTGTTGATTCGACAATTTTTGTTTCGCACATCGACGCTGCGAATGGAATTACCGAAGATCCGGGGCATAAAGATGCCCAAACAGATACCCAAATATTATAGAGGACACCTGGAGGAAAGTCAAACTAAAACCATCCCGCAAACAGCTTATCTAATTTTATTATATCGTTTACATTATTGGAGCAAATAATCTTAAAATAGCTTGCCATAGTCCTTTAAATAAACCATTTTTTGCTTCTCTTTCAT
>QWCE01001945.1_pt1 | contig 28014 bp, 22 predicted proteins | sample 1972531 | NCBI WGS metagenome assembly QWCE01 (sample SAMN09866716, study PRJNA288562) | Human gut metagenome isolate term4_stool, whole genome shotgun sequencing... | reverse complement strand
TTTTATTTGTACTAATATTACCAATTATATAGTCATTTGCTCCAGCTCTTTTAAATATTATTTCATTTAATTTTGCTTCAAATGCCTGATTTGTATTTTCATTGTTTATATTATTGCCTTCACTATTTGCATCATTTTCATTAGAAGTATTATTTGTATTTAGTGATTTTGTATTCTGTGCATTTTGTGTATTTTTGCTTTCTTTTTCCTTTTCTATTTCATCATTTTTAGTATTATTCGTATTTTCTGTTTTTGGCTTTTCTTCTTCTATTTTTTTTGCTTCATCCTGAGTTTCTTTTGTTTTTGTTTCTATTTTTGTGTCATTTTTATTATTTTCTATTGCATTTTCTTTGCTGTCATCTAATTTTTCTTTTTCTTCTGTTTTTTGTGTTTTTTCTATTTTACTTGATTTTTTTACTGTTATTTTATTGTTTTCTTCAACAGCTAAAACAGTAGTATTTAAAAAACACAAGTAAAATAAAAATAAAATAAGTATTATTTTACTTATATTTTTATTGTACTTTTTTGTACTTTCCATACTCTCTTTCCCCTTATATATTATTTATTTTGCTTATTCTTATCATATAACATATATTTTTTATTGCAATAGTTTTTTTTAATTATAATATAAAAATATGTAATTATATAAAATATAATTACATATCATCCTTTTTATCACCTATTTTTCTTTTTGCAATTTTATAAAACTCTTCTAATATTTTTTCCTTTTGTGAATCATCTTGAATTTCAGAATCTAGTTCTAATTTTTCATCTACTTTTTTATATCCTCTTTTTTTACTTGTAATTATTCCAGGTATATATAATAATATTATTAAAAATTTCATATATCCATTTTTAACTGTAGATAGATCAAGTGATTTACCTGTTATATATGTAAATAATATAAAATGTTTTATTACATATAATCTTTTTTCCTTAGATACATTAGTATAATCAAATTCTAATAATTCTTTAAAATAATAATAATATCCAAATGGGTTATCTTCAAATATTTTTGATATATTCATTGTGTATCCATCCGCCCTATATTCACAAAATTGTAATGTTTTGTTAAAAGGAAATACTGAATACCTTTTATCTAATTCATGGTATAGTCTTGCTTCTGTCACAAATTTTTCACCATTTTCTAACTTATGCATATATTTTTTACGTATATCACTTACAAATACAATTGCTCTTTCGCCATCTGTTTCTTCTTCCATTGTTAGGCTAAATATATTTGTACTTTTACCTGGTTCTTTAAACTCATCTCCTATTACCTTACCATCTAAATCTCTTTTCAAAAATAGGAATGCATATATATTTGGTATTAAAAAACAATTTTCTCTTATATGAAATATTGCATCATTAGATAGACAATCATCTGAGTCTACATCCATCATAAATGTACCTGTTGCAAATGTTGTAAGTTTATTAATAGCTGCCATCTTTCCTGCATTTCTTTGATAAAAATATCTTATTGATAAATACTTATCTTGCAAGAATGAATCAACTACTTGTTTTGTATTATCTGTTGAGCCATCATCCATAATTAGCCATTCTATTTTTTGGTTAAATTTAGTATTTTCAATCAAGCTCCTATATAATGTTGGAAGCAGATCCGCCCTATTATATGTGGCTGTAAGTATTGATATATATGGCTTTTCATATTGTATATTATCATCTATCATTTTTAATAAGTCCTTTTCTGTCTAATTATCTATTAACCTAATAATACTATATATCTTGTTAGAATTCAAAACACTATAGCTTATTTCTGATTTCTTTTTCTTCTTTTTTGCCTTACCTTGTGTAAGTATCTTTTTTAATCCTTTGTATATAGCTTCTTCATTATTATCTAATATATATGAATTGCTATAATTTTGAGCTGCCTCTCTTGCAGCACTATCTGTAAGTATTATAGGTTTTCCTAATATTTTTGCCTCATCTAATACAATTCCATACCCTTCTGAATATGAAAGAAGGCAAAAATAATCTCCCTTTTTAATATATGGGTATGGGTTTATCCTAGAGCCCAATATTCTAAATGTTGATTTTAATCCCATTTCTCTAGCTTTTTTAGTAAGTTCATCTTTTAATGGTCCATCCCCTACTATATATACTCTATGTAGTATCCCATCATCTAATAATCTTTTATGTACATTTAAAAATCTAAATAATGCTTTTTGTTCTACAAGCCTTGCTACAGTTACCAAGCTTTTTTCTTCTTCTGTTATTTCATAAGCAACATAACTTTGTGATTTTTGTTTTATCCTATTTTCATCAATATAATTATATATAACCTGTTTTTTAGATGTATTATCTGGGAAGAATTTTTCAAAGCTTTCTTTTAATTCATTACTTACAAAAATAATGTCATCATATTTACTATAATTTATCTTATCCTGTATTATCTTGATTGTCCTATAATTATTTGTTTCATAAAAATTTGATATGTCAGAATGTAGCCATGCTATTTTTTTAGCAAATGAAGGATTTGCAAACATTCTAGTTACAGGTCCTTCTAAAAATGCTATTTCAACATCATATATGTCTTTAATTTGTATTGTATATATTATATTTTTAAACAAATTAAAAAATAATATATTAAATTTTTGTCTAAATTTTCCATATTCACTTTGTTCTTTTTTAAACAATGATTTTAAGCTTACATTGCTTCCTATAAGCTCTTTTTCCAAAGTTCCATTTCCATATATTGTATATATTGTAATATCATATATATCTTGCATCTCTTTTGCTATATCTACTAATACTCTTTCTGCTCCACCTATTGTTAAACTTGTTATTGCAAATACAACCTTTCTATGTTTTCTTACTCTTGCCTTTGTAGTAAGTTTTGTTTTATTAATTGGATCATCATTTAATAATCTATCAAAATCAGTTATATCATTTTTCTTTTTATATGCAACAGGATCAATATCATAGTCCCTATTATGTATTAACCTATCTAATGCAGTAAGTGACATTGTATATATAATTGTTATATTAATTAAATTGAATCCTTTTAAATTTGTAATTAAAGAATATATAAGAAGGAATATATATGCTAAGTATCTCTTATCTATCTTATTTCTTTTTCTTATACCAATAATTGACATTATAATTATTAACGCAATATTTATTAAACTAAATATATTTGTATACTCTGTTAAAGATGGCATTTTAGAGCTTTCTACAATATATTTTATTTGTTTATCTATAGTTAGTATGTTTCCTTTTATTAAAACGTATATTACTAAAATAGCATTTAAAGCTATTAGTATTGAAGGTACAATATTATTTTTTATATTGATTTCAATAAGTTTTCCTTTAGTATACTCATTTGCATTATACCTATCTAATGTTTTATCTACTACTCTGCCAGCTTTTTTTTCTTTATTGGTATATAGGCTTTTTCCATATGAAAAATCTCTTTTTTTAAGAATTTTAATAATCAAAAAGTATATTACTGTAAGCACTATAGAAAGTAAAAAATGAATTGGTGATATTGCAGAATTTAAAAATACCTCTGATACTATATATAGCATAATTGTTGCAATAGATATATATTTAAAATCCTTATTATCTAAAAGATCAATTGCAAATATTATTGCCATAACATGTATTGATGAAAGGTCTGCATATATTCCCAGAAGTTTAAGTGAAAGTGCAAATAGTGCTATAGATATATATACTTTTTTAAGTCTCTTATTGCTTCTTCTAAAAAATGTTCTAAATATAATATATGCCATCAATATTTCATTTATAATTTTTAAATCCGCTTTTTTAAGTATAGTTAATATAGTTGATATAACTATAACCGCGTATATAATTATCATATTTATATTTATTTTATTTTTTATATTTTTAAAAAAGCTATTTGTGTTTTTATTTTCAATTATTTTATTTTCTTTAATTTTTTTATTTTTTTCATCATTTTCATAATTTTCTGCATCATTTATAAATTTCTTTTTATTTAATAACAAACTAAACATTATTAAAAGGAAAATACCTAGTATTACCTCAAAAACTATGTTTTGTATATTTATAATTTTGTTAATATCAATTTTTAATATATCCCTATTATTTTTAAAGATAGCAAAAATACCTACTAATACTATATATATTATAGTAAATAGGTAAAACATATTATTTATTGTATATTTTTTTACATCATGTCTATCTTTTTTATTTACATTAAATTTATTATTTTTTTTATCACACATTTTTTCACCTAATAACAAGTAATTTAATTTACTTATATAATATAATTTAATTTATTTTATCATATTTATATATTTTTTACTATAGTATAACTATCACATAAAAAATAACTTTAAAAGTATACTACTTCTAAAGTTATTTAATCTATATATTTACTCTTTTTATCTTCTTTTTATTTAATTATTTCTTATCTAATTTAAATGTAAATGGTAATAGATCTTTTATCTTGTATTCTTTAATATATTCTTCTTCAACTGCATATATTTTAAAATCATCTGATACAAATTCTGAAATAAATTGTCTACAACTTCCACATGGTACAATTGGTTCTAATTGTTTTTTGTCTTTTTTTCTTGCCGCTATTATAATATATTCAAAATCTTTTTCACCATTTGATATTGCATTTACAAATGCAGATTTTTCTGCACATATACTTATTATTCCAGCATTTTCCACATTTACTCCTGGATATAGCTTACCTGATTTTGTTTTAAGTATTGCAGCAACTTTCAAATTACTATATGGACTATAGCTATTGTCTATTATTGTTTTTAACAATTTTATCTCATTTCTTATCATTTTCTTACCTCTATCTTTTGTATGTTTTCTTTTATTTCTTCTTGTCTATTTTTCCTCTTTGTTATCTTTGTTGTCTTTTTCTTCTTTTCTATCATAATCTTTTAAATAATATTTTAAAAAATATTTCAAATAAAATCTTTTAATTGAATTTCTAGTTCCTTCTAATAATATATTAGCATATATACATCCATTATACACGTTATTCATAAATTTCTCATATCTTGTTTCGATTTCTTTATTTTCATGTAATAATTCTTTTTTAGAAACTATTTCTTTTGCTTTTTCTAATAGTCCTACTGCATAATATTGCATATAATATTGGTATGTATCATATGTAATTTCTTCTTTTGCTAAATATATCTTTCCGTTTTTATCATTTTTCTTAAATGATTGCCAAACATCTTCTGCTTTTTTAATTGTTTTTTCTGGATCAGTTGTATTTGTTATACTACCTTCAACCTCATAATAATTATATATGTAATCATTATTTGTAGCAAAGGTTTTAGCAAATATCATAACATTTGGTATTAAGTCATAATCTTCATGATATATTTTTTCAGTAAAAGAAAATCCTTTTTCATTATAGTAGCTATTTTTAATTATATACATTTGTGCAAGTACGAATAGTGGATCTGAAAATGCTAACTTGCAAAATGCTTTTTGTCCACTTGTTTGTTTCAAAAATGTTTTCTTTGATCTGTCTATTTCTTTTTCATCCTTATCTTTTTTAATTAAATTAATTTTGTATATATCTGGAAAGTCATATTTTTTTAAACCATCATATATTTTTTCTATATAATCATTTGCAATTGTATCATCTGAATCTAAAAAACAGAAATACTTTGTTTTAACTTGCTTTTGTCCAGCATTCCTTGCACTAGATAATCCTCCATTTTCTTTAGAGATTACATTTAAAGAAATATTATTTTCTTCAAACTTTTTCATATATTCATTTATCTTATCTAATGTATTATCTTTAGATCCATCATTTACTATAATTACATCAAAATCTTTAGCAGTTTGATCTAATATACTATCCATACATTTTGCAATGTTTTTTTCTTCATTGTATGCCGCTATAATTATTGTTAATAATTTTTCCATATATACCTTCCATATTTTTACTAATATTCACTTAGAAAATCATAATACTTACCATCTTTTTTGTATCCAAGTACCATATCTAAATTAACATTTTCAGTTGCTCTAAATATCTTTTTTTCAACATCTGGGTCTTTTTCTTTTAATGACCTAATTAATGCTTTCATTTTTTCTCTTGCATCTTCTATTTCAATATTATTAGCCTCCCTATAGTCTTGTATAGGGCAGTTACAATGCAAAAATTCTAAGCCATTTGCTTTTACCCAGCTTTTTATTCTTTCTTCATCTACAAAATATAATGGTCTAATTAATTCCATTATTGTATGATTTGTACTTCTAACTTTTGGCATCATTGTTTTAAATTGACCACTATATAGTATATTAATCATAGTTGTTGTAGTAACATCTGTAAAATGATGTCCTAATGCTATCTTGTTACATCCTAGTTTTTCTGCTATTTCGTAAAGAGAACCTCTTCTCATCCTTGCACATAGATAACATCCACCCCTATCTTTACTTTGTGCTATCTTAAATATTCTTGTCTTAAAAGTTTTAATAGGTATTTCCATATGTCTTGCATTATCTAAGATTTTTTCCATATCTTCTTCTTTAAATCCTGGATCCATGCATATGAACTCTAAATCAAATTTCTTATTTCCATGTTTTTGTATTTCTTGCATACATTTTGCAAGTAGGAATGAATCTTTACCACCTGATATACAAACAGCAATCTTATCTCCTTCTTTTATTAATTCATATTCATCTAGTGCCTTATTGAATTTTCTAAATATCTCTTTCCTGTATTCTTTTATTATGCTTCTTTCTATTTCCTTATTGCTTTTTCTTTCCATTATCTCTTCATTCCTACTATGTAATATACTATATTTGCCCAAAACTTATTATAATATTTAATAATTAAATCTTTAAATTTCCATTTAATCTTAAAAAACTTACTTTTACTATAATCTGGTGCTATTGTTTCTACAACATTTTTAACATCTGTAAATCCTGCATCATATTTTTCTTTGTTTCTTGATCTTGCAAGTCTACTCATAAACGTACCATAACTATATCTTGCTATTGTATAGTCTAATATATCCTTATACTCATCATATAGTCCATTTAAAATATACCATTCTGTCATCATATACATACTATCTAATATATCATATAACTTTCTATCTATTGTATTAGAAATAGATGTAGGCCTTTGTATGTAATAATATAATGGTTCGTTTACTACTCCGATACTTTTTATACTTGGTAACAATTTATATGTAAATAATATGTCTTCATAGCACATATCTTTTACAAAAGGCTTTTTGCTTAGTAGGTCCTTTCTAAATATTTTATTATGTACTGCTATATACATTGTTTTATATAATATTTTCTTATATTCAGTTTCCATGTATTGAATAGATTCAGAAACACCATTTTTAACTAATACATCTTTTTTTGGATAACTCATAAAAAGATCGCATACTACCATATCATATGGAAAATCATTTACAAGTTCCATCATCTTAAAATACATATCTTCTTTAATATAGTCATCTGAATCAAAAAATGCTATATAATCTCCACTTGCATGTTTTAATCCTTCATTTCTTGCACCAGACAATCCCCTATTATTAATTTTTATATACACAATCTTATCTGGATATTTTCTTACATATTTTGCAATTATACTTTCTGATGAATCAGTGCTTCCATCGTTTACTATAATTAATTCATAATTTTCATATTTTTGTGTAAGCATACTATCTAAACATTTATCTAAGTAATCTTCTACATTATATACTGGCAATATAATACTTAGTTTCTTTTCTTGCATTTATTGCTCCTTATTTACATTATTTTTTTATCATTTACATATATTATATACATATATACATCTTTTTACAATTATTTTTTAATTTAAAATAGCTACAAAAACAATTAATAAAAGTAGCAAAGATTAATCCTCACTACTTTTATATTTATTATTATATTTTTATTTTTATATATTAATGTTGCCTTGATTTTTATATTATTTAGTTTTAACTTTTTCTTGTTCTTTTTCTTGTTTTAATTTATCTTCTTTAATATTTTCTTGTTCTTTTTCTAATTCTATTTTTTGCTTTTCTTTTTCTTTTAATTGCTTTTCTCTAGCTTTTTCTAAGTTATCTATTAACATTAATAATCTATCTACATCTTTACCTTGGTTTTCATAATTTGAACCTTTATTATTTTTAATGTCATTTTTTTGCTGTATTATTGAATTTTCAATCATTTCAATATTTTCATAGTCTTCTATTTCAAGGTATACAGCACTTTCACCAAATAGGTTAGTAACTGCTTGTAGTAGGTTATCACCTATTGCAACTCTATTTCCGTTAGATACTATAACTTTTCTAAGTACTGGTGCTGTTTTTTCGTTTATATATGTTTGATATACCGGTTCTACATATAGTAATGAATTTTTTATTGGGATTATTATTGAATCACTAGTAATTTCTGTACCTAATTTTTCAATTTCTTTTATTTGCTCTTGTACGTTTTTATCTTGCTTAATTTCTCCCCTAATATTACTTATGCTCATTGAAATGTCATTTTTACTAAATCTATATAATGTCAAATTATTTTTACCATTAATGTTTTCACCCATTATATATGCATTTGTATTTTTCCTATTAGCTGGTGTGAACATTGCAAATCTACCAACTTTTTTATTTCCATCATTATCTTTAAGTATTGTATATATACTATAATTACTTTGCATATATTTCATTTTATTTAACTCATCATCATTATATATCTTTGATAATTCCCAAATATCATCACCCTTAAATATTTGATCTGCAGATATTCCATGATATGTAGATATTACTCTTGATTGTATATCAAATAGGAATGTTGGATATACCATTTGTTTTTTTATTGTATCGTCTAATTTATCATAATCATTAAATAATTTAGGATATGTATTTACATATGTAGTTGCAATTGGATCATCTCTATCTACTATATAGTATTTCATTTCTCCATCATATGCATCAATTACAACTTTTATAGAATTTCTAATATAGTTAATTCTCTCTACTCCACCATTTTTACCAGGTATTGCAATTTTTTGTGAATAAGGATATGCATTTGTAGTTGTATATGCATCAATTATCCATTTTAATTTTCCATCTTTTGCTATTACCATATATGGATTTTTATCATATTTTAATCCAGGTATAGCAGTTTTAGCTCTTGAAATTATTTGCCTATTTAGTAATACCTTACTATCTTTAGTATATTCTCCACTAAGTAATTCAAAATCTTTATTAACTAGTGCATATGCAAGCCTTTGAATAGCATTTAATCTTATTCCACCTTTTCCTTCATAATTATTTTCAGATGTTTCTAAAAGTGAAATTGGATAATCTAATTCTTTACCTTGACTAGAATTAGTTATTACATCATTTGTTGTATTTTGTCCATAATATATTCTAGGCTGTGTAACTTTTATTCCATTATATTCTTGATTTTCAAATCCTTCAGTTGACTTTAAAATTCTATTATTTGCAGATATCTTGCTAGCATCTATAACTTCTCCAAAGTTACCATGTGTATACCTATATTTTTTGTCTGCTTCTGTCTTGTCTTTTTTAAGATCTATTTCTCTTGCCGCTAAATATTTAAGTCCATCTGTATTATTGTGTAATACAGCTAAATTATAGTCATAGAATCCTTCATATGCCTTTTCTCTTTTTAATGATTCAATTACAGTTCTATCTGTAACTATAGGTGCATCTTCTAATATCTTATTATTTTGTTTAACATCTTCTAATGTTAACTTTTTTGCATCACCTATATCTTTCTTATCATAATTTAACTTATATGCTACTTTTGTAGCTTCAATATTATTATTTATATATTTTTCTTCTTTTTCTCTTTCACCAATCTTACCTATTGTATTATCTGTTATTAGAAGTACAAATCCCATAAGTACTATTGTTATTGGTACAATTACTACAGCTTTTATTATTTCTTTGTTTTCTGATTTTTTAAATCCTTTAACAAATTTAATTAGTGAATATATCATTGCTACAGTAAGTAGTCTTGATAGCCATAATCTTACATTTACATCTATAAAGCCTGCTCCTGTTAAATATCTTCCAGATATTCCATGTCTTTTTACCATATCTGATGATAATATATCTGGTCTTAATAGTGCATTATATAATATCAAAAATATTGCAAAGCATGTTGCTATTCTAAGTATTATTTTGATAAATCTACTATTTTTAAATTCTTCTGTTGTAAGTCCACCTATATGATTATTTATAACTATCATATTATATATAGTTACATATATTATTAATGCAACTAAATATATTAATACAACTTTAATTATATTTTTAATAATAGGTAGTGCTATTATTAAATAACTATAGTCCAAATTATATATTGGATCTTTTGTTCCAAACCAACCCATATTAAATAGTGTAAGCATTTGTCCTGCCAAAAAGTTTTGTACAAAGTAACCTGTAATTGTTGAAAGTACTAATGCACTTGATTTATTAATAAATCTTGGCATTTCCTTATTATTCTTATCATAAAATTCCTTGATACCTTTTTTAATTGAATTATTAACAAGTACTATAATTATATATGATATTATAAATGTTACTGCAAATATACATACTCTTTCAAGTACATTTGTATGATATACAGTTTCAAATTCTTTTCCTAATTCTTTAAATTTAATCAAATTACCACTATATGATACATATGCAATTAATAACACTATTGCTGATATTATTGTGGTAAATATTGTTCTTTTCTTATCTATTTTCATAATAACTCCTATGATATAACTGCTCTTACAAAATCTTCTGCATCAAATTTTTTTAAGTCATCTTGCTTTTCTCCTACACCAATATATTTTACTGGTATTTTAGTAGAATCTGCAATTCCAATTATTACTCCACCTTTAGATGTTCCATCTAATTTTGTAAGAATATATCCTGTAATATTTGTAACTTCAGAAAATGCTTTTGATTGTTCAATAGCATTTTGTCCTGTTGTTCCATCTAATACTAAATATGTTTCTTTTAAAATTTCATCTTTCATAACTTTATCTATTGTATTATTTATCTTACCTAACTCTGCCATAAGATTTTTCTTATTGTGCAATCTTCCAGCAGTATCAATTATTATTATATCATATTTTTCATTTTTTGCACCTTCTAGTGCTCTATGTACTACAGAAGATGGATCTTCGCCTTCTTTTGCATCTGAGATATCAACTCCTACTCTATTTGCCCATTCAGTTATTTGTTCTACAGCTGCTGCTCTAAATGTATCTGCAGGAACCAATAATACTTTTTTACCTTCATTTTTGTAATTATTTGCAAGTTTAGCAATTGATGTAGTTTTACCTACACCATTTACTCCAATTACCAAAATACATTTTGTTAAATTGTTTTCTTTTAGTTTCTTTTCCTTTTCAAGTTCTTTTTCTTTATCTTCTACATCAACTGTTTCAATTAATATATTTACTAGTTCATCTTTTACTTCATCTACTTCTTTTAAATTTTTAAGTTTTATATTTTTTCTTAATTCATCAACAATTTTTAATGAAGTTTGCATTCCTACATCAGATATAATTAAAGTTTCTTCTAATTCTTCTAATAATTCTTCATCTACTTTTCTAAAATTCGCAAAAACTTTATTAACATTGTTTCCTAATTTTTCACTTGTTTTTTTAAGTCCTCTTTTTATACTATCAAATATTCCCATAAATGTTTCCTTAAATTATTCCATATTTTATTTTAATTAATTCAACTATAGCATATGTCATATTACTTACACTAACAATATTTGGTGTATATTCTTCTACTGCTTTTTTATCAAAACCAATTTGTACATATGCTGCTAATTTTTCTTCTTCTGTAAACTGTTTTCTTTCATTAATTATTACTATCATTTTCTTTAAATCATCTACTGTTATTTTTCCATCAAATGTAATATCGCCTTTTCTAATAATTGTATATTTCTTTCCATTAAATTCAATTATATTTCCAGTAGAAAGTGCTTTTATTATATTTTCTTCTGCTTTTTTAATTTCTTCTTTTTCTAATATTTCTTTTTCATTTGATATTTCTTCTGTAACTTCTTCTATTTTTAATACATTACTATTTTCTTTGCTATCATCTAATTTTTTAACTTCAGTCGGATTTAATATAGTTTTTTCTACTTCATTTGTTTTTAAGTTATTTGCTTTTTCTTTATTTTCTTTGTTTTCTGTATTTGCTATATTTTCTGAATTTTCTATCTCTTTTGTTTTTGCATCTTTTGCATCAATTACATTAGTTTCTGCTAAGTTTCTTTTTTCACCTTTTAATATTTTAACATCTTCTTCTAAGTCTATTTTCTTTGTTAAATCATTTTTGTCATATACTGATATTTTTTCATAATTTGAAAGTGCGAATAATTTTTGATTTATCTTCCAATCAAAATATATGTACTTGTCATCATATCTTCCTAGTCCTTCATTTTTACCATCAAAAACTAGTCCTTCTGTCTCTGATTTTTCTATTTTAGTTTTTTCCGGTTGTAATGGTTTATCAAACTTAGGCTTTTCCTTATTTGGTATTCCATTTAATTTTATATAGCTAAATAGATTTTTTTCAGCTTGTATTTTCTTAATATATCCAACATTTCCTTCAAATGATATCTTATAATTTCCATCGCCTTCTTTTTCAAGAATTAATATTTCCACATTTTCTGGTATCTTTGTTATAAAGTCTTTTCCATTTATATCTTTTGTTAAATTAATTTCACCTTTTGTTACTGCATAACATGGTAATATTTCTTCTGCATTTTCTATATATTCATGATTATCTTTTGGTTTGCTTTCACTATCACCTTCATTCTCATTTTCTTCAGGTTTTTCAGGTTTTTCAGGTTTTTCATAATTATTATTTTTAATTTCCATATTTTTATCTGGATCATTTACTGATCCTCTTGAAGAATATCCTTCAATTCCATTTACTCTTATCTTATACCATTCATGATCATCTGCATATATAGGACCTTCTAATATTTCTACCTTTGTAGCATTTTGAAGTCTAGTTATAGTTACACTACTTGATCCTAAAGTTGGTTTTGTTCTTACTGCAAGTGATGTATTTACAGTAACTATTCCGTACCTATCTGTTGATCCAAATCCTTGATCATCTGGAGTAGGTTTAGGTTTCTTTTCTTCGTTATTTCTAATTTCAAGGTTTTTTTCAGGATCATCATATGCTCCTCTAGATACATATCCTTCTGTTCCATTTACTCTTATCTTATACCATTCATGTCCTTGTGCTGATATAGGGCCTTCTAGTATTTCAACTTTTAATCCATTATTTAGTTGTCCAATAACTACTGAATCAGATGAAAGTGACGGTTTTGTTCTAAATTTTAATATTGATGAAACTGTAACTATTCCATATCTATCTGTTGATCCAAAGTTTGCAGAAAGGTCTGGTCTTGGTGATATTTCATCTGGCATATTATAATATAATGGAATTCTAAATATATATGATCCTGTTAGATTGCTATCTGCAGTAAGTAATCCTCTTCTTAAAAGTCTTCCTTCAGATATTGCAGCTTCAATATTTTGCATATATTGGTATCCTGCTGGTATTGAAGTCACTGAATCAAATTTCATTAAATATTTTGTATCCTGCCCTCTTTGTATATATCTTTTTAATGTTCCATTTGCTCCACCTACTAAACCTTTTTTAAATGTATCCCAACCATTTTGCTTAGCATATTCAAGGCCTCTTCTTACCACTTCTTCTGTACTTGATCCATTTGCTCTAATATTTAATGGATTATAATATGTTATACCATCTATTTGTCCTTCAAGCCCACCTTCTTGTTTTAATTTAGATGCTAACTCTAAAAGGTATACATCTGCTTCTTTTGATGCATCAACTACATCTTGCTCTCTTCCTTGATGACTTCCATTTAATATTTTCCTAACAAAATTAAGTGCAGTATTATTATCCCAAACATCACCACATCCTCTTAAAATCATTAACGAAAATATCTTCTCATCATTTAAATAATTTCTAGGATCTAAAAAGTATCTTACTGCCTCTTTAGATGGTGCTTGCCATCTTTTTCGTGAAGCATATGAATCAAATCCTAAATGTATTCTTTCTTGATCTAGCCATTCTGATCCATATCTTGTTCCATTATTACTTTCTATTAAATTTTTAGGGCTTCTAGTATTTCCTGCATCGAATTCAACATTAACAAATTCTTCAAAATCATATCCTGTATTGTAATATTCAAATCTCCAATTAGGGTGTTTTTTCTTAAGTTCTCTTGCCATATTAACAACACCTGGATGAGTTTGGTATACTAGGTTTTCATCTCTTGTGCTTTGTTTTATTCCAATGCCATAAGCATAAGAATTATTACTTAGTATGATTAAAAACACTAATATAATTGCTATAATTTTTCGTATGCCTAATACATTTAAATTATTTTTTTTCATTTTATCCCCTTTATTTTTCTTTAGTAATTATCATAGAGTATCTTTAGTATAACTTTAACTATATTTTATTTGCTAATTTTTATAACTTTTTTCTTTCCTTTTCTTAATAATGCATATCCTTTTTCAAAGTCTTCTTCTTTTAGTTCTTGTCCTATTTCCACATTTTGATCATTTAATGTGATTCCATTTTGTTTTATTAGATTTTTAATTTGTCCTTTTGAAGTTCCAAATCCAGCTCCTATCGCTATATCTATTATATTATCACCAACATTTGCTTTAACTTCTGGTAATCCTGAAACATCTCCACCTTGTCCAAATGATGCTTTTGTTGCTTCTTCTGCTTCTTTTGCAAGTTTTTCACCATGTACTATCTTTGTTACTTCATATGCAAGTATCTTCTTTAATTCATTTGGATTTTCTATTTCTTTTTCAAGTCTTTCAATTTCTTCAAGTGGTATGAATGTTAAAAGTTTCATAGTTTTTATAACATCTTCATCTGCTATATTTAAGAAATATTGATAAAATTCAAATGGTTTTTTCTTTTCTGCATCAAGCCATAATGCACCACCTGCTGTTTTCCCCATTTTTTTACCATCTGCTTTTGTAAGTAGTGTTACACCTGCTGTATATACTTCTTTTTTAAGTGACTTTCTTATTAAATCAACGCCAGATATTAGATTTGACCATTGATCATTTCCACCAATTTGTACTGTACAATTATAGTTTTCATATAGGTGCTTAAAATCATTTGCTTGAAGTAGCATATATCCCATTTCAAAGAATGTTAATCCTGATTCTAATCTTGACTTATAGCATTCTGCTGATAGCATTTTATTTACATTAAAATGTATTCCTATATCTCTTAAGAACTCAACATAGTTTTCTTTAAATGTCCAATCTGCATTATCTACTATTATTGCAGCATTTTCTCCTTCAAAGCTTACAAATCTTTTTACTTGTTCTTTTATTGCATTAACATTTTTAGTTATCATTTCTTCTGTCATAACTTTTCTCATATCTGTTCTATCTGAAGGGTCTCCAATTTTTCCTGTAGCTCCACCTACAAGAATAATTGGTTTGTGCCCTGCATCTTGCATATGTTTTAATACCATAAGAACACACAAATGTCCTACATGCAAACTATCTGCTGTTGGATCAATTCCTAAATAAAATGTTGTTTTTTCTTCTAATTGCTTTCTCAATCCTTCTTCATCTGTAGTTTGTGCTATATATCCTCTTTTTATTAGAGTATCTAATACATTGTTTTTCATACTGCCTCTTTCCTTATTATTATTTTTAATTTACTAATTATATTATAATGTTATTCCACTATTTTTAAGTTCATCAATATTATTTGTAGTTAAATTTGATTCATCTTCTGAAAATTTTTCTTTTAAATAATTTGAACATCTTTTAGCTACATTATAGCTAACTCCTGCAAGTCCCGCATATTTAACCAAATTTTCATCATTTGTAAATTGATCATATGTTATATTTTCAAAATCTATTACATTTTCTAATTTTTTAGCATCTTGCATTTCTAAGTTGTAGCAATCACTACATACATTACTTTCTGTATTATAAAAATTTCCACATCTTGGACATCTTTTAACTTCCATAACCACCTCTTCTATTTTCATTATATTAATTTTAATATATAATTTATTTTGTAATTTTATTATTCTAGATTTCTATATTTTATTATATTGATTTTATCATATTATTATTTTAAATAATAGTAACATATATATGCTAAAAAATAAAGAAATAAAAAGTGAGATATCATAATCTCACTTTTTAGTAATTATCATTTATTTTTTAAAGTATTTTTTAAAGTTTTATAATTATTTTACTTCTAATTCAAATTCAAAATCCTCTAGTTTTTCATTATAGTCATTGCTATATCCCTTAAGAATTAATTTGAAGTTTTCTTCTTTTATAGGCTTAAATGTCATTACTCCATCTGACTTTATTCCTGGTTTTATCTCATCATTTAACTCTTTATATTCTGCTTTAGGATATTCATGGTCATATTGTGTATTTCCTTGAATTATTTTTGCATTAGATTCAAAAAAGTTTATTTCCGCTTTACCTTTATTTTCAACCTCTAAGAAAACTCTTGTTTCTTCTTTTGAAAATTCAACTTTTTTAATTTCAATTGTATATCCTAGATGTGTAATTTTTTTATCTGAATATGTAACTTCCTTTGTTGTTGGAGCCTTTAATTCTTTCTCTTCTATTTTATTTATTTCTGTTGCATGTATTGTTGGATTTGAAACTTTTGCACCAAATCCATTAATACCTTCCATTGTTCCTGTAACATAACCAATTGCTTCTATAGGTTCTTCTTCTACAAATTTTTCTTTTAAATCTGTCAAAACACATGCCACTTCATCATTATTTTCTGAATCCATAACTTGAATTGCTTTTATTCCATCATTTTCTGAGATAGACAAAATTTTACCTTTTATCTTAACAAAATACCCTTCTTTTCCTTTAGTATTAGCATATATATCAGTCTTCTGTTCTTTAGTTAAAAAAGCTTTTTCTCCATTCTTATCATATATAGGTTTTACATTCTTATTTGAAAATAATACCTTACAAATTATAATTGCTACTATTATAATTATTATTGCTATAATAATTTTACCTTTTTTTGATTTTTCTTTCACTTTTATACCTTCCTTTTTTATTTTATATAATAATTCTACTATACATTTTAATTTTTATCAAAGTTTTTTAACATTTTCTAATATATATACATTGCATCTCCAAAGCTAAAGAACTTATATTTTTCTTCTACTGCATGATTATATGCATTTAATATATTTTCTTTACCTGCAAGTGCTGATACTAGCATTACTAAAGTTGATTTTGGCAAATGGAAATTTGTAATTAAAGCATCCATAACTTTAAATTTGTATCCTGGATATATAAATATTTCTGTATCTCCACTGCATTCATGTATTTTTCCATTTTCATCACTTGCAGATTCAACTGTCCTACATGATGTTGTTCCAACACATATAACTCTTTTTCCATTTTCTTTAGCCTTGTTTATCTTATCTGCAGCTTCCTTAGTTACTATATATTTTTCACTATGCATCTTATGATTTTCTACAGTATCTACCTTAACAGGTCTAAATGTTCCAATACCAACATGTAATGTAACCTTTGCAATTTCTACGCCTTTTTCTTCTATTTTTTTAAGTAATTCTTTTGTAAAATGTAATCCTGCAGTTGGTGCTGCAGCTGATCCTTCATATTTTGCATATACTGTTTGATATGCATCTTTTTCTTTTAATTCTTCAACAATATATGGTGGTAATGGCATAAGCCCTATCTCGTCTAATATTTCATTAAATATTCCATCATAACTAAATTTTATTTTTCTTAGCCCATCTTCTTCTATTTCAATTATCTCACCTTTTAATTTAGCATTTTCAACTAAATTTTCATCATCTAAATTACCAAAATATATTTTAGCTCCTACCTTAAGTTTTCCTCCAGGTTTTACCATTGCTTGCCATATATCTTTTTCTATATTTTTAAGTAATAATACTTCAACATGTGCACCTGTTTCTTTTCGACCATATATTCTAGCAGGTATTACCTTAGTATCGTTTATTACCAAGCAATCTCCTTCTTCTAAATAGTCTATTATATTTTTAAAAACTAAATCTTCCATTTTTCCATTTTTTCTATTTAGTGTTAAAAGCCTTGCTTCATCTCTTTTTAGATATGGAGTTTGTGCAATTAATTCTTTTGGTAACTCATAGTCAAATTCATCTACGTTCATTTTATCTCCTCTACTATATTTTTTTCACTTTTTAATATACTTAAAACTAATTTTTCTCTTTTAATAATGTTTTACATATGTTATTATAACAGTATAATATATATGTTTCAAATACTAATTAATCTAATATATTTCAAAATATATATAATTAAAAATATATATACTTAATATTTAATTAGTATTTACTATTAGAACTCTTAAATGCCTAAACATCTAAATATTAAAATATTAAAATAATAAATAAGTATATTTTAGAAAGGAAAAACTATGATAACAAATGGTAATTCATATAGTAATGTCTTAGCTGTAATTGCAGAATATAATCCTTTTCATAATGGTCATTTGAATCACCTTAAGAAAAGTATAGATATTACAAATTCTGAATTCGTAATTGCTTTAATGAGTGGTAATTTTGTACAAAGAGCTGAGCCTGCCATAATAGACAAGTGGGCTAGAGCAGAAATGGCATTATCTGCCGGATGTAATTTAGTAATAGAACTTCCTAGTATTTTTGCAATATCTGCTGCAGAAGATTTTGCGTTTGGTGCAATAAAATTACTTTCAGATATGAAAGTAGTAGATTTCCTTTCTTTTGGCTCAAAGTCTGGTGATATACGAAAGCTTGAAACTCTTGCAGATATTTTCATAGAGGAGCCTGAAGATTTTATGTACTATTTAGATAGTAACTTAAAAGAAGGCATGGCATATTCTAAGGCAATTAATGAAGCAATTAAGAGTTATCTACGCTCTCCAGAATATGTGGAAATTTTAAATGACCCAAATAATATACTTGCAATAGAATATATAAAACAAATCAAGAAACAACAATTTTCAGTAACAGCAATTACAGTTAAAAGGGAAAATAGTGATCACAATAGCAAAGAACTTTCAGATTTTGCATCTGGTACATCAATTAGAGAAGCTATTTTAAATAGCACAGATATATCACATTCTGTTCCAAAAACAACTTTTGATATAATAGAAAGTAATAAGTCATTAATTAATACACTTTCTAATTCTGCATATGAGTCAATCCTCTTCTATAAGATTCGTAAAATGAGCATACAAGAATTAAAAGATATTAAAGATGTAACAGAGGGGATTGAAAATAGGATTAAAAAGGCTGCATATATCTCTGCTTCATATGATGAATTAATAGAAAATATTGCTTCTAAAAGATATACAAACACAAAGGTTAGAAGAATTCTTTTAAATATACTTTTAGACATTACTAAAAAAGATATAGAAACTGCTAAAAAATCAAAATCATATATTAGAGTATTAGCATTTGATGATAAGGGAAAATATTTAATTTCTAAAATAGCTGAAGCTAATCCAAAACTTGATATAATCGTTTCTGTTAGTGCTTTTGAAAAAAATAATAGAAATAGAGAAAAAAAATATATTCTAGGTAAAGATATTTTAGCAACTGATATATATGCACTTTCAATAAAGCCATTCCTTCCCGCTGGTTTAGATTATACACAAAAAGTATTATATTTAGATAGTGATACAATTTCTAAAAAAAGAAATTTAAACAAAGATAATATAGTATACAAAAACAATAATAACAATAATTTAAATAGTGAAAATAAAAATGCAAACACAAATCAAGTGCAAAATAATAATTATAGCAATAATAATTTTTCTAATAATATACGATTAAAAAATGAACAAAATATACAAAACGCACAAAATAATAATAATTATTATCAAAAACCAAATAATAATTATTATTATAATTTAAACAATGATAATTATAATTATAACAATAACAACTATTCACAAAATAATAACTATAATAGCCAAAACAATTATCAAAATTATGGAAATATGCCAAATAATAGTCAAAATAATTATCCGAATTATGGAATAAATAATAATAATAATAATAATAACTACAACTACAATTACAATAATAACAATAATAACAATAATTTTAATAATTATAATCCTGAAGATGAATATTATAATAATAGCTATAATAACTACAACTACTATAACGATATGATAAGTAATAATAGCTACTATAGTGATAATGATATTAGAAATAATGCTAATAATAATTACAATTACAATTATAACTATAATAATAACAATAACAACAATAGTAATTACCACAACGACTTAGAGTATAGTGATGATAATAACAATATTAATGGCAATAACAATAACTACTATAACTAAGTATTATATATTAATAGTATATAAATATTAGACATAAAAAAGAGCAAGAATTTATTATATCTTACTCTTTTTATTTTTTATAACTTTGTAGAATTACTCTGCATCATGTTCTTCTAAAGTTTTTTCAGCATTTTCTACTTTTTTCTCTTCTATTTTTTCTCCTGCTTTTTCTGCAGCTTCTTGTGTTTTTTCTTTTACTTCTTCAGCTTTTTCTCCAGCTTTTTCTTTAAGGTTTTCAGCTGAATCTTGTAATTCTTCTTTTCTAGCTTCGTCTTCAGCTTTTACTTCTTCTTTTTTCTCTTGCTTTTCTTGTTCGCTCATTGTAGTTTCACCTTTTTTATCTGTCTCAACTTTTTTATTTTTTCTTACTAATACTACAACAAGAACTATTGCTAATATTATTAGAACTACTAGGAAAATTTTTCCTCCATTGTTTTCATTATTATCCATATGAAAACTCCTTTCAAATTAAATTATATATTTGTATACTATAAAATTATATTTAATTTTATTTCCTATGTATACATTACTTAATATATTATCTCTTTTATTAGTATATTTCAAGTATAATTTATATATTATTACTTATATAATTTAATTATATTATATTACTATTATTTACTTTTTATTTTTCTGGTGAAAATTCATCTTGCATTTCTTTTAGGCTTTTATCTAATTCAGATACTTTTAATATTTTTTGCTTATTATTTTTTCCTAAAAGTATTACTTTTTCACATACTTTTTCAATAACATTAGGATTAGTAGAAGATATTATTGTTGTATACTTTTCTTTAACATTTAGTATTAACTTTCCTAAAGCTAACATGTCATCTTCTGTTAAATCTCTAAATGGATCATCTAATAATACTATTTCAGGTTCTCCAATGTATGCTGATGCAACAGATATCTTTTTTTCTTCTTCTAATGTTAAATCTGAAACATTTTTTTCAACAAGATCTTTAATATCAAACTTTTCTATTATGTATTCCATCTTATCTTCATAGTTTTTAATGTTTTTTCCTCTAATTTGCATTTCAAAGAATTTTTTAACAGTAAACATTTTGTATATAGAAGGGTTTGCCATGCTTCCAATCTTTTTTCTTACTTTAAATACATCTTCATATACATCTTTTCCATCTACTATTACTTCTCCTGTAGTTGGCCTTTGTATTCCCATTATCATATCTAATAATAGTGTCTTACCAGATCCTTTTCTTCCAAGAACTCCTACAATATCTCCATCTTCTATTTTAATATTTAAATCTTCAAATATTATTTTACTATTTTCTTTCTTGTTTAAATTTTTTATTTCTATCATTTTTCTTCTTTCTTTCTATATTATATATTTTATTATTATATTATTCTTTTCCTGCATATTTGAAAATACCTGCATATATTTTCTTACCATCTTCTATAAACATTTTTTCATGTTCTGTTACTATATTTTTTTCAGTTGGTAATTCTGACTCAAATATATCATTTGCTTCTAGATCATATGTTAAATTTTCTATATTAAAATTTAGCTTTTTAAAATATTCTAAACTATCTTCAAAAAAGTTTAAATCATCTGTTTTAAAAAATATCTCTTTTGGATAATTAAGAAAAGATAAATATTTTGCAAGTTTTGTTGGATATGTAAGTCTTCTCTTATTATGCTTATCTCTTGGCCAAGGATTCGAAAAGTTTAAATATATTCTTTCAACCCTATCTGTATTATCAAATAGATAATCTATATTTTCTGCATCCTGCCTTGCTATTGCAATATTTGGAAAATATATTCCTAAATTAGCTTCTTGTATTTTTGAATATATTTCCTTATTTTCCTTATTTAAATTACTTTCTAAAAATATCAAATAATCATTATATATTTCATTTAATTCATCATATGTTAAGTCTGTAGTATCTACTAAGCTGCCTTGAAACATTATATTATTAGGTATTTCATTTCCTTCTTTTATATCATCTTTTAACTTAATTAAAGTTTCAAAATCTTCCTTGCTCATTTGCATTTCTTTAAAGTATCTTCTTTTAATACCATTTAACGCTGCAGCTAACTGCTCTCTTTCTTCATCTGTTATATACATATACTCATTTTGTATTTTCCTTTTAGCAAGCCCTAACATCTTGTCTACTACATCTATTCCTATGTAGTTTATACCTAATTTCTTATCATATGATGCTTTTGCAAGTTTTGATATGAACTCACCTTTTCCAATCCCTATTTCTAAATGTATTGGATAATTATTTCCAAATATTGTATTCCAATTTCCTACATATTGTTTAGGATCTTTTATATATCTTTCAAAATCTCTTAATTCTTCATCTAGCCATTTCTTTTTTCTTATTCTCATATATCTTCCTTTTGGTCCTTTTAATCATTGCTTTCTTCTGATACTGTTATTGCATTTTCTTTACCACTTTTTAATCTAGAGATATTTTCTCTATGTGATATTAGTATTATTATAGCTACTATTATTCCCATAATTACATATGATTTTCCGCTTCCTACTATTTTTGTATTTTGTGATTGCAAAAACATCATAAGTATTGGATATAGTATTGCAATTGTAATAGAAGCAATAGATACCATATTAGTAAGTGCTATTAATACTATTGCAAATATTAATATTATTAGTGTAATCATTGGATTTATTAAAAGTGAAGCACCTGCAAATGTTGCAACTCCTTTTCCACCATTGAATCCAAAAAATATTGGAAAAATATGTCCTAGCATTACAAAAACACTTGCAACTTCAACTGGTAGCTCTGGTGACACTTTAAATATCTTTGCAATCATAGCAGCTATAAATACTGAAAGTGTTCCTTTTAATACATCTAATAGAAATGTTGGTATTCCTGCTTTTGCCCCCGCAATTCTAATTACATTTGTTGTTCCAGCACTATTACTTCCATATTCTCTAGGATCTATTCCTTTCATTTTCTTTGTTATTACAACTCCGAATAATATACTACCTAATAGGTATGCTATTAATGCTGATAATGATACTGCTACTGCCATCTTTTACTTTCCCCACTTTCTTTTATATTTATTTTTAATCTAACTCCTTCAAAATCTTCTGCTTTTCTAAAATTGTTTAAAATATATCTTTGATATGAAAAATGAAATAAGTTTTTGTCATTTACAAATATAGTAAATGTTGGAGGTTCAACTCCTGATTGTGTTCCATAATATATTTTTAACTTTTTGCCCTTATCTGATGGTGGTTGATTCATTGCAATTGATTCTTCTAATATCCTATTTACATCTGCTGTTGTTATTCTTTTTAATGTATTTTCTCTTATCCTATTTAACATTGGATATATCTCAGATATTCTAAGCCCTGTTTTGGCTGATACAAACATTATTGGTGCATAACTTGCATAACTAATTTTTGATTGTACTTCTTTTAAATAATTATTGTATGTACTATTGTCTTTTTCAATTGTATCCCACTTATTTACAAGTACTAGTATTCCTTTTCCCATGTTATGTGCAATTCCAAGTATTTTAGTATCTTGTTCTTTTATTCCTTCTTCAGCATCTATTACAAGTATTGCTATATCTGCTCTTTCTACTGCAAGCTCAGATCTAATGATACTGTATTTTTCAATGTTATCATCTATTTTTTTCTTTTTTCTTATCCCTGCTGTATCAATGAATATGTATCTACCATAACTATTATCTACTGGTACATCTACTGCATCTCTTGTTGTTCCTGCAACATTGCTTACTATGCTTCTATTTTCGCCTATAATTCTATTTATTATTGAGCTTTTCCCTACATTTGGTTTTCCTATTATTGCAACTTTAATTCTTTCATCTTCTATATCAAATTGTTCAATATCTATCTCTTCTACTATCCGATCTAGCATATCTCCTAAACCTTTGTATGTTGCTGCAGATATTGATAGTGGCTCACCTATTTCATAAAAATCATAAAAATTATCTGGAAGTTCTCCAAATTTATCACATTTATTTACTGCAAGTACTACTTTCTTTTTAGCTTTTTTTAATTTTCTATGTATTTCTTTATCTTCTGCTGTTAAACCTATTTTAGCATCTACTAAAAACAATACAATATCTGCTATTTCTATAGCTGCATCTGTTTGTAGCATCATTTGCTCTTTGATATTATCACCTTTAATTTCTTCAATTCCTGCAGTATCTACCAAATCAAATGTAACTCCATTCCATGTAGTTTCTGCAACTATCCTATCTCTTGTAACTCCTGGTACATCATCTACAATTGATAGTCTTTTTCCAATTAAGTAATTAAAAAGTTGTGATTTACCAACGTTAGGTCTTCCTATTATTGCAATTATTGGTTTCATATTTTACCTTTACCTTTTAATCATATTTCAATACTTGCATTATATCATGTTTTTAGCATTTTTTAAAGTTAATCATTTGCTTTTAACACTTAAACAATAATATTTGAAGCATTTAAAAAAGCTACTATTTCTAGTAGCCTTGCTTTAATATACTAAATATTAGTCTTCTTTTTGTTCTTCTTCTTTTTCTTCAGCTTTTTCTTCTTCTTTTGGTTCTTCAGCTTCTTCGTAAGCGTCTAATACCATTTTTTGAATCATTACTCTAGTATCAGTATTTATTGGATGAGCAACGTCTCTAAATTCACCATTTTGAGTTTTTCTATTAGGCATTCCTATAAATAATCCATTAACACTGTCGATTATTTTTATATCATGAACTACAAAACAATCATCTATTGTAATTGATGCTATTCCTTTCAATCTGTTTTCTGTATTAAGTTTTCTAACTCTTACATCAGTTATTTTCATATTAAGTACCTCTCTTATGTTTTGTTTATATTTCATAGTATTTAACTATGCTTACTTTATATATACCATATTCAATATTACTTTGTACAGTATTTTAATCATTTTTTTATTAAAATTATATTACAATTTTTTTCTTTGTCTTACCACATCATATATTAATATTGCTGCAGATGCTGATGCATTAAGTGATTGTACCTTTCCTATCATTGGTATATTTACTAATATATCACATTTTTCTTTTACAATCCTACTTATCCCATTATCTTCACTTCCTATTACAATAGCAATTGGTCCTTTTAGATTTGTATTATAATATGTATCACATTTTTCTACATCTGTTCCAATTACCCATAGGCCATTTTCTTTTAACTTTTCTATTTCACTTGCAATATTTGGAACTCTTGCTATCATCATATGATTTACAGCTCCTGCAGAAGTTTTATTTGTAGCTGGTGTAACTTGTGCTGAATTTCTTTTTGGTATTATTATTCCATGAGCACCTGCTGCTTCTGCTGTTCTAATAATCGCTCCTAAATTATTAGAATCTGTTATCTTATCTAATATAATAATAAAAGGATCTTCATTATTTCTTTTAGCTTTTTCTAAAATATCTTCAGTATATACATATTCAAATGGATTTACACTTGCAACAATTCCTTGATTATTTTTAACAAGCTTATCTATTTTAGGTTTATCTACAAACATTACAACTATTTTTTTATCTCTTGCTTCTTCTACAATTTCTTTTATCTTAGGATTATTATTTCCTTTCATAACCCATATCTTATTTATATCTTTATCTTCTTTTAATAACTCTCTTACTGGATTAATTCCATATATATAATTTTCATCTTCAGCAAAATCTTTATTATTATTTTTATAATTATTATTATAGTTATTATTATACCTATCTCTTCCCATTATCTTTTTTATTCTTCTTTCTATTATTATTTTCTATCTTTACTTTTTCCTTGCATTAATTACTCTTTTGTTTTTTAAACATATTTTTAATGTCTCTTACCCTATTTCCAATATTATCACCGTTTAACATACTAGATACCGGCATTGCAAGTACTATGTATGGAATTACATATCTAGACTTTGTCTCCCATAACATGTGGAAATACATTCCTCCTAATATAATTAATACAAAAAGTAGTATTTCATTGTCTACCTTTTCACTTTTAAGCCCTTTGGTAATTACAATTAAAAGGCTAAATAATATATATAGTAGTACTGCTTTTTGGAGTATTACAAGCGGTTCTTCTATTTTTTCTAATCCTTCTTTCACTGTAACATTATTTTTGTATATTGGATGATATGCCTTTTCTTCTTCAGTACGTGTATCTAACCATAGATCAACATTATTCCATATTGATGTATATGTATTTTCATTCCATGTAGAAACTAGTTTATTTCTATAGAATTTTAAAGCATACCACTTATTGTCTAACATATATTTTATTCTTTCTTTTAACTTCTCTTCATAAAATAATTTTGCCGCATCTTTTTCTGTCCTTCCAGGTGCCGCTACTTCATCGTTATACCAACCATTACCCCTAGTAGATTCCATCATTGCCATATACAAATATCCTTTAACAGTATATGCGTCTCTAATTTCTTTTAAATTATATTTTTCTTCTAATATATTATTGTATACCTTTGGTACAACTATAGTAAGGGTAAGTAGTAATGCAATACTTACTACATTTGTTATTATATCTTTTTTCTTTTCTTTTTTTGTTTTCCCAAATTCTAGTTCTTGTTGTTCTTCTTTTTTTCCATTATACTTACTAATCTTTTCTATTAAACAAAATACTAAAAACATTGTTTGTGCAATTACTGTAATTATAGTGTTTTTTCTAAATATACAAGCAAACATCATAAGTATTGAAGCAAAAAGCAAATACTTCCAATTATTCTTAATTTTGTTTTCTTCTATTTTACTTCCATCCCACTTCCTATTTGATACATATAGTAGCATTAAATATGTTGCTACTGTAGATAACATAAGTGATGGTATATCGCCATATATAAAGGTTACAAACATTGGTAGTGGTAAAAATAGTAGTATTAGTATTGTTGCAATTGAAGAATTACCATTATACTTTTTAGCAATTAATCTTCCTATCTTTGTAATCATATATATTATAATTATATTGCATAAGATATTAAACCCAATCCATATGCCATATGAATCAGTTCCAAATAGCTTAAATAACCAATAATACATCCTCATCTGGCTTAGTTGATGTGGATAAGTTGCCATATAATACTTATTATTATCTGACATACCAACACCTTTAAACTCTTCTGAAGCCGATGTATATATATTTTCCTGGTCAGCCATAACTACAACATCTATATCTCTAATATATAATATTAGAAAAACCTGTAGTACTATACTTGCCACGATTCCGATTACAAGTAACACCTTCTTGTATTTTTCATTTATTTTATCAATTTTAGATAATATATATATTGCTAACATAGAAAGTAATACACATACTATCTTAGTCATTGTCATATGTGATATTTCAATATGCTCTGAAATATTATTTACTAACTTTGCTGAATATACAAATTGAAGTATTATTAGCAATAATATAGAAAGAAAAGCAATTACAAGTATTGCTTTTTTTATAATGTTTAATACATTGTTTTTCTTTCTTGTTTTTAATTCTTTTTCTTGTATTGATTTTTTCGTATTAACTTCTTTTTTCTCTTCCATTATATTTTCTTGTCCTTTTCCTTGTTACTCTTAATTCCATATCTTCCTATAAAAGAAAACATCGAT
>QWCE01002007.1_pt1 | contig 28041 bp, 26 predicted proteins | sample 1972531 | NCBI WGS metagenome assembly QWCE01 (sample SAMN09866716, study PRJNA288562) | Human gut metagenome isolate term4_stool, whole genome shotgun sequencing... | reverse complement strand
GCCTTATACATCATGTAATAAAACGCATTGGCTTGCAATGCAAGGACTTTCAATGCCGACAGTTAACCTCCTAGTTGCGATGTTAGTAATATCTTTTATATCAACGATATTAGAAGATATTACTGAAAACAAAAGAGGAGGAGATAGTATGAAGAAAATATTACATACCAAAGTGACTGTAAAAACACTCATAAAATCTATAAGCAAAAACACGGCAGTAATTTCTAGGAGTGTGGCTGCCACAGCATTGTCAGCCAATGCGTTTTATATCAGTAAAATAACCGCTGTTTTGGAATTCAGCGGTTATTTTTGTTTCTATATTTTGTTTATAGCCCTCAGCAGCTCCTGCACATTAACATGAGTATAAACCCTCTCCGTCAGCGACATAGCACCGGAGTGCCCGACGATTTTCTTTATCATCGTGGGAGATACTTCCTTTTCAGTAAGCATGGAAATGCAGGTGTGGCGAGTATCGTGCGGCTTGTGAGAGCAGCCTATGAGTTCCATGACAGGCGTCCAGTAGGAATCATAGTAGTTCCGATAGTCAAAATGGGTGCCCTCTGGAGTGTGCAGCAGATACTCACAGCCATCGTCATGCCACTTCCTGAAAAATGAGTAGGTCTTGTCCACTATTTCCGATACACGAACTCCGCTGTATATCAACATAAGTACGATTTGGACGTAGAGATTGTTCCGCTGCACCCAGAGTGCCTCGATTTCCTCATTACTGAATGGACTGCGGTCGGTGCGGTTAGGATTTCTGTTTTTGTATTTCAGTATATCGACATACTGCGAATAGTCCTTGTTGCAGTATTCGTATTTCATAGCATACTCATACATCTGACTTAGCAGGACTTTTAGTTTTCGCAGAGTAGGATAATTCTTGCCGCAGGTATCTATCACGCCTTGCAGGTCTGTTAGCTTCAGTTCTTTGAAAATTCTGTCATGTATAGCTGAACAGCAGTTATATGAGGCGTTGTAGCCCTTAACATTAGAAGCGGAAATCGTGGGAAATTTTTCGGCTGACCATTTGCTGAATATCTCCGCAAAGGTAATTTTCGACGATTCAACATCAAAGGGATTCTTGTTATAGTCCATGAGCATTTCAAGACCCTTTGCTCTGGTCGGCGCATAGCCAATGGTGATGTACTTCTGCTTTGCTTTTCCGCTTTCCTCGTCAATCTCCCAGCCTGTGGTTTTTCGGACTATGTAAGGATTTCTGCGGTTTCCAGACAGCTTGTAGACTGTGCCGATACCGTTTGCTAACCTCATTTTAACCCTCCTTATATTGCTGAAAAGAATAATTACTGCGCTCTATCTGCGGGTATGCAGCTTTCAGAAATTCAATCACGCTGACACCAGATTTCTCTGCGGCTCTGAACGCCATCAAATCCTCGTTCCAATCCTTGCGCTGCGATATAACCCTGGACACCGATATTTTTCTTTCAGTAAATTCAGCGTTTAGCTTTTGTTCTATTGTGCCTGCGGCGGTGCGACCTGCTTGGTCGTTATCAAGCGAGAGAATAACCGAGGATATTTCTCTGTGTTCTTTCAGATAGCGTAATACTGATGTATGTCCGCAGCCATTTGCACTCAATCTATGATCTGATTTCCAGTCAATACCGAGCAGCTTTGAGAACGTAGCGTGTGACATAGCGTCAATCGGGCTTTCAAAAACACGCAGCTTGTCTGAACTGCCTGTTATCGCAAAGCTGCAAGATTTGTCACCTCCCGAAACCTCTCCACGGAACTGTGTTGCCCCCGTTCCGCGTAAGGCACAAGAGCGAACCGCTCCACTGCTGTCTTTACCTATGAACATACAATTGTGGTGTGCATTATCCTCTCCGATAAGGCTGTCCGCAATAAGGCAATCCACAATTTCTTCGTCAATACCACGGGTTTTCGTGAGATAGGCGCGAACCCGTTCGGGAGAAGTCTGCGCAGGTAATCTAAAAACAGGAGTTTTGCTTGGAAATGTGGGGGTATAGCTAACGGGGACGTTTTTCTGAATAAATTCAAGTGCATACTCTTTTGAACAGGACAGCGTATCCATCACCAAATCAATCGGAAAGCCCCCTCTGCTGTCTGAATGACGATACCAATTATTCTTTTCAGGAAATATGTATAAGCCGCCGCTGTGCTTAATATGTACAGCTTTTGTAGTAGTTTGCTTGCCCTCGTCAACCTGCATACCGAGAGCTTTTGCAACGGAAATGCAGTCTGCGTTTGCAAGCGCATAGTATTCGTTTGCGGAAAACCTCATCTTCTTACACCTCTATTCTGTTTTCTGTTTTCGTTGCTCTTTAACTCCGAAAGAGCATCCTCTGAAATCCCTGCTTTTTTCTGAATTATATCTGCTTCCTCATCAAATCCCAGCGACCTTACAAATCTGCCGCAAAGCCGACGGATAACGTTGGCGAGTGATTTATGCAGCGGAGTGGATTTCTCAGCCAAATCTTCATATCCCGAAATGGGAGCAAGCATACAGTTGCTCAGTTTTGCGATGTCGGTTATATGCTTTACGGCAGATATTATCTTATCTTTAGCTTTGCTAAGTTCATTCTCCGCCGTTTGACAGCGTTCTTCGAGCGCCTTGTACCTCGGAAGAAGTTTATGATATGCTTTGCTGTCATCAAGCAGTTCGTTTGCAAGCTCGTTATACTTCATATAGGAATTTTTTGCGTCCGTCAGCTTTCCGGAAAGCTCCGCCTCTTTTCGGGACAGTACGGTTTCTTTTTCAGCTATGATTTTTTCTCGGTGGTCAAGAGTAGTTTCTCTCATAGCGGCAGTCTTTTTCGCCGCTTCAAGTTTGCTGAACTCCTCCTCGGAAACCACCCTTTTGTTGAAAGGCAGTTTTGTGCTTTCTATGCCCTCGCTCTCGGCGGCGTCGTTCAGCAGTTTCAGTTCGTCCAGATTTTCCGAAAGCTCCGCTTTCTGCTGTTCAAGGGCGGATATTGTGTCCTTGTGCTGTTTGTACTGTTCGACGGTGTAGGTGTACCCTCTGCCTTTTTGCGTTTCGGCAATATCTATTCCGTGCCTGCGGCATATTTCGACGAGAACATCACGCTCCGCCAATCTCCAACGATTTATGGTGTTCTCTCCCTCGCCGTAACCCATTTCTTTAAGAGCCTGCGCCAAACCATTCTGCGTATCAACGCCACGCTTGTAATGCCCGATAGGGATATAGTCGATATGCAGGTGCGGCGTAGCTTCGTCAACGTGGAGAACAGCGTTGAAAACAAAGAAATTCGGATTGCGTTCAGAAAATCCCTGCATATATTCGGTAAGACATTTGGCGGCAGTTTCTGCGTCAGCCGTGCCTATCCCCGTATCGTTCCTGTCGCCTATCTGCACAATGTCCTCATAGAAGCTCTTACGCTTGTCAGGAGCAGTTATTACATTGTTACTGGGAGCATGTGAAAAAGCATAACGGAAATATCCGTTCTTGATACGGCGGTCGGCTCGCTTCTGCTTTGCATTGTAACGCTCGACTGCCTCCGAAAAGCATTTGTCATAAGCCTCGGTTATTGACATCTTTACAAAGGTGACATTCTGACTGCTGCGGGAGCTGTCAACATTTTTCGGCTTGAATGCGCGATTGTTATGGGAAAGGCTGCCCTTGCCCTGACAATGAGATATGGTTTTCGCTTTCACTAATTTCTCCTTTCGCTGCGGTATTTTTACCAACGGCTCTGCCATTGGTAACCCCTTAATACCTGCGACAGCAAGCTATCACAGGTACGGGGCTCTCCGAGGGGCGGGGGATTCGGATAATGCAATGCATTATCCGTGCGTTTGCTGCCGAAACGACAGCCGTATTTGCTGAAAGCAAATTCAAGGTTGCAACATTGCAAGAATTTTATATACAGAGGTTTTGCAACCTTGGGTTTGCAATGTTTTTTCAAAACTGAAAAACATTCTGAAAGAAACTCAACAGCTGCGGCAGCAAAGGACAACCTGCTCCATAACCTCGTGTTCAACGTACAGGCTGCGTGTTTTCTCCCACCCTACTATTTCAGTAAAGGTTTTCGGGCGGGGATTCTTTTCAGCGTACTGCTTACGGAGCAGATTCCACGTTTCCCACGCTTCTGCGTCGATTTTCCTCGCCAGCTCATTGAACTTCTCTCCGACAAGTTCGGCAGTAATAATGTCCGGATAGTTTTCTTTCATGAACTTTTGCCACTCTGTTCCGAAGCGGCCTATGGGTTCTGAATTGTTCATATATGCTCCTTTCCCAGAAAGATTGCAAAGTACCTATACGGGAAATTCTTGCAACCTTGCAATGTTGAAATTAGTCGGGCAGTTTCCAATACCACTTGTTATCAGCTTTTATTGATAATACCTTAAGGTTTTTCTTTGCCTCGTTCAGCGTTCTTGCGCTGAAATCGTAGTCTGAGGCTGCGGCGGCAATTTCTTTTTGACTAACCTTTCCGTCCTTAAGAATTTCAAGGAGGAACTCTGTCGCTATTTCCAGCTTGCTTAATTCTGCACCGCAATTTTCGAGAAACTGCTCGGCGGTAATGTCAACCTCGCCTTTCCATTCAAGAGCTGAATTCTCGTTTATCTCGAACAGCAGCGATTTCCCAACAGGAGCAAGGCTGCTCTTGGCTTGCGTCATTATACGTTTTGACGGTGAATCACGCATCTTTCCAACGATAAGAACGCTGCGGGCAACTGCGGTTATATCTATCGAGCCTAACCCGCGATATGAGCTTTTCTGTCCTGCGGCTTTGTTCATGTGTCCTATCAGGACCACTGCGCAGCCGTATTCTTCTGCAATTCTGCCGAGCTTGGACATTACAGGGCGTATCTCGTTGGCTCTGTGCATATCCACGTTAGCGCCGATATACGCCTGTATCGGATCGAGAATTATCAGCTTGGCGCCTGTCTGTTGTATCGCTTTTTCTATTCGTTCATCTGTCATTGATAGTTCTTCTTTGCTTTCATCAATGACAAGAACTCTTGCACAATCAGCGTTTACAGCTTCCAGTCGAGGCTTGATCGTATCGGCAAGCCCGTCCTCGGCGGTCTGATAAATAACATTCATAGGCACTTTGGTTTCCACCTCATTTGGCAGATTTTCACCTTGTGTGAATGCTGCGGCAATCGAAAGGGCAAGAGTTGTCTTGCCCTCGCCGGGGTCGCCTTGAATAATGGTTATCTTTCCGAGCGGTATGTACGGTTTCCACAGCCACTTTACTGCAACCGCTTCGACATCTGCCATGTTGATGATGTTGAGTTCAGTGTTACTCATCCATCAAGCACCACCTTGTCGTTGAAGTAGCCCGTTGCCTCCCACACCAGCTTATCAGAGCAGTAGTAGGTGTACTCGGACGAACCTTCATTCTTCATAGCGATTCCGAACGGGAGTATTCCACGCTGCAAGCCGATACGGATAAACTGCGGGTTCTTGCCTGTTGCACGGGCAATTTCGGCGATAGGCACGTTGCGACCTGTGAATTTGGGGTGATTGGTGTAAGTCATGGTAAATGCCTCCTTTGATATTGACTATTTGACATGAGTGTGATATAATAACACTATAAGCATTTTGGAATAACTTGTTGTGTGTTATCTACCGTGTTTATTATAATCCACTATAAGTGATTTGTCAATACTTTTGAGTGACTACAAGCAAACCAAAAGTGATTTTTGTGAGAATTTCACAACAACTCAGGAGGTTTTCTGTGTTTTATAACCAGTTAATTAAGCTCTGTGAGGAGCATAATGAAAAGCCAACCCCTCTTCTTAAGTCATTGGGGTTAAGTGCAACAAATCTGAAAAGATGGCAGAACGGCTCAACCGTAAATTCCGATATTCTTGCAAAATTATCGGAACACTTTGAAGTGCCTGTTGACTATTTTTTTGAGGAAGATGACGCTGAAAGCAGCATGGTCATATCAGATGACGGAAACTCGATCAAAAAAGTATATAGAGTTATGACAGCACATCCGGATCATATCGCGAGCATGATTTCGGGAACGGATATTTCCTTTTCAGACTTGAAAAGGATTGCCGAATATATTAACTGCTCCGTGGAATATCTTGTTCCCGCTGGACTAATTAGCGATAAAAATGCTGAACAGAAAACGGACTCCGTAATTCCGGCAAAAGATCTTGTTCTCAATGTTCTTGAGAAGCTTTCCGGAAATGCGGATTACAGCTACCTTCAAGTAAGGATCTCCTCCGTTATTATTTCTAACCTTGCTAAGAAGAATATCACTATGGAGAACTTATTAGGTATAAGGCTGTCTGCAAAGAAGATACGGAACTTGTACAATCTTGCTCTGCCTGCTGAAAAGAAAAAAGGTCTGAATTTCTCAGACCTTGTAAGAATATCGGAAGCGTTCAATGTTAGCTATGATTTTATGCTGACGGGGAATGGAGATTAGCGACTGAGTATTTGAAACTTCAGAATAATTAGTGAACGAGGATAATAATGCGATACATCGGAGGAAAAAGCCTGTTGCTGGACAATATCAGCAATGTAATAGATTCATACACAGCCAATGTGTCAACAGTAATTGACCTGTTTGCCGGTTCTGGAGTAGTATCCGAACATTTGAAGAAATCAGGATTTCGCACTATCAGTAACGATTTTCTTTTTTTCAGTTATGCCATTCAAAGAGGCACTATTGGATTAAATAGAAAGCCTACTTTTAAAAAGCTTGGAATCTCTAATCCTCTTGATTACCTTAATGCTTTAAAACTTGAGGATACAGATTTCAGATTAGAGCAGTGCTTTATCTATAACAATTATACTCCTACCGGTGACTGCAGCAGGATGTATTTTCAGCCTGATAATGCTCTGAAAATCGATATTATCAGGCTCACAATAGAGAAGTGGTATAACAAAGCAATGATTGACGAAGATGAGTATTTTTATCTTTTGTCTTGTTTAATCAATGCAGTCCCTTATGTTTCTAATATCACTGGGGTATATGCTGCTTACCTTAAATTTTGGGATACAAGAACATACAACGAGTTAACATTGGTTGAACCCACTATAATCGACAACGGTTATAACAACGAATGTTATAACGAAGATTATACTTCTCTTTTAGACACGGAGGCGGATTTGCTTTACGCAGACCCTCCATACAACTCACGAGAATACCTTCCCAACTACCATATCCTTGAAACCATTGCACGGTATGACTATCCCGAAATACATGGTGTAACAGGTATGAGGGGTTATGAAAATCAGAAATCTGCATTCTGCAAAAAAGGCACGGTTGAATCAGCCTTTGAAATGCTTATCAGAGATTGTCAAAGCAGATACATATTAATTAGCTATAACAACGAAGCTCTATTGCCAACAGAACGGCTTATAGAGATTTGTAAAGATTATGCCGTTGATGATAGCTTTAAGCTGTTCGAGTATAATTATAGGCGATATAAAAGCAAAATCCCCAATAATGGGTCTGGGTTGAAAGAACAATTATATTTCTTAAGGAGGCATTGATATGGCTGTTAAAGCTCCATTTAATTATATCGGAAACAAATATAGAATCATAAACTCCATTCAAGAATGTTTTCCCGAAGAAATAGACACTTTTGTTGATTTGTTTTGCGGAGGGTGTGATGTCAGCATCAATACACAGGCAAACTCCATATATGCCAATGATATAAATTATCATGTCATTGATATTATGAAGGCTTTTCAACAGTATGATGTTGATTATCTCTTGGAATATATCGACACCACAATAAATCAGTGGTGTCTTAACAAGACAAACGAAGAAGGCTATAAGGCTTTTCGTGATTATTATAACAAAAGCAAAAACCCATTGGACTTGTATATACTTATGTGTTTCAGCTTTAATTATCAGTTTCGATTTAACAGCAATCACGATTATAACAACCCGTTCGGCAAAAACAGAAGCAGCTTTAATGACGTTATGAGAAACAATCTCATTATTTTCAAGGGACGAATTGAAGATATACATTTTTCTTCATTTGACTTCCTTGACTTTGATTATGACGTTCTTAAAGCAGGGGACTTTATCTATGCCGATCCGCCCTATCTGCTTACCTGTGGCAGCTACAACGATGGCAAACGAGGGTTTAGAGGCTGGACTGGCCACGATGATATTGAGCTTTTCAGAATCCTTACTGAGCTGTCTGATAGAGGAGTGAATTTCGCATTGTCCAATGTTATTGAACACAAAGGACTGACTAACTGCAATTTAGCAGATTGGGCAGATACAAACGGTTATTTCATTCATAGTATAAACTTTAATTATAACAACTGCAATTATCATACCAATAACAAGACGAACGTTACAAGGGAAGTTTTGATCACCAACTATTGACAGGAGGGCAAAATGGCAGAACGTACTTTCGGTTGGGTACAAGAAGCGTATACAATAGATAATCTGAAAAAAGTGGTAAGGGTTTTCGTACCCGATTCAGAGGTTAACAAAATACTCCGAGAGGATAAAATACCTAGACTAATCTCTGATGAATATGGCAAAGAGGAAATGATAAATCTTCTTGCCTCGGATAAAATATGTATTCCTTATACTCTGCTTAAAGGAAAAGGTACTCCTAAAGGGTTTACCAGAACTAATGCACCTTGTTCAGGAATAATTCAGGCTGTCCTTCCAGGACAACGGAAAGAATATCAGAGTGACTGGCCAGCAGATTCGTTTCTTCGCTGGGCGGTAAGTATAGGTTTTCTTGACTATGATCGTGAGAAAGACACTTGCAGTATCAGCGAACTTGGATATAAATATGCTATTTCCGAAGATAGCAGCAAGGAAGAAAAAGAAATATTGACTGCAGCATTTTTATCATATCCGCCTGTTTGCCGTATATTAAGCTTGCTTGAAAGCGGCAACAGTCTCACAAAGTTTGAAATAGGCTGTCAATTAGGTTTTGTCGGTGAGGCGGGATTTACATCTATTCCTCAAAATATTATTCTTCAAGGGCTAAGTATTGCTGCAACGCCTAAAGAAAGAAATAAGCTGCTGTCTGATACCGAAGGTACATCGGATAAATATGTTCGTACGATTTGTGCTTGGCTGAAAAGTATGAAATGGGTTACACAGGTATCAAAAAGCATAACTGCGAATGTAGGAAACCAGACATACACAGATACAATTCCACAATCATATCAAATAACTCTTGAAGGTAAAAAGGTGCTGAAACACGCCACAGGTGCTTCAAAATACAAACGCATTGATAAAAGAGTGATGTGGGATATGCTAGCGACAAAGCCTTCCGACAGAAATTATCTCCGCAATCGAAGAACATACCTGATAAAATATCTTACAACAACCTATCGCAGTTTGGAAGAAGTGTCTTCTTTCTTATTGACAAAGGATATGACAGAAGGTACAGATGTGATTGCTGATGATATTCAAGGATTGATAAACATTGGTATCAATGTAAGCATAAAAAACCAAACATACAAGATTATGGATAACATCATTGGTCTTGACATCCCCAATTCTGTTAGGTCGGAGATGTCGTCCAAATCTGAGATTTCTGTAATAAAAGACAATATAAGGAAACGGTTGAACCACATTAACCACAAATACCTTGTCCTTATCGACTTGGGCTTTGATGGAACAGCTGATAGAGACTATGAATTGCAGACCGCTGATTTGTTAACAAGCGAACTGTCTTTCAAAGGTGCAAGATTAGGAGATACCAGGAAACCCGATGTTTGTGTTTATCACGGTACTAATGGTCTCATTATTGACAACAAAGCTTATGGAAAAGGATACTCTCTCCCGATAAAACAAGCTGATGAAATGCTGCGTTATATTGAAGAAAACCAAAAGCGTGATAAATCGCTCAACCCTAACGAATGGTGGACAATCTTTGATGACGCAGTTAGCAAGTTTAATTTTGCTTTTGTTTCAGGCGAGTTCACAGGAGGATTTAAGGATAGACTCGAAAATATAAGCAGACGTTCATCGGTAAATGGCGCTGCTATAAACTCCGTTAACCTTTTGCTTCTGGCAGAAGAAATAAAGTCAGGAAGGATGAGCTATTCTGATGCGTTCAAAAACTTCGATTGCAATAAAGAAATAACAATATAAGCTCTCTGCTTATGAAAAGTTCATTAAAACGATGGAGGTACACATATGATTAGTAAGATTCATTTTCATCATTATAGAAAGCTTAAGAATATTAGTATTGATTTATCCAAAAATATCAATATAATTTCTGGAACAAACGGAACTTGCAAATCTTCTATTTTGCATATTATTAGCAACTCGTTTCAAGCAGTTAAGAGTACAAAATGCGGCGATGCAGTAAAAAAGTGCATAGAAATAATTAAAGCAATAAACGAGCAGTATAACCCCAAGCTTGAATCTCTAACTAGAGGAGATAAGAAATATCAAGATCCTGCTCCTGGTCATACGGGTGCATATTATGATGTTGAATATTGGGGAGATCAAGCTACATTATCATTTAGAAAGCATAACTCCCAAAACGCTGGGAAGTTTAGATATGCAGTTAAGCCTACATATAGTGCAAAATCAAATGAAAAATTGCCCAGTCTTCCAGTTATTTACCTCGGTTTAAATCGTTTGGCTACATATGGTGAATATAAAGATTTAGAGCCAATTGTAGAAATTAAGAAAAACCTTCCTCAAGATTATCTTTTAGAGATAATGAGGATTTATGCTTCCTTTACCAATTATCATATATCTAATATAGGTGTTAATCATATGGGAAGTGTCAAAATTAGAGCTGATTTTGACAGTTCGGAAAAGGGGATTGACTCAAATACTATATCTGCTGGAGAAGATAATTTGTATATTATTATTTCTGCATTAGTGTCATTAAAGTATTATTATGATTCTTTAGCTGAACATCGCGAAGTAGATAGCATATTATTAATAGATGAATTTGATGCAACTCTCCATCCAGCGTTCCAGTTTAGATTATTTGATCTTGTGTTGAATTATTCAATGGCATATAATATACAAGTTGTTTTTACCAGTCATAGTCTTTCGTTAATTGAATATTGTTTGAAGAAAAAGCAGAATTTGATTTATTTATATGATAATCAAACAAGTATTCACCATATCGAAAATCCAAGCATATATAAAATTAACCTGTATTTAAAAAGCATCACGGAATCAGAATATTCCTTTGAAAGGAAAATACCTGTATTTAGCGAAGACGAAGAAGCACGGTATCTTTTAAATATTCTCTTTAACTATTTATCTGAAAAACATGATGGTTTTAGTAGAGTACGAAATTATTTCTATCTTGTGGATGCTAACATTGGTGGCGATACTTTACATGGTTTATTTAAAGATCCTCAACTGAAAACCTTTGTAGGGCAGATATGCATTTTGGATGGCGATCATAATAATGATATGAACAATAGGGTAATAACATTGCCCGGAAAAGATTCTCCTGAAAAGTTTTTGATAAATTATGCCCAAACTCTATATGATAGGGATGATAGATTTTGGTTATCTGATGTAGTGCTTGAAGAAAATGTAGGCAAGGATTTTTATACCCATACCTTTATTCCTGCGGTTGAGAAGATAAATGAAAAAATTGAAAGCCTAAAAAGCCAAGGTAAATCTACAAGTGGGGTTATGAGAGAGGAAACCAAAAAGCTATTTAGACAACACCAAAAATTCTTTCATATCATCTTTGATGCATGGCTGGTTGATAACAATAATGTATCAGAAATCAATCAATTCTATAACAATCTTAAAGCAATGTATAAGAAAGTAGCGCCTATTGCGGGACTAGATCCTGATATTTGGTCATAAGAATTATTTGAAAGGAAGTGTGGGTTATGCCAAGTAGTTTTTCACCACTTAGGTATCCAGGTGGTAAATCTCAACTGTATGATTATGTTAAAAGAATTATTGACTATAATGATCTGCTTGGCGAGACCTATGTTGAGCCATTTGCAGGTGGTGCAGGTTTGGCCATGAAACTGCTACTCAATAACGATGTGAAAAGAATCATTATTAATGATTATGATTTCGCAATATATTCGATCTGGTATTGCATTTTGAATTATACCGATGACTTTTGTGATAGAATACAGCAAATCGATATATCCATTGAGGAACACGACAGGCAACGAACAATATACAATAGTGGTACGACTAATATTTTTGACATGGGGATAGCAGCTTTTTATTTAAATCGTACAAATAGATCTGGTGTAATTAAAGGAGGAGTAATAGGGGGGAGGGAACAGAGTGGATTGTATAAAATTGATGCTAGATTTAACAAAGACGCATTGATTAAAAAAATAAGGGCAATTGCTAAAGAAAAAGGTAGAATTGTTCTATATAATTTGGATGCAATGGACTTTTTATCAAACGGTGTCCTTGATCATTATTACAAAACTTTTGTAAACTTTGATCCACCATATGTAATGAAAGGTTCTCAATTATACAAAAATGCGTTTTCAGAACAAGATCATAAGGACTTGTATAAATTGATATCTAAGTGTAAAAGAAAATGGATTGTCACTTATGATATTTGTCCGCTTATTAGGGAACTCTACAAAAACCATAGAGGAGCAGAGATAGATATAAATTATTCCGCAAGTAATAGCGGCAAAGCGAGAGAATACATATTCTTTAGTAACAACCTTTTTTTACCGGAGGGCATAGAATTAACCAATCAATCATAAGAATAACGTTACGATTTTCAAAGCATCTAACACACACCTAACATAGCAAGAAGAAAACCGCATTACACAGCCGTCTGAGGTTCTCCAAGAGATAATCTCAGCCGAAACAGACCGCTTTACAATGCGGCTTGCGGCGATACAGTTATCAACTTGGTCTTTATTTGGTCTTTATATCCTCTCCGAGTATTCGGGGAGGATATTTTTATGCTAATTTAAGCGACACAAGGTCTGCAACCTTTGCTTTGGTGCTTTTGAGAACGTCCGCATAGATATTCGCTGTTACGCCTATGTCACAATGTCCTAAATGCTCCGATACGATTTTCAGATCAACGCCGCTGTTCAGAAGTAAGGTTGCGTTGCAGTGACGGAGCTGGTGCAGGGTCAGAAACTCAAACTCTGTTCCTTTGAGAAAGCGCTTGAAAGAAGTTCGTAGCGCCGACCTGTCACGGTAGTTGCCATTAGCGGAAGTAAACACCATTTCGGGGTGAGCAAATTTACCGCCGAGAGCGCTGATAAGCTGTTCCTGATAGGATTTCTGCTCTCTGAAAATGTCCGCAAGAGCTGCGCTCATTCCGATTGTTCGGATACTGCTTTCGGTTTTCGGAGTGGTGAGCCAGTGCTTTCCTCCAACGTCGGCAAGGTTGTGATTGACCGAGATAGTCATTTCGTCAAAGTCAATGTCCTCCCACGACAGCGCAAGCATTTCACCGCTGCGCAGTCCCGTGAAAAGCAGCACCTTTATCATTCGCTTGACATCAAGGTCGCAGGGCTTTGTTTCGAGCAGCTCCATAAACCGCTTGGTCTGTTCCTCGTCAAGGACGGGCCTTTTCTTTTTGCCCTTGTTTTTCGGAAGAATGACATTCCTGCACGGAGTATCTCTGATAAAGCCTTGCTCCACGCCCCTGTGGAATATGCTCTGAACAACGACATAAATCTTCCGCACAGTTTCGGGCTTGACTTTGAGGGACTGAACAAATGTTGTGAGCCTCGGCGTGTTTATGTCCTTGACTTTAACGTTCCCGAAAAAAGGCTCAATGTGGTTCTTGTAGGTGCTTTTGTAGTTGTAGAGCGTTCCCTCTTTCAGCTCCACTGGGGCGTAGTTTTCAAAGTACCACTCCGCAAGTTCCGAGAAACGCATATTTTCGTTAAGCTGTGCATAGCCCTTGCAGTGGCGCTCAAAATCAAGGGCGTATTCCTGCGCAAGTTTCTCGGCTTTCCGTGACGTTGCTCCTGCCGGTGGCGCGAATGTAGTTGATTTGACGATCTGTTTTCCGCTGGCGTCATAGCCTAATGACACCTTATTTCTGAAGGTTTCCCCTCGTTTTGTAATGGTAGCCATATGATACTCTCCTTAAATATCGTAGATTTATGACATACCCTCTGCAATTCTATTTTACGCTTTAAAGTGTGATTTGTCAAGAGGCATATCGTCATCTTTTGTGCTTTGGAGATTTCTCTGACCTTTGTGCCGCAGCTTCCCGTGACTTCTGCGCTTTTATAAGATTATCTATGTAGTTCCCCTCGACAATCTCCTCATATGCCTTTATCAGCTTGTTAATACGCTTCAGAGCTGTTTCATGTTCGGTGGGATTATCGCCTTTAGAACGCATAACGTGAATGTTGTGCTGTAACTCCTGCGCCTTTGCGTAGATGTCGTCACGGGAGGTAATGCCGAAATCGCCGATAGTCAGAAGCTGCTGCGACAGATAGTTTATCCACTCGTCGTTCTGAAAGCAGTAGTGCCTGCGTGCATTGCTTTTCTTCGGTTCAAGCCGGAACTGCGTAACGACTGTGGTAACATTCAAAATAACACTGTGAAACCGCTTTTCAACAGGATTAGCGTTCTGCGCTTTTTCATGAACGCAATCAACGAACCGTCCGCTTTCAGCTATGCGCCGTTCAAGATTTTTGGGCAGATATTCCTCGCCTAGCGTTTTCAGCCGCACAAAGCGCTCCGCAGACGGCGCTTTGACGGAAATATATTTGCCCCGCTTGATTTCGTAACCGCGCTCTTTCAGCCTTGCAAGCAAGTCCTCAACGCTCGCCGAGGAATACACCAGCCTGTCAATGTCCAGCTTAATCTGCTCACGGATAGAGGGCGCGTTCTCGCTCGGCTTGTAGTGCCGTGAAATCGCCCTCGCCGTTTCAAGAGCGTAATCTGGAATGTAGAGAGTATTGCTCTCTGCAACAAACGGTATTTTCGTCCGTGCAAGTCCGTCAGCTATGTATTGCAGCTTGTCGGGGTTGTAAACATTCACGGGAACAAAATCGGCTTGGGCTTTCTTGCTCATTTCTTCAACCTGCTGCCGTAACTCCGTCACCTTTTCACGCATAACATCGTTCTGATTTTTGATTAAGGCAGCTTCATATGATGTCAGTTCCTCAATAGGCTTCTTTTTCAACTCGTTAATGTGGGCATTGATTTTCCTGATATTCTCCGCTTCCTGTGCAGCCTTCTTGTAATCATCAACGGACAAATGCTGTCTATGAACATTTTTATCCTCTCGCCGCAAACCGTGTTTCAGCAAAATCTGCTCCATAACCGAACGCTCACTTTCAGACCAAGCCGTCCACTCGTTCTGCATTTTGTTTGACGAGAAAAATCCTTGTTCACGAAGCGCACCGCTCATTGAATTTTTAAGCGACAGCCCTCGCTGTCCTTTATGTGCCATGGGAACGAAGTCAATGTGCAGGTGCGGCGTACTCTCGTCAAGGTGCATTACAGCATTGAACACTTTGAGGTTAGGATTACGCTGCTCAAATTCGCGCATATAATTGTCAAGCATGGATTTCGCCGTATTCCAATTCACCGAACCAAGCCCGCAGTCATGCAAATCTCCAAACTGCACCACAACCTCATAGAACAGCTTACCCTTGCCCGATTTCTTGACGTGTTCGTAGTAGTCGGGGATTTCACGGTCGGCACGTTTCTGCTTAGCGTTGTATTCCGCAAAAGCCGCGCCAAACACCTGCTCATAGAATTGCCGCAAATCAATTTTTATGTAGGTAATGTTGTCGCTCGACCTTGAAACATCAACATTGTGGGCGGTGATAACTCGGTTGTTGTGGTCGAGAAAACCACTATCCACACGAAATGAAATCGACAGCCCTTTTGAATTTTTCTCACTCATATGACACATCTCCTTTCTCTTGTTTTACAAATTTATCTCATCTGCCGCCAATGCTCTTGAAAAGCAGTTTTCAGATTTATGTTCAAATCTCTCGCCGATACAGTTTCGATAAAACGAGCATATTTGAAGGCTGTTGTCGTTGTTGCTAAAACTCAATAGTGATAGTGACAAGCTGCGCCCGTCATTATCACATTGAGTTGGGTGAAATCTCCCAAACCCCTCTCGGACACCTTGCCAGTGAAACGAGGAAAATTATAAAACTGTTCAGAATGAACTGCCGGTGAATTGAGAAAATCTCAAAATCCCACTGAATTCTTCTTTTCAGATTTGAAAGAAACACTCATTCCGAGCGGTCTGGCTTTCCGTACATATCGTGATTAACCAGAACCGTGTAGTAGCTGTCCATCGTAATGGGCGCATTATACAGCGCCGTTATAAGATATGCGCGAATGTTCCGAACATCGGAGGTATTATTTCCGAGTGCAGTCAGCACATATTCGATATGCTCATGAGTAAGCTTCAGCAATCGGCTCTTAACCACGTCTGTCGGTACTTCATCGCCGTTTACGCGGGTAGTGCTTTTTGCCGAACACACCACATCAAGCATTATCTCAACCAGCTCGTCCACCCGCACTTTGTCCTCGGAAAGGCAGTCGTACTCGATATTTTCACGAATAATATCGCGGTAATCGCTGCGTTCGTCGGAAGAAAAAAGGATTTGCGAATTTCCCGTCATATCCGTCCCGTCGGATATGATTGATGGATAAGGATTATTCTCTTTTGTTTGATTATTAAGATTATATATAAAGGGATTGTCGATTTCCCGCAATGTGCTTTGTGCGTTTTCAACAGGGTAGTATGCCGTATTTTCACAGGGTGCATTGTCAATTTCCGACAGGTTACTATTCAACTTTTCTGCACCTTTTATGAGGTACTTTTCAAGCTGCTCCGTATCATCACGAACACGAAAATGACGGCGGCAGTGCACACCTCCTGTGCGGTAATCAATAAGACCTGCCTTGACAAGAACTCCGATAGCTTTGTTCTGCTGACAGCGGGACAGCGCTGTGCTTTCCTGCATATCCTCGATTGTCGAATAGAACCAGCCCTCGCTGTCAAGCATGGAATGTTTCTCATAATACGCCTGCTTTCCGACGAGTGAATTAAAGAGCAGAGCCGCCTTTATTCCAAGTGCATGGGCGAGCAGTCGATTTGCAGATACTGTGTTGTCTGAATTAAGTAGCTTGATTATCTGTTCTATCATAGCTTACCTCCAGTAAAATACGCCATCAGTGCCGCTTTTGGGACAAGTATTTTCCCGCGCTTTCCCTGACCCGTTCTGATGGAGGGAAGTTCCTTGCGCAGAACAAGCTGCCTTACAGTGTACTCATTCAGACCTTTTACTGCCTCAGTGCATTCCCTGATGGTGAGCATTTCGACCACCTGTTCGGGAGCATGGGAGGGTTCGGTTTTCGGCGGCTCGCTCTCGGTCAGCTGTTCAAGTAAGCCTGTCATTGCTGCGATTATTTCTTGTTTCTTTTCGTTTGTCATAAAAGTTACCTCCTTGTGCGATATTGTTCCGAGATTACTTCGGTTGATGGTATTCTATCACAAAGGGTTGACAAATGCAATAGGTCGTGCTATACTCTACAAGGATAGTGTTTTAATAATTGTTTGTTCGCTATTTGGATAATTAGCTTTATAGCGCGGATTATTGCCGCTTTATACATTATCCTTGTAACAGCCAAAAATAATATTATGCAGTGCAAAAGCTGCATTGTAATGCGGCATTGAAAGCTTAAAAGCTTTGAAGTTCAACCGCCGTTCGGCTGAATACGCACACTTTATCCTTGTATTAAGAAAAAAATTTTTGAGGTTGATGTATAATTATGGAAAATAAATACGAAATAAACTGCGATTATGAGGTAGTTCTACTGTTGTCGGACAATTCCGAAATGCTGATCGGCGGCTCGGAGAAAACCATAAACAAGGCGCTGAAGAACACGTACGAACCGAATCTTGCTGTCAAAGATTTGGATATTTTCTTCCGTGAGCAGTCCCTCGGAACGTTCGCACTTGATTTATGCAGCTCGTTTCCTGAAACCGAGAAGATACAGGAGCAGGTGGACAGGCTTTACGCAAACCTCAAAGACGAGAACACAAACAAGAGCCGCGTTGCCGAAACGCTGAACACTCTTGACTACATATTTAAGGTAGACAAGAGCACGTCCGTTCGCCTGCTCGCGAGGGTCGTTCTGAAAATGTATAGGGCTGTGACCGGCTTGTACATGAACGCCCGTTTCGGTCTGGGAATGAAACAGTCAGACAGGGCAGAGCTTGGCGAGCAGTTCCGCAAAGTTGTGGAAACTATGATTTCCGATACATTCACCACGCTGAAAAAGAAAAAATCTCCGCAGAACACGGAGATTTTAAGTGTTATTCTGTTTGACTGTGGAGATGTCGCGAAGCTCCTTACTGAGTATTCGCGCTTTCTCGAAAGCCGTAAGATATTCTGCATTGAGTGCAGGCTCTGCGGCAGCTATTTTCTCGCAAAGTCCAGAAACACGCTTTATTGCGAGGAGTGCAGGCTGCTCCGCAAGAAGAACAGCAAGGCGGTCTACCGTGAGAAATGCTCCGAGGGAGTTTTCAATCTGCGGCAGAGGGTCAAGTACGGCTTTGAGAATTTCATGCACAAGAAAAAGGGCTGGGACAGGCTCTCGGAGGCTGAAAAGGCGGAGTATAGGGCGCTGCATGATGAGTTTATTGCTCGGTCCGGGGAGATGCTCAAGGAGTATGAGAGGAGTATCAATAAGAAGTTAGAACTGCAAATTAATGCGTATATAGAAAATGTTGATGGTACGAGAAAAGAACTGGAAAGCAAATCAATAGAATAAAAAAATATCAAGGGCTGCTTTCGTTACAGCCCTTGACCACATTCAGCGGACAACTTAACCGACAGCACATCATCAATGAATTCTGGTTGCCCTGAGAATATCACATTCTGAGTATACCGACGACCTCACTGTTGTAGCTGCGAGTGCGCTTGGCAACCTTGCCGCCGGAAGTGTTTGCTTCAATGGTGTAAAGCGTCCCGTTGGAGTAATTTGTAATTATGCCTATGTGACTCCAATTGTACCCGAAATCGTCACTCCACCGATAAACAACAATATCTCCGCGTTGTGGTGTGAAATCAGAGCGCGATGTCTTAATTACATGGTTAAATCCTGATTTAGACATTCCATTGTTCTTGAGAGACTGATAATTTGCATTTCTAAAGCAGTAAAATGTTCCCATGCCGTGGTTGTCGCAGATGTCGATAACGAAGTCACAGGGGTTCCATGTCCTGCAAATGTCGTATCCGGAATCTATCATAGCGTCGCAGAGAGCAGCGGTACACCAGTCGTATTTATAGCCCATGTCATCCTTGTTCCAGCCCTGTCGGTATTCCATCCAGGAGATGGAAGATTCGATTTTGGAGTTGGTATTGCTGACAGTCGATGACTGACCGCGCTCGTTAATGATCAAGCGAGCCTTGTCTATCAGGCAATAGAAAGTAGTATTTCCCACTTTGCCATCGACAGTAATACTCAACCGACGCTGCCCTTCCTTGACGTAGTTCTCCGTATCGTACCCAAAAACACTGTCGATATCGATGTCGAAGCCGAAATCGAAAGCAAGCAGTTCTTGAAGATCGCCAACAGCTACTTTTCCCGATGAAGTATAGTTGGCCCAAAACCATGCTGACAGGACGTATGGATGGCTTTCCCATTCTCTTTCAATGCGGTCGAGGTCGCTGAGTGTCAGAGTGTTGACGGCAGCTGCGCTTGCGGTCACGGAGGTGATCGAGGTTCCTGTAAGGTACTCTGCTGTAGGAATTGCGGCAGTAATGATTGCAGCGGCTGCAGCGATGGATGTAATCTTGGTGATCATGTTTGTCATTGTTTTGTCCTCCTTAAAGGTCGTTGTGTTTAGAAGGTGTTCACTCTTATATAGTGGGAGCTTTCGGCTGTTGCGACATCATCACTTCAATATTTTTTGAAATTCTGTGTTCGCTTGTGCCTTACACTCACTTATAGGAGAGATTTCGGACGCTTGCGACATCTTTTAATCATATTCTTGAAACCGCTCATATTGTAATTTAGCAGAGCAACAAGTTATATAGAACGTGTCTTGATTTTTCTTTCATTTTATATTTGAAAAAACAAATCTCCCCAAAATATAAGGAAAGTTTCGGGGAGATACAGAATTCATTGACAAATTCCACAAAGAAAGCTGATGGGAATGTTTAACGGGAGAACTAGGAACATATCCGTGATTACACGTTCCATTGCCTGAAATATGAAGTCGTGCAAATTATCTTTAATGCTGATTCTTTTATTTACAGTACCAATTAGCGTGAATGCAAACACAGCTGTACATTCAGCGGCAATAGCAAGCGGGCACTTCGCAAAAACAAATATTCCAAAAATGATGCCATAAGGCGCAAGACCTGAAATCAGTGCATATGGGATAGTGAAGTCTGCGCTCCTCGTCAGGCTAAGAAACAGGGACAAAGCAAACAATCCCAGCATAGTGGACCCGATTGGATCTGGTGAGATAATTGCCCCGATCTTGAGCATAGAGTTGACAAGAGTAAACCCGGTGGAACTCACCAAAAAGATTGTAGCCATTATTGCAATGTGTGCTATTGTGGATATGTTTTTTCTTAGTGTCATATTATTTACCTCCTTATTTATCTGCCAGAATTATCTGCCAGAATTCTCATCAGATCCGAGTGCCACATTTCATGGACAAAAAGCTCTTCATCGTAATCGTGTATGTATTTCACAAAAGAAATTATACAGTCATATTTTTGCAGCAGCTCGATTGCCTCTTCCTTGGTGAATACGGCGGTTACAGCTTCTTCATAAGCGAAAAATGCAAGATATGAAAAGCTGTGGATAATTGGTATCAGCATACTCCTGTTGTTTTCGACTTTCTCTATCATATTATAGCAGACTTCCTTGACGTTGCAGACATATTCCGTGGTTATGTTGTTGAAAAGCCATCTCAGGTTTTCCATTTCGTCAAGCAGGAAGGAATACATCTGTTCGTCATCTGTAAGCTGATTATTTGGAAGCAAAAGGACATCGCAATTACTGAGCACACTGTTTGCCAGAATCTCCACCGTATTAGGCTTTCCGTGAATTTCCTGAAAGAGATCGTGCACAAGGCACGGTTCGTTCAGCGGAGCTGGCTGAGAGCCATTCTGTATGCTGGTCAGGACATATCTCTCTACGAATCGTGCGCCATTTAGTTCATACATTGCTCTCACGCTCCTTTTCAGTTATGAAGTCAGCGAGTTCCTTAGCAACTTCATTGTAAATGTCGTCGAAGTCGATCATTGTATTGTCCGGCAGGCGTTCGGCGATTTTGTTGAGGAATATAGCTAGGATTAATTCTGTAAATTCCTTTTCCTTATCATCAGCAAATGATAGATCGATCAACGTGCGGTGTATACTTGACGCTTCAAGAACAAGGGAAGTCTTGCTGTCAGTCTGATTAATACTGATGATGTAGCCATTTGAAACTGAGATTATTGCATTGTCGATTTTAAAAATCATGGTATCGTCCTTTCGAATTGTTGAGCCGCCTTTGGAGGAATAAGACGGCCCATATGGTTTTAGGTGGAGAGATTTTTTGCCTTTCATTTTATTCATAGGTAATATTATTGCTGTTTGCGACATATTATTTAAAAAATATGTTGTAAGGCTATTTGACATCCTACGGAAAAAGTTGTCCCCGCGTCTCGTTAAAGACGCGGGGACAACTATGTATTAACCGGTGAATTATGTGCTGGATGGCATTTTATTGTTTAAGCAGATAATAAACCTTCTGTATCAACCCAAGAACCTTTTCAAGATCATTGTCCCCCATTATGGACGAACCAAAAACCAGATTGCAGCAGTCATGTGCCTCATCCCTTCGGAGTCCACCTTGATGTGCGCTTTTGTTTCTGTATTTGTTTCTGATATCTTCAAATTCAGAAATCAGGCTTCCTTTGTAATAAACGTGGAAGTTCTTTTCTTTTTTCAATTCGCTGTTTTTTGAAAAGAAGGGCTTGGTGAAGCATTCGCTGAAGGAGGCGAACCCGCTATCTATCATCTTTTGTGAATCTATTATTGACTCTAGGTATTTCTCTCTAAAATCATTTAAACGCTTTATATCACTGAGATCTTCAGACGAGGGATCTTTCCCGGTCTGCCCGAACAGAAAAGGCATTTTTCCCAATGCGAAATATTCAGATTTCCCCGCAACCAGTTCAGTGCCTTTTCTATATGTGAATATGCTAGGATATCGATTTATTTTACCACCGGTTTGATTCTTCACAAACTCCTGAAATTCCTCAAAGAAAATTTTTCGCAGTTCGTTCTCAAGGGCAGACGTGGCAAGAATACAGATTCCTGAGAAGTCGAAATTGGGGTCGTCAATGTTTTTGTACGCTTTCCAAAGCGTCATTCCTGATACAAGCGAGTTCTGCGTTTCCTGACATAGCCTGTTCCAAACATTCCCAAATCTATTGCTAAGATCTTTGCGGGACTGCCTGATAAGGTCATTCTTCTCGTCAAATTGCTTTTCGATAGCAGCCCTAACTGTTTTACAGAACTCTCCGATCTTTTTCTCGTCGGCTTCTGTGAGTTCGGTTTCCGAAAGCGTATCTACGCCAAACTCGGTGCGAAGGCTGGCGATTTTTTTGGGGAGTTCATTTTTTATATAGTCTGTCAGGGACTTTACGTTATCGTTTGTTTCCTTTGTGATGTCTGAAATTTCGTCCATTCTAGCAGTGAGACGAGATTCCATAGAATTCATCATGCTCCCTATTTGCAGTATCATGCTATCCTGATTGCGTGCTTCGCTTTCGCGCTCTTTTTCTCTGAGCTGCTCGGTTAGGTTGCTGATTTTATCTTTCAGCATCATGTTATCTAGATTTCGTGCTAGGCTCTCACGTTCCTTTTCTTCAAGCTGTTTGGTAAGTCTGCTGATTTTTTCTTTCAGCGTCATGTTATCTTGATTGTGTGCTTCACTTTCCTTTTCTATTGGTTGATTGATTAAGCCGCCGTCTTTATTTTGGGGTTGGGCATTGCCTTCTAAACTCTGAATTTTTTTAGATGCTTCTGAATGTCCTTTTTCATTTGCTTTACGGTAATAATATAATGCTTGGTTATCAGATTTATCAGTGCCAATTCCATATTCATAAAGTTGACCTAAATTAAATAATGCGTTTACATTGCCAAGATCGGCAGCCTTAGTATACCATTTTACAGCCATCTTTATGTCAATAGCGGCACCAGTACCTGACATATAGCACACACCAAGCTTATACATTGCGTCACAATCTCCAAGTTCGGCAGCTTTATTATACCATTCAAATGCTTCTTTCGTGTCTTTAGTTATTCCACTACCGGAAGCATAGCAATTGGCTAAATAATACATGGCGCTGCTGTTATTAAGTTCAGCAGCTTTTTTATACCACGCAAAAGCTTTTTCTGCACTGTATGGCACACCAGCCCCATTGTCGTGGTATATTCCAAGGTTTCGCATAGCAAAGCTATTGTTAAGTTTTGCAGATTTCAAAAACCATCTGAACGCTTCATGATCATCAATGGAGACGCCTGTTCCACAACCATAGCATATCCCCAGATAAAGCATAGCCTGATCATCGCCAAGTTCTGCCCCCTTTGTATACCACTCCACAGCTTTTTTTTCATCTTTTGCTACACCGGTGCCATTTTCATAACATATGCCAAGATAGCCCATGGCTCTAGCATTACCAAGCTCGGCGGCTTTTGTAAATAATTCTACTGCTTTTTTCTCCTCTTTTTTTACACCTGTGCCATAATAGTAGCATTCTCCAAGATAGCATATAGCCCTGGCATAACCGAGTTCAGCAGCTTTTGTATACCATTCTACAGCGTTCTTTTCGTCCTTTGCTACACCAGTGCCGTATTTATAACATACGCCAAGATTGCACATAGCTCGGTCATAACCGAGTTCGGCAGCTTTTGTATACCATTCTATAGCTTTCTTTTCGTCCTTTTTAACTCCTGTGCCATATTTATAACATACGCCAAGATTGCACATAGCTATAGCATTACCAAGCTCGGCGGCTTTTGTATACCAATCTACAGCTTCTTTTTCGTCCTTTGCTACACCAGTGCCGCATTCATAACATACGCCAAGATTGCACATAGCTATAGCATTACCAAGCTTGGCGGCTTTTGTATACCAATCTACAGCTTCTTTTTCGTCCTTTGCTACACCAGTGCCGCATTCATAACATACGCCAAGATTGCACATAGCACTAGCATTACCAAGTTCAGCAGCTTTTGTATACCATTCTACAGCTTTCTTTTCGTCCTTTTTAACTCCTGTGCCATATTCATAACATACGCCAAGATTGCCCATTCCTGCAGGATAGTTCAGTTTAGCTGCTTTTTTATACCACTTTACTGCTGTCCTTTTATTTTCAGATACACCTATACCTTTTTTGTAACACAACCCCAAGCAGCACATAGCCCTAGGAAAGCCATTCCGTGCAGATTCTAAATATAAATTAACAGCTTGGTAACAATTCTTTTTGACACCTTTGCCATCCTCATAGCATTCCCCGAGCCTACACATAGCTTCTATTGAACCTAATTCTGTTGCCTTGGAAAACCATTCAAAAGCCTTTTTGTAATTTTTCTCTACTCCGGTGCCATTATAATAAAATACCCCTATACGTGTCTGCGCTTCCGCATCACCGTCATTTGCAAATTCCATGCAGTAATCAAATGCTTCCTGATCTTTTTTCTGTTTCAGCAGTTTTTCAACATATTCCTTGTCAAACGATCCCATGATAAACCTCCGTGTTTCGATTATGATTCAGTCCGCAATGAGTTTGTAAATGCTCTGCCTGCACAATCCGCTGATCTCCTTGATGATATGGTCAACCGAGATTACATCGCAGCCACCGGAAATATCTCTCTGTACAAATTCATAGATCAATTGAGTGACAAGCTCTGCATTTTCCGTATCCCCGTCCGCTATACTCATAGCCGTACCAAAATCAAAGAGAGTTACGCTGTCAGAAAATCCGGACACTGACAGCACAATCGAACTGTCAGTGCCCGTTCTTTCGACGGAAAAATGTTCATCGGAGATGTAAACAGTTGTTTGAGAATGGTATGTAATAAATTTCATGCGTAATCTCCTTACAATGCATTATCGCAGCATTTCCAGCTCTTTTCTGTGCTGGGTCAGCAGCGTGTTGAGCGCTCTCTCGACAGTTTTATCCAAGGTTCTCCTTGAGATAACACCGTTGTTTGTTGAAGCATATTTTGCCATCAAAGCGTTTATTGTTTCAGCATGCTGTAAATCAACGTTTCTGATGTGTTCAAAATAATCTTTAGGAGTTGAAACATTTCTTTTGAGTTTAGAGAAGAAAAAGCTTTCTATACACTCTGCTTCAAAAATAGGAGGAAGATCGGATTCTTTACGAAGAGCATTGCCGACTTCTACAACAGAAATGAATGTCCTTACATCTTCATCCGACGGAATTTTATTAAGTGTTGTCAGACAAGTAAAGCAGAATTTCTTTAAACGTTCGTCGATGCAGTCGACTTTGCTGTTTCCGCTATCGTCCTTTCTGAAATATTTTTGTAAGGCTGCTCTGCAAGACTTCGGATTATTATTCTTAAAAAAGATCTTAAAAATGAGGTCTGCCTGAAGCCTGAGACTTGAAGCACCGGTCAATTTTGTTTCGCCGATCAGCCTGAAAACCGCCACGAGCGTTGATGTATCCTCCATGTTGATCTCTGTATCGGGTGAGGAAATATCGATAGGGTTTTCATCGTCATCTATCGAAATGGTTGCCGATTCTTTATTTTTGTTCTTCTTAAAATCAACCAGTGCAAGGCTCTTATACTGCAAGTGCAAATAGCTTAAAATGCTTTCTGCCATGGTTTTCCCTTCCTCCCTCCTGATTGTTATGATCTTCTCGGGAGCAAGAATGTATTTTTGCATCAGTATAGAAATTTCGCTGTATAGATCGCAGGATTCCGTGTCAAGCTTACGATATACAACACCATCAGCGCCTACTCTGCTGTCAAAGCAGTAGGCACAGGCGCACATGGTTATTTTGGCGAGCATACGGTATTTTCTGGTGTCGTTAGGATTGTCAAGACTCAGCGGAGTAACTTCATGCTGATACTTCAGGTCGTCGGCTAACCAAATGTCTGGATTAATTTCTTCGGCAAGAGTTGTTTCCTCATTGTCAAAATCAATGTTGAATTTTTGAGAAAAAAGAGCAAAGCCTTCCTTAAAGACAGCTGAAAATTTCCCCCAAGCGTGCTTGTATGAAGCTGGCAGATTATTATATGCTTTACGAATTGCTTGAATATCCATGTGAAGCCTCCATGAAACCTGATTTTTTATATATTCAGTATAGCACAATATCCTCATACCGTCCATCAGATAAAATACAATGTAAAACCGTATTTTACATGGCAGCAGTATTTAATGTTATCCAACTGAATCAAGCAGCTTTTCGAGGTCGGTATCCGGTAACATAGAGTATGTGTTGAGAAGCTGTGTGATTTCGTAAAGGGAGCGAAGGCTGTAAATTGAACCCTTGCCTGCGTCAGCCTCGCTCTTTATATAGGAGCCGTATAACAATTCTTTAACATGGCAGCCGTTGCTTTCCGCAACGCAGAGGGACTGGAATATCGAGATCGCCTGCACCTTCGAACCGAATGTAAGGTCGATGTACAGTTCTGCACCTTTTTTGTAACTCCTGGAAACGCTCTTGAAAAATGCGATGTGTTTCGCTGTTGTTTCTTTCAGCTCAACACGAATCGGCTCTTCAACGGTGAATTTAATGTTGTGTTTTGCTTCCAGAGCGGTCAGCTCGGCAATAAACGCATTCAGATTTGCTTCTGATGTGCTGGAGTTGGTAACGACCGGTGTCACGATAAGCTCATCGCCGTGCTTTATGCCGGCGTTGGCTATCATGGAGATTGCGGGAAAGCAGGAATGTACGATCGTTTTAGCGGGATCGTCAGGGTAAAAATAATCTACCTTAGAAAGATCAGGTCGTATTGCGATTGAGCAAAGAAATTGTTTCATAATACTCCTCCGAGAAATGAGAAATTTGATATATATTAGTATATCATGTTAGGAATGAACTGTCAATAAAAAAATAAACGGAAGTGTTTATCATCTGAACCGCGTCCGTGCGGCCGCATATTCAAAATCCCGATTTGTGCGGGATTTTGAAATCATCAATAAACCGGTAAAAGGCTCGGTTTTCGCCGAGCCTCAGACCGTCGGACTCTCAGAAGAGCGAAGACGTGTGCAGTACCCCGCTGATAACTCCGGTGGAAACGCTTATTCTGTCGCGGTTATTGGTATTGCCAGATGCATATATGTTCCCGCCGGAAACGTCCATTACAAACATCACATGGTTGCCGTTGTTTGTAACGATTACGTCGCCCGGCTTAACGTTGCTTACGCTGGGTCTGCCGGAGGTGTAAGCGACCCCCTTGGCGCGCATATAATCCAGGAAGCCGTCTACGTTGATGAAAGCGTATGTTCCATTTTTGAAACTGCTGGTTGGGAAGCCTGCGGCTAAGAAAATCTGACTGACGAAGTTCTGACAGTTCATACCCTCGTAGTAGTTGTAGTCGTAGTTTCGATCGCACCAGTAAGCAAGCGCGTAGTTGTATGCGCGCGAGAAGTCGAGACTTTCCGTACTGTCTGGCGCTATCACGGAGTTGATAATATCTGACATTTTCTGGCAGCACTCATCTCCGAAGCAGCCGTCTACTGTTAGGTAATATTTGCGCTGGAATTTTTTGCAAACGCTGCGGCTGTCGGCACCGTAGATGCCATCAACATCAAGGCTGTAGCCAAGCCATCTCATCAGCCTCTGATAAGCCTTAACCACCGATTTGGTGTTGTATTTGCGGTAGTAGGAAAGGTAATATGGATGTGCATTGACCGTGGCAAGGTCGTTGCGGGCGTCGGTAACGGAGTATATCGACGCTGCGCTTGCGCTCACAGTGAGCGAAACTGGCAGATCGTTGGTCGTGGGAATAGAAGCTGTTCCGATCGTAAGTACAGCTGCCAGTGCGACGATGTTTCTGATAAAGTTTTTCATGGTTTTTTCCTTGTATGATATAGTTAAGCCCCATATCATATCCTTTCATAAGATTTACGCTCATCTCCGAAGCAAGGGAAAATTTGAACAGTGGAGCGAGC
>QWCE01001939.1_pt1 | contig 28059 bp, 26 predicted proteins | sample 1972531 | NCBI WGS metagenome assembly QWCE01 (sample SAMN09866716, study PRJNA288562) | Human gut metagenome isolate term4_stool, whole genome shotgun sequencing... | reverse complement strand
GGCAGCCTGAGAGGTATTTTCTCTCACGCACATGTCGCGAGAGAAAATGATTTTATTTCTTTGCCGCCTGCGGGCGGCAAACTCTGCGAGGCTTTTTTGTTACGCTAAGGAAGCGTCCGAGAGGGAATCTCGGGCGCTTCCGTGTTTACTATGGATAGTAGCCTCTTACAGCTCGGTATAAAATTCCTCCAGGGGCTTGCGCTGGGTATGGAGCTTGCTGGGGTGGGCGTCCGGGGCGGGATAGCCTACGGGGAGGAGGGCGATGGGGGTGCGGCCAGCCAGCTCCGGCAGCGCAAGTGCCAGCTTCTCCGGGTCAAACACACCCACATAGGTGCTGCCCAGGCCCAGGTCCGCCGCCTGCAGCATGATCTGGGCGGTGGCGATGGCGGCGTCGATTTCGCCGTGGTTTTTCCCGTCGATACCCGTGCGCACCCAAGCGGCAGCCGGGTCGTAACACACCACCAGCACCACCGGGGCACCGAAGTGCATGGTGGTGCAGCGGTCTACCCGGGCCAGGGCATCCGGGCTCTTGCACACCAGGAGATACTGGGGCTGGTTATTATGGGCCGTGGGGGCGGACTGGGCCGCCTGCAGCAGCAGGCGCAGCTTCTCCTCCTCGATGGGCCGGGGGTCGAACTTCCGCAGGGAATAGCGGGCCCGTGTCAATTCGTTAAAATTCATTTTTCTCACCTCAGCAGAGCTTTGCGCCGGCGGGGATGGAGTCGTCCAGCAGCAGCAGGTGCAGCTTCTCCTCGCCCTTTTCCTTGTGTACGGCGGAAATGAGCATACCGCAGGAGGGAATGCCCATCATCTTCCGGACGGGGAGATTCAAAATGGCCACGGCGGTCTTGCCCACCAGGTCCTCCGGCTCATAGTAGTGGTGGATGCCGGAGACGATGGTGCGGTCGGTGCCGGAGCCGTCGTCCAGGGTGAACTTCAGGAGCTTATCGCTCTTTTTCACCGCCTCGCAGGCCTTGATCTTCACGGCACGGAAATCGGAGCGGCAGAAGGTGTCGAAGTCTACCTCCCGCTGCTCGAAGGGCTCCACCTCCAGGTCGGGGAGGGCGGCCTTCTTCTGAGCCTCCTGGAGGGCGGTGAGCTCCGCCAGGGCCTTCTCGGCGTCCAGACGGGGGAAGAGGGCCTCGCCCTTGCGGACGGTGACGGTATCGTTCAGATGGCCCCAGGTCTCGGCGCTCTCCCAGGTGCGGCAGCCCTGGCAGGCACCGATCTGGTCGAAGATCTTGTCGCAGCTGGCGGGAATAAAGGGGGTGAGCAGGACGGTGCAGATGCGCACGGTCTCCAGGAGGTTATAAAGCACCGTGGCAAGGCGGGCCTCCTTGCCCTCCTCCTTGGCCAGCTTCCAGGGGGCGTTTTCGTCGATATACTTATTGGCCTGGTCGATGACCTTGAAAATCTCCTCCAGGCCGTTTTGCAGCTGGAGCTTATCCATCTCCACCTGATAGCGGCCCCGGAGGGCGGTGGCCAGGTCCTTCAGCTCTCCATCGGCGGGGCTATCCTCCCGGGCCTCGGGCAGGGTGCCGCCGAAATACTTCTCCACCATAGCGCAGGTGCGGCTGACCAGGTTCCCCAGGTCGTTGGCCAGGTCTACATTGATGGTGTTAATCAGCAGCTCATTGGAGAAATTGCCGTCGGTGCCGAAGGGGAAGGTGCGCAGCAGGAAGAAGCGCAGGGCATCCACCCCGAACAGCTCCGCCAGCACATAGGGGTCCACCACATTGCCCTTGGACTTGGACATCTTGCCGCCGTCGATGACCAGCCAGCCGTGGCCGTACACATGCTTGGGCAGGGGCATTTCCATGCTCATGAGCATGGCGGGCCAGATGATGGAGTGGAAACGGACGATCTCCTTGCCCACAATGTGATAATCCGCGGGCCAATACTTATCGTAATCATCGTACTGGTCGTTGCAGAAGCCCAGGGCGGTGCAGTAGTTGAACAGGGCATCCACCCACACATAGACCACATGGCCCGGGTCAAAGTCCACGGGAATGCCCCAGGTGAAGCTGGTGCGGCTGACGCACAGGTCCTCCAGGCCGGGCTTGATGAAGTTATTGACCATCTCGTTGACACGGCTGCGGGGCTGGAGGAAGTCGGTATCCTCCAGGAGGTGCTGCACCCGGTCTGCGTACTTGCTCAGGCGGAAGAAGTAGGCCTCCTCCTGGGCATCGTGGACCTCCCGGCCGCAGTCGGGACATTTGCCGTCCACCAGCTGGCTCTCGGTCCAGAAGCTCTCGCAGGGGGTGCAGTACTTGCCCTTATAGGCGCCCTTATAAATATCGCCCTTTTCGTACATCTTCTTGAAGATCTTCTGCACGGCGCGGCAGTGATAGTCGTCGGTGGTGCGGATGAAGCGGTCATTGGAAATATTCATCAGCTTCCAAAGATCCCGCACACCCTTTTCGCCGTTTACGATCTTATCCACAAAGGCCTGGGGGGTCATGCCCGCCTCCTGGGCCTTGGTCTCGATCTTCTGGCCATGCTCATCGGTACCGGTGAGGAACATGACATCGTAGCCCTGGAGGCGCTTGTAGCGGGCGATGGCATCCGTGGCCACGGTGCAGTAGCTATGGCCGATGTGGAGCTTGTCGGAGGGGTAGTAGATGGGGGTGGTGATGTAGAACGTTTTCTTTTCCATGGGTGTATCTCCTTTTCCGCCGCTCCGAATGGAAGAGCGGCTTAAAATTGTAGATGGTGTTTTGCAAGGGGGCGGTGGGGACGGGGGATGCGGATTGCCACAGCCAGTGTGCGCACTGGCTTCGCAATGACACCGTTAACAAGAGGTGCGGTGTAAGCCCGGGCGGGACGATGTGGGCATCGTCCCCTACGGAGTGTTTACCGATAGAATTTCGTAGGGGGCGGCGTCCTCGACGCCCCGCGTCCGTTACAAGGGGTGCGGTGCCCCGGGCAAAAAACAAAATCGCCCCCGGCTTTTGCCAAGGACGATGCGCTGCACCGTGGTACCACCTTGCTTCGCGGCCTGCTCACGCAGGCGGCCTTATGAAGTGCCGCTACACTTCCGCGCTGTTACGGGCGCGCCCGTCCGAGCCTAAGGCCCAGGAGGCCCTCGACCCGGCGGCTCCGGAGCCATGTTCCCCCGTCCGTCCCGCGCCCGCTTTCACCTACTCGGGCTCTCTTGGGCGGTCTGCCAACGGGGTACTCTTTCCTTCACTGCCATTTTGAACCTGTCGAAAATTCCTTCGGAATTTTCCGACAAAAGGCTTGCAGTCTGCTGCGCGCATACTTTTGCCGTAAACGGCAAAATTCCACACTGGCAGCCTGAGAGGCTTTTATGCTTTCGCGTTTTAGCCTTTGTCATTCCTTATTATATTATTCTACCGGGGCGGCTTTGTCAATATTTTTGTTGGGTTTTGAAGCGGGCTGTGCTATAATGGCAAAAAAAGACCCGGAAGGAGCGACCTATGAAACTTGTAAGCTGGAATGTAAACGGACTGCGCTCGGCCCTGGGCAAGGGCTTTTTGGACTATGTGGCGGCGGAGAACCCGGATGTGATTTGCCTGCAGGAGACGAAGCTGCAGCCGGAGCAGGCGGTTTTTGACCTGCCGGGCTACCACCGCTATTTTAACTCCGCCGACAAAAAGGGCTACTCCGGAACGGCCATTCTCACGAAAACCGAGCCCCTGTCCGTGACCTATGACTTCGGCGGAGACGAGCACCGCCACGAGGGGCGGATCATCACGGCGGAGTACCCGGCCTTTTACCTGGTGTGCTGCTACACCCCCAACAGCCAGGACGGGCTGAAGCGCCTTCCCTACCGGATGCAGTGGGAGGACGACCTGCGCTCCTATCTCCGGGAGCTGGACGGGAAAAAGCCCGTGGTGTACTGCGGGGACCTGAATGTGGCCCACCGGGAGATCGACCTGAAAAATCCCAAGACCAACCGCCAAAACCCCGGCTTTTCCGACCAGGAGCGGGAGAAAATGTCGGTGCTTCTGGACGCGGGCTTCGTGGACACCTTCCGCTACATTCACGGCGATGTCACGGACCGCTATTCCTGGTGGAGCTATCGCTTTCACGCCAGGGACAAAAATGTGGGGTGGCGCATTGACTACTTCATTGTATCCCAGCGGCTCAAGGACAAGGTGAAGGCGGCGGACATCCGCGACAACATTTTTGGCAGCGATCACTGCCCGGTCTATTTGGAACTGGAGGTTTAATATGCTGAAATTATCTGTGAATTACTTTGCAAAGCCCGGACGGCGGGAGGAATTTTTGCGCCGTGTGGTGGAGGAGGGCATTCTCACGGCTATTCGCCGGGAGGAGGGCTGCCTGCGGTACGACTACTATCTCTCCTGCCAGAATGAGGACGAGATCCTCCTGCTGGAGGCCTGGGACACCGACGAGCACCAGCGCATACACATGGAGCAGGAGCACATGAAGCGCCTGCGGGCCATCAAGGACGAGTGCATCGCCGAGACGAAGCTGAATCGGGACTGAGCCATGCTATTTGATACCCACGCCCACTATGACGACGAGCGCTTTGACGGCGACCGGGAGGCGCTGCTGGCGGGTATGCCGGAGAAAAATGTGGGCCTTATTGTAAACCCCGGCTGCGATATATCCTCCTCCCGGACGGCGGTGGCCCTGGCGGAAAGCTTTGACTTTGTATACGCCGCCGTGGGTATCCACCCGGAAAACTGCGGGGACTTTGAGCCCGGCATGATCGACCGGCTGCGACAGATGGCGAAAAATCCCAGGGTGGTGGCCATCGGAGAGATCGGCCTGGACTACTACTGGGCGGAAAATCCGCCCCGGGAGCTGCAGCAGGAGGTGCTGCGGCGGCAGCTTCGGCTGGCGGAGGAGCTTGGCTTACCCGTTATTATCCACGACCGGGACGCCCACGGGGACACCCTGGAGATTGTGCGGGAATTTCCCCGGGTGCGGGGGGTATTCCACTGCTTTGCCGGGTCTGTGGAAATGGCCCGGGAGCTTATCAAAATGGGGTGGATGCTGTCCTTTAACGGGGCGATCACCTTCAAAAACGCGAAAAAGGCCCCGGAGGTCATCGCCGCGGTGCCCCTGGAGAAGCTGATGATCGAGACCGACGCGCCGTACCTGACACCGGTGCCCCACCGGGGGGAGCGGAACGACTCGTCCTATGTGCGCCTGGTGGCGGAGAAAATCGCCCAGATCAAGGGCCTGACACCGGAGGAGGTGGAAAAGGCCACCTGGGAAAACGGACGGCGGTTTTTCGGCGTGTGACGGACGCTTTCGCCGGAAAGGGAATGGGTGCCACAGCAGTGACAGTGAGTTTTACATGGGGTGCGGGACGGCGGGCCGATGTAGGCATCGGCCCCTACGAAAGCGTATCTTATGGTGCGTAGGGGAGGGGCTCTGCCCCTCCCGCGGGCGACCGCAAGGGTCGCCCCTACGAAAGCGTTACAAGAGGTGCGGTGAGGGAAAGAATCCCCCAGTCACGGCTTCGCCGTGCCAGCCCCCTTTAGGCAAGGGGGCCATTAAGGACGGGGGGACGGATTGCCACAACCAGTGACATCGGTCACTGGTTTCGCAATGACAGGGGGTTTTACAAGGGGTGCGATAAAACGGGTCGTCCGGGAGGCCGACCCCTACGCACGGGTTTTCGATAGAATTTCGTAGGGGGCGGCGTCCTCGACGCCCCGCGTCCGTTACAAGAGGTGCAATGGGCGGGCGACCGCAAGGGTCGCCCCTATGGATGCATTATTGGTGGTGCGTAGGGGACCGCGGGCGGGGTAAAACCCCGCCCCTACGAAAGCGATTGTAGGGGCGGACAATTCTGTCCGCCCGGGGCGGGGGCCCTGTGTGCGGGCTTGACAGATTGGCGCAGGGAAGTATAATAGAAGCAGAAAGGGCGCTGCGACAAGCGGTTGGCCCTGGAGTTCAGTTTATTTCATAATGAAGAAACCGTCACTTGCCAGGGTGGCGGTTTCTGCGTGTTCGGACTTGACAAATTGGCGTGGAAAGGTATAATAGAAACAGAAAGGGCGCTGCGACAAGCGGTTAGCCCTGGAAGGATTTTAAGGTTCTAAATAGAAACCGTCACTTGCCAGAGTGGCGGTTTCTGCGTTTTACGATGATCGTCACCGTGAAGGCTCCGATATGTAAAGTGATACGCATGAGCCTCACCCCCTTTCGGGTGGTGTGGCCAACCGCCTGCCGTTCGTGCAGCGCCTGACGAAATTATATCTATTTTCAGCTATTTTGTCAATATTAGGTGAAAGTATTTCAAAAAAAGAGAGGGGCATCCCCTCTCTTTTTCGTGTTGCATTTTTACCGGTTGCCCCGCTCGTAGGCTACCACGACACGGCGGTTGGGCTCGGTACCGATGGAGTAGGTGGTGACGCCCTCCTTATCCTGCAGGGCGGCGTGGATCACATGGCGCTCATAGGCGTTCATGGGCTCCAGGGTCACGCTGCGGCGGTACTTCAGCACCTTGCCGGCCACCTTATTGGCCAGGCTCTCCAGGCTCTGCTCCCGCTTGGCACGATAGTTCTCCGCGTCCACATGGATGCGCACCCGCTTATCCCGGCCGCTGTTCACGGCGTAATTGGTCAGCTGCTGGATGGCATCCAGGGTCTCGCCCCGGCGGCCGATGAGGGCGCCCAGACGCTGGCCCTCCAGAATGACCTTATAGCGGTTCTTCTCCTCCTCGTATACCTTCACCTGGGCCCGGCAATCCATATGCTCCAGCAGGCCCGTGAGGAAGGCGCGGATGCGGTCTGCATCCTCGGTTTCGCTGACGGGGGCGGCGGGCTGCTCGGGCTGCTTCTCGGGTGCAGGCTCGGGCTTACCCTCCGGCTTTTTCTCTACGGGTTTTTTCTCCGCAGGCTTGGCCTGGGGGACCTCCGGCTCCTCCGCAACATCCAGCTCGTAGCTTACCCGCACCTTGGCAGGGCTGCTGCCGATGCCCAAAAATCCGCTCTTGGAGCGCTCCAGGATCTCCACGGAAACATCGTCCCGCTCCAGACCCAGCTGGCTCAGGGCGGCGCGGATGGCCTCCTCCTCGGTCTTGCCTGTTACATCAATATAACGCATGACAAAACTCCTTATTCCTCATAATGGTGTTCGCTGTAAGCACGGCCACGGGCGTAGGGGCGCTGACCCACCCGGCCGTTTTCATTGGTGCCGGCACGCTTTTCGGCTTTTTTGGAGGGCTGACCCTTTTTCTTGTTGCCGTTATTGCCGGACTTGGCCTTCTCATACTGCTGTTGCTGCTGAAGCATACGCTCCCGAGAGGCCATCATCTTGGCGGCCCGGGCCTCCCGCTTGGCACGCTCCTTTTCGGTCTCCTCCCGGTCCAGGATCTTATTGAACCGCTTATTGAGCAGCTGCTCCTGAATGACGGAGAAGGCGGTGTTGGCAATCCAGTACACGCACAGAGCGGCGGGGAGAATGTAACCCATCCACAGGGTCATCAGCGGCATGAGGTACATCATCATCTTGCTCTGACTATTGGCCGCGGCGCCGCTGGACTTCATGCTCACGACGGTCATAAGGAACTGCAGGGCCGTGGCGATGACGGGCAGCAGCAGCACACCGATGACGGGCCAGCCGCCGGTGGTGATCTGCTTAAAGAGGGTGGAGCCCTGGCTGGCCAGGTCCATGCCCAGGAAATTGTAGTCCAGGTTGATAAGCCCGTCAAACTGGCCCTGGAAGCTGCTCCAGTGCTGGTGGACGAACTTTGCCAGGTAGATCTGCTCATAGGCCGCAGCCTGGCCCCCCTCTGCGGCGGCATAGCCCAGCTTGGCCGCGGCGTCGGAGATGGCGGTGATGGTATCCATGCTGAGACCCATCAGGTAGCGCAGGGGCTGACGGATGATGGCGTACAGAGCGATAAGAATGGGGAAGGGCAGGAAGGACCACAGACAGCCGGACATGGGGTTTACGCCCTCCTGGGCGTAGAGGTTGGCCATTTCCTCCTGCTGACGCTGCTTATTATTGGCGTAGCGGGTCTGGATGTCCTTCATCTTGCCCTGCATACGGTTCATGCGCAGCATACTCTTCTTACCCTTGAGCTGGAAGGGTAGGATCACCAGCTTCACCACCAGGGTGAACAGGATCAGCGCCAGGCCGTAGGACCCGGTGAGAGAATAGAATACCCGGGTCAGCCAGGCAAACGGCACACAGATATAATATCCGAGTTGTGCGAACATATTTTTTTCCTCCGTAAGTTGCTTGGGAAAACCTGTTTACGGGACGGGGTCATACCCGCCCTTGTGGAAGGGATTGCACCGCAGGATGCGCTTGGTGGCAAGAAAGGTCCCCTTGACGGCGCCGTATTTCTCCACCGCCTCCAGAGCGTACTGCGAGCAGGTGGGGATGTAGCGGCAGCGGGGGGGATAGAGGGGGGAGATCCCCTTCTGATAAAACCGGATGGCGGCCATAAATGCTTTTTTCACAGCGCTTCCTCCCGCAGAAGGGACAGCCGGCGCAGGCAGTCAAGGTAAGCCTCGTTCATCTTTTCGTAGGGGCCCTTGACGCTGCGGCCCCGGCCCACCACGATGATGTCCCAGCCCGGGAGCATTTTCTCCCGGTTCAGGCGGTATATCTCCCGGATCCGGCGGCGCACCCGGTTGCGCACCACGGCGTGACCCAGCTTTTTGCTCACAGTGACCCCCAGGCGGCTCCGACCCTCCCGATTTTTCTGGCAGTAGACCACCAGATACGGGGAAACGGCGGAGCGGCCCTTGCGGTAAATGCGGCGAAATTCGTGATTTTCCTTGACCGTTACGGCTGCTTTCATGACTTTTCCTCGGCTTTTCAAGCACATTTGCCAATGGGCATTTGCATAGACGAATAGGGACGGCAGTTTTCCCTTCCACCGTCCCTGCTATTCAAGAGCTATGCCGGATGCACCTTCCGTGACCTCAGAGGGTCAGACGAGCACGACCCTTGGCGCGGCGACGGGCCAGGACCTTGCGGCCGTTGGCAGTAGCCATTCTCTTGCGGAAACCGTGCACCTTGGAGCGCTGGCGCTTCTTGGGCTGATAGGTACGGAACATTGCAGGACACCTCCATTACATAGAAAATCCGGCGGCGGCAACCGGGCCGCCACACTTACTCGACGGCGGGCGAAGAGACCTCCGCCCCGCAGTTGATAAGCTCAGGTGCCGAAAGGACGACACTTTATTTATTATACATATCGGGAATGGGGCTGTCAACAAAAAATTTTCAGCGGCAGGGGGTTTTCCGGGCGGGGGAGGGAAATATTTTTTATACATATTCTAATATATAAGTGTGGACTTTTGGAGGGATTTCTGCTATACTTAGTGTGCTATGATGTGGGTTTTATTCTGTACGGCGCCCAGGCAGTGATATGGCTTTTTGCAAGGGGAGCGGTGCGGCGGGCCGATGAAGGCATCGGCCCCTACGAAATTGCTTGTAGGGGTGGACGACCCTGTCCGCCCGGGCCCGATAACGCAACGCCTTGTAGGGCAGGGCCCGTGTGCCCTGCCGTGGGTGCGGGAAAAATCCGGGTCGGGCCGTCGGGGAAATCGGCGAAGCGCTGCCAGTGGCAGATGAAGCGAGCCGGTTTCGAGGAAGTGCCCCGATTGGCGGACACGACAGTGACCGGGAATCGGTTGGCACGACGGTGGGCAACCGCCGGCCCCTACGAAAACGTATCTTGTGGTGCGTAGGGGAGGGGCTCTGCCCCGCCCGCGGGCGACCGCAAGGGTCGCCCCTACGAAATTGCTTGTAGGGGCGGACGACCCTGTCCGCCCGGGCCCGATATCGCAACGCCTTGTAGGGCAGGGCCCGTGTGCCCTGCCGGGGAGTGCGGGAAAACTTGATTCGGGCCGATGTAGGCATCGGCCCCTACGAAAGCGTTACAAGAGGCGCAATGAGCGGGCGACCGCAAGGGTCGCCCCTACGGAGGGTTATAAAAGGTGCGGTGGGGTGAGAAATCCCCCGGTCCTTCGGCCCTTCAAAATAATTTTTTCTTCGTTGCTCCTATCCATGCAACGAATGTGTTTTTCCGGTCATAGATAGAATCATTTGCTTGGAAAGGAGAACGATCCCTTGAATTCACTATCAGATGTATGGAGCAGCGTACTGCAGCGGATGTCTACCCAGCTGGCCCCTACCACCATCAATACCTGGTTTGACGAGGTGGAGGTGGTGACTATGGAGGACTCCGCCTTTGTGCTGCACTGCGGCAACGAGTTTAAGAAGAAAACCATTGAGGCCCGGTTTCTGCCCTATATCCGGGACGCCCTGCGGGACCTGTTTTCAGCGGACTTTGAGATAAAAGTCCTCAACGACGACCAGCTTTCCGCCTACCACGGCATTAAGCCCGACCATCCCGGAGACCCCGGGGACTGCGGGGCCTTCACCTTCGAGACCTATGTGGTGGGGCCCAACAACAAGCTGGCCTATGCCGCCGCCCACGCGGTTTCGGAGCGGCCCGGGGCCAACTATAACCCCCTGTTTATCTACGGCGATTCGGGACTGGGCAAGACCCATCTGCTCTACGCCATCGCCCACGGCCTGAAGCAAAATCACCCGGAGGCCAAGGTGGTATACATCAAGGGCGACGACTTTACCAACGAGCTGGTGGCCTCCATCCAGGAGGGCAAAAACGCCGAGTTCCGGGAGAAATACCGCCAGGCGACCCTTTTGCTGGTGGACGATGTGCAGTTCATCGCCGGTAAGGTCCAGACCCAGGAGGAATTTTTCCATACCTTCAACGCCCTCTATGAGTCCGGCAAGCAGATCGTACTCACCTCCGACCGTCCCCCTCGGGAGATGACCAAGCTGGAGGACCGGCTGCGCACCCGCTTCGAGTGGGGCCTGATGGTGGATGTGGCGCCTCCGGACTATGAGACCCGCCTGGCCATTATCCGCAACAAGTCGGCCATGCTGGGGGTGCAGCTGTCCGACGCGGTTTCGGACCTGATCGCGGAAAATGTTACCGCCAATGTCCGGCAGATCGAGGGCACCCTGAACAAAATTTTGGCCTATTACGACCTGATGGGAAGTTCCATGAGCCAGGAGGACATTCTCAAGGCCATCCGGGACATGATCAAGAAAAATAACGAGTACATCCCCACGGCCCAGGCGGTGGTGAACTATATCTGCTCCACCTATCACATCGACGAGGATGTGCTCCGGGGCCAGAGCCGGGGCCGGGAGGTGGTGGCGGCAAGGCAGATCGCCATGTATCTCATGCGCCGGATCATCTGCATGAACCTGGTGGACATCGGCAAGGAGTTCGGCGACCGGGACCACACCACGGTGCTGCACTCCCTGGACAAGGTGGAAAAGCAGATGCGCAGCGACCCGGCCTTTGCCGAGACGGTGAAGCAGATCACCACCAATATCAATACCAACCCGGGCTGAGGGGGCGGATAGGGGCGGACGGGCCTGTCCGTCCGGGTCCGATAACGCAACGCCTTGTAGGGCAGGGCCCGTGTGCCCTGCCGGGGGTGCGGTGAGGAATCCCCCAGTCACGGCTTTGCCGTGACAGCCCCCTTTAGGCAAGGGGGCCTTGGGGACGGGGGAGGCGGATTGCCACAGCCAGTGTGCGCACTGGCTTCGCAATGACACATTATAAGAAATGCGGTACAAACCCGGCGGGCGGACAGAGGCGTCCGCCCCTACGAAGGGTTTACCGATAGTATTTCGCAGGGTCTCCCCACCCCTTTTCTCCACATTTCCTGTTCTCTGTGTGTGGATTCCCTGTGGATAAACTTTCCCTCCCCATTTCTCCCCCCTTCCTGTGGAAATTCATCATTTCCCCTGTGGACAAAAAATCCATGCATTTCGCGGCCTTACGGAGGTTTTCCACAAAAGTTTTCTCTACGACTATTATTACTAAAAAATACTTAGTTTATGTTCTGTGGGCAGAAAATATGCCCGGAAATTTCGGAATTAGAAAGGAATCTGTGCCATGCTGAAATTTTCCTGCGAAAAGGCGCTGCTGCAGCTCGCCGTGAATACCGCGTCCCGCACCGTGGCCACCAAAAGCTCTATCCCCGGCCTGGAGGGCCTGCTGCTGGAGGGCACGGAGGTGCTGACCCTGTCCGGATACAATATGCAGACCGGCATCCGCACCCGCCTGGAGGCCGACATCCGCGAGCAGGGGCGCATTGTGCTGAACTCCCGGCTTTTCGGGGACATCATCCGCAAAATGCCCGACGATGTCATCGTATTCTCCGCCGACGAGAAGTACATGGTCACCCTCACCTGCGGCGAGACAAGGTTTGAAATTCTGGGCCTGTCCGCCGACGATTACCCGGAGATGCCCGAGGTGGAGAGCGAATATGCCCTCACCCTGCAGCAGGGCACTCTGAAGGCGATGATCAACCAGACCTCCTTCGCCGTCTCCACCAACGAAAACCGGCCCATTCACACGGGGTCCCTGTTTGAGGTGGAGATGGGAGGCGTGACGGTGGTGTCCGTGGACGGCTTCCGCCTGGCCCTGCGCCACGAAAAGTTGGAAAAGCTGGAGGGCGGCGCCTTCCGCTTCGTGTGTCCCGGCAGCGCCCTGAACGAGGTGGAGAAGATCTGCGAGGATAGCGAGGAACCCATTACCGTGAGCCTGGGCAAGCGGCATCTGCTGTTTGAAACGGGGTCTACGGAGCTGATCTGCCGGAAGTTGGAGGGAGAGTTTTTGGACTACAAGAATGCCATTCCCCGGAATAATCCCATTCGCCTGCTGGTGGACACCAAAACCATGCTCAGCAGCCTGGACCGGGTCAGCGTGGTTATCAGCGAAAAGCTGAAAAGCCCTGTGCGCTGCGTTATGGACAAGAATCTCATAAATTTCTCCGCCAAGACCGGCAACGGCGAGGCGGAGGATGTGTGCGTCGTGGAGGGAGACGGCCAGGGCCTGGAGATCGGCTTTAACAACCGCTATCTTATGGACGCCCTGCGCTTTGCCCCGGCGGACCAGGTGATCATGGAGCTGAACACCGGCATCAGCCCCTGCGTGCTGACCCCGGTGGACGGCGGCGACAACTTCCTTTACATGGTGCTGCCGGTGCGGCTGAAGGCGTAAGGAGCGAAGCAAATGAAAATCGTGACCATCACAACGGAATACATTAAATTACAGGACCTGCTGAAGCTGGCGGATGCCGTATCCACCGGAGGCGAGGCGAAGATCGTGGTGCAGGAGGGAGACGTGCTGGTAAACGGCCAGGTCTGCACCCAGCGGGGAAAGAAAATAAGGCCCGGCGACACCGTGGCCTATGAGAATAACGAATACGGCGTACAGTATGAGGATCAATAAGCTGACCCTAGAGGGCTTTCGCAATTACCGGGGGCAGACTTTGGAATTTGACCCGGCGTGCAATGTGATCCACGGGGAGAATGCCCAGGGAAAGACCAACCTTTTGGAGGCCATGGTCTATCTCTCCTGCGGCAAGTCCCCCCGGACCCGGACGGAAAGGGAGCTGATTTCCTTTGACGGCGGCGAGGCCAGGATCATCGGGGAGATTTATTCCCGGGAGCGGGAATTCATCACCGACATCACCCTCCGGGCCGGAAGCCGGCGGAAAATGACCGTGAACGGCGTGGCCGCCAAGAACGCCTCGGAGCTTTCCGAGGTGCTGCACACGGTGTTCTTCAGCCCCGAGGATCTGTTTATCATTCGGGAGGGGGCGGCGGCCCGGCGGAGATTCATGGATCAGTCCCTGTGCCAGCTGCGGCCCCGGTACGCCCGGGCCCTGGCGGAGTACCACCGGCTTTATGAGCATAAGACCCGCATTTTGCGGGACCGGGAGGAAAATCCGGGGCTTTTGGCCATGCTGCCGGATTTTAACGAGGGAATGTGTCGGATGGGGGCCATCCTCATCCATTACCGGGCCCAGTATTGCCGGGCCCTGGACGGCTATGCCGCCCCGGCCCACGGCGATTGCAGCGGGGGACGGGAAAAATTAAAATTGCGATATGAGACGGTGAAAACCGTGGTAGACCCCTTCGCCAAGACGGAGGACATCGCCCAGAATTTACGAGACCACCAGCAGAGCCATTATCATGCGGAGCTTGCCTCAGGGCTGTGCCTGTCGGGGCCCCACAAGGATGACTTTCTGGTGGAGGTCAACGGTCGGAGCGCACGGCAGTTTTGCTCTCAGGGGCAGGTGCGCACGGCGGCCCTGTGCCTGAAGCTGGCCGACCGGGAGATACACCGCAGCGCCGTGGGGGAGTACCCGGTGATGCTGCTGGACGATGTGCTCTCGGAGTTGGACCCCAAGCGGCAGGAATATGTATTAAACCGCATTTCCGGGGGACAGGTGTTCATCACCTGCTGCGAAAACGACAGGCTGGACCGCCTGCAGGCGGGGCGGCTGTTTCACATACGAAGCGGGGAGGTGGTTTTATGAGTTACCTGCACATCGGGCAAAATGCCATGCTTCCGGAAAAGCGGATCATCGGCATATTCGACCTGGACATTACCTCCCAATCCAAGCGTACCCGGGAATTTTTGGAAAAAGCGGAGCAGGAGGGGGTGGTGGTGCCGGTGACGGAGGACATCCCCAAGTCCTTTTTGGTGTGCGACCACCCGTATCACAGGCAGATCGTGTATATTTCGCAGCTGAATACCCAGACCCTGCAGAAGCGGAGCAGGGGAGAGTAGGAGAGACGGGCGGACAGAGGCGTTTGACCCTATGCAAACCTTGTGCATTACAATGTCATTCCGAGACCAGTCCGCAGACTGGTCGTGGGAATCCGTAATGCCCTTGCACAAGGGATGAGGAGAACGGATTGCCACAGCCAGTGTGCGCACTGGCTTCGCAATGACACCGTTAACAAGAGGTGCAGTATAAGCCCGGGCGGACCGATGTAGGCATCGGCCCCTACGGAAGCGTATTTTGTGGTGCGTAGGGCGGGCGGGGTAGAACCCCGCCCCTACGGAGTGTTACAAGGAGTGCGGTAGAACGGGGCGTCGGGGACGCCGCCCCCTACGGACGGGCACAAGATGTGCGGTGGGGCGGGCGACCGCAAGGGTCGCCCCTACGGAGGGTTTTCGATAGAATTTCGTAGGGGGCGATGTGAGCATCGCCCCGCCGTAAGGCAGGTTATTTTTCAGCCCCGTCTTTGTTTTGTAAATACAGCGGAAGATCATCTTCCCTTGAGAAAGGATAGGATTTATGTCAGAACTGGAAAAAGTCATCGCCGTGGAGACGGAATATGATGCCTCGGAGATCCAAGTGCTGGAGGGCCTGGAGGCCGTGCGCAAGCGGCCGGGTATGTACATCGGCTCTACCTCCTCCTCGGGCCTGCACCACCTGGTATACGAGATCGTGGACAACGCCATTGACGAGGCCCTGGCCGGATACTGCACGGACATCACCGTGACCATCAACGAAGGCAACACCATAACCGTTACCGACAACGGGCGCGGCATCCCCGTGGACATCCAGCCCCAGACCGGGCGGCCTGCCCTGGAGGTGGTTTACACCGTGCTCCACGCCGGCGGCAAGTTCGGCGGCGGGGGCTACAAGGTCTCCGGCGGCCTTCACGGCGTGGGCGCCTCCGTGGTGAATGCCCTGTCGGAGTGGCTGGTGGTGCAGGTTTACAAGAACGGCCACATTTACGAGATGAAATTCTCCCGGGGCGACATTACCCAGGAGATGAAGATCGTCGGCGACACCGACCGCACCGGCACCACCGTCACCTTTAAGCCGGACCCGGAGATGTTCGACACGCTGGTGTACGACTACGACATCCTCCACACCCGTATGCGGGAGCAGGCGTTTCTGAACGCGGGGCTGCGCATCACCATCACTGACGCCCGGCCCGGCAGCGAGCAGGGGGAGACCATGTGCTACGAGGGGGGCATACGGGAGTATGTGACCTATCTCAACCGCAACAAGACCCCCCTGCACCAGGAGGTCATCTACCTCTCCGGGGCCAAGGGGGACTCCACGGCGGAGATCGCCCTGCAATATAACGACGGCTACAACGAGACTCTTGTTTCTTTCGCCAACGACATCCACACCCCCGGCGGCGGTATGCACGAGACCGGCTTTAAGGCGGCGCTGACCCGGGTGCTGAACGCCTACGGCACCAAGTACGGGATGCTCAAGGACGGGGACGACAAGGTTTCCGGCGAAGATTGCCGGGAGGGCATCGCGGCGGTAATTTCCGTGAAGCTGACGGAGGCCCAGTTCGAGGGCCAGACCAAGGACAAGCTGGGTAACGCCTACATCCGCACATTGGTGGACAGCATCGTGTCCGACCAGCTCTCGGTGTATCTGGAGGAGCATCCGGCGGTAGCCAGGACCATTCTCGACAAGGCCCTCACCGCCAACCGCGCCCGGGAGGCCGCCCGGAAGGCGAGAGAATCCATCCGGCGCAAGACCGCTCTGGGCGGCGCGGCTATGCCCGACAAGCTCCGGGACTGCAATGAAAATAATCCGGAGCTGACAGAGCTTTACATCGTGGAGGGCGACTCCGCAGGTGGCTCCGCCACCCAAGGGCGCGACTCCCGGTTCCAGGCCATCCTCCCCCTGTGGGGCAAGATGCTCAATGTGGAAAAGGCCCGGGCGGACAAGGTGTATGGAAACGACAAGCTCCAGCCCGTGATTACCGCCCTGGGGGCGGGCATTGGTGACGAGTTTGACGCGGCCAAGCTCCGGTATCACAAAATCATCATCATGGCCGATGCCGATGTGGACGGCGCGCACATCCGCACGCTGCTGCTGACCTTCTTCTTCCGCTTCATGCGGCCCCTCATTGAAAACGGGTATGTGTATTCGGCGGTGCCGCCGCTTTATAAGCTGAGCCGGGGCAAGCAGACGAGGGTTGCCTACTCCGACGAGGAGCGGGACGCGGTTTCCGCCCTGCTCCGGGGGGATAACCCGGACGCCAAGGTGGACATCAGCCGCTTTAAGGGCCTGGGCGAGATGAATCCCCACGAGCTGTGGGAGACCACCATGGACCCGGAGAAGCGGACCCTGCGCCGCATTACCTTGGACGATGCCGTGGCCGCCGACGCCACCTTTACGGTGCTTATGGGCGAGAAGGTGGAGCCCAGGAAGGAGTTCATCGAGCAGAAGGCCAAATACGCGGTGAATTTGGATTATTAAAATTCAAAAAAATGCGTACGCATTTTTTTGAGAAGGCTTGCAGTCTGCTGCGCGCATAATTTTGCCGCAAGCGACAAAATTCCACACTGGCAGCCTGAGAGGTATTTTTCCCCACGCACATGTCGCGGTGAAAAATGATTTCAATTTTTCGCGTCTGCAGACGCGAACTCTGCGAGGCTTTTCAATGAGATGAAAAACGCTGCGTAGGGGCGACCCTTGCGGTCGCCCGCATCCTTGGCCCCCTTGCCTAAAGGGGGCTGGCACGGCAAAGCCGTGACTGGGGGATTTTTTTCCCGCACCCACGGCAGGGCACGCGGGCCCTGCCCTACAAAAATATTATAATTGTAGGGCGGGACCCATGTGTCCCGCCGCCCGCACCGCACATTCGATAAATGAACCCCCTACCCCCCACGGAATCCCTCCACCAGAGCTCGGTTGGTCCCCCTCCCTTTAGGCAAGGGAGGCAACGGTTTCCGAGGGTGCGGCGATTCGGGCGACCGCAAGGGTCGCCCCTACGAAAAAATTTCCCCTTGTAGGGGCGGACGACCCTGTCCGCCCTACGCATGAATTGAAAAACGGTGCAACCGGGGCGATGTAGGCATCGGCCCCTACACACCGTTTACCGATAGAAGTCCGTAGGGGGCGATGCCCACATCGCCCCGCTCCGCACAATCCCATAAAATCCGATGAACCAATCCTTTGACAAAGGAGAAACGATATGAGTAAAAAACCCCAATACGATCCGGAGGAAATTCGGTATCCCCAGCAGCACATTGTGGAGTCGCCCCTGGTGCCGGAGATGGAGAAGTCGTACATCGAGTACGCCATGTCCGTTATCGTGGGCCGGGCCCTGCCCGATGTGCGGGACGGCCTGAAGCCCGTCCACCGGCGCATTCTCTACGCCATGTACGAGGACAACCTCACTTCCGACCGACCCTTTAAGAAATCCGCCACCTGCGTGGGCGATGTGCTGGGCCGGTATCATCCCCACGGCGATGCGTCGGTGTACGACGCCCTGGTGCGTCTGGCCCAGGACTTTTCCATGCGCTATATGCTGGTGGACGGCCACGGTAACTTCGGCTCCGTGGATGGAGACCCCGCCGCCGCCTACCGCTACACCGAGGCAAGGCTCTCCAAAATCTCCAACGAGATGCTCCGGGACATTGAAAAGGACACCGTGGACTGGGACCCCAACTTCGACGAGAGCCGGAAAGAGCCCCGGGTGCTTCCGGCCCGATTCCCCAACCTGCTGGTGAACGGCTCCAGCGGCATTGCCGTGGGCATGGCTACCAACATCCCGCCCCACAACCTGCGGGAGGTCATTGGCGCGTGCATCTGCGTGCTGGATGACCCTAACGCCACCCTGGGAGACCTGATGGAGCACATCAAGGGCCCCGACTTCCCCACAAAGGGCATTATCATGGGCCGCAGCGGCATCCGGGCCGCCTACGCCACGGGCCGGGGCCGACTGGTGGTTCGGGCAAGGCACGAGTTTGAGGAGTTCGGCAAGGACCGCACCCGCATCGTTATTACGGAGCTTCCCTACCAGGTGAATAAGCGGATGCTCATTAAGAACATCGCCGAGCAGGTGGAGGACAAGCGCCTGGAGGGAATTTCCGACATCCGGGATGAGTCCGACCGCAACGGTATGCGCATCGTTATCGAGCTGAAGCGGGACGCCAACAGTCAGGTGGTCCTAAACCGCCTGTTTGCCCAGTCTCAGCTTCAGACCACCTTCGCCATCAATATGCTGGCCTTGGTTGACAACCAGCGCCAGCCGAAGATCCTCTCCCTGCGGCACATTATTGACGAGTACCTGACCTTCCAGGAAGAAATTATCATCCGCCGCACCAAGTTCGACCTGAACAAGGCTCTGGAGCGGGCCCATCTGCTGGAGGGCCTGCTCATCGCCCAGGACAACATTGACGAGGTCATCAAGATCATCCGGGAGAGCTACGACGACGCCCGGGAAAACCTCATGCGCCGCTTCGGGCTGGATCAGGTCCAGGCCCAGGCCATTCTGGATATGCGCCTGAAGGCTCTCCAGGGCCTGGACCGGGAGAAGCTGCAGAAGGAGTACGACGACCTGGAGGAGAAGATCGCCTATTTCCGCCGGGTGCTCTCCGACGACGCCCTGGTGCGGCAGATCCTCAAGGAGGAGCTTTCCGCCCTGGCCGAGAAATTCGGCGACGAGCGCAAGACCGAGATCCAGGATGTGGAGGACGAGATCGACATCGAGGATCTTATCGAGGAGGAGCAGTGCGTCTTTACCCTCACCAAGGCCGGGTACATCAAGCGCACCCCCGTCAGCGAGTACGCCGCCCAGAGCAAGGGCGGCATGGGCAAGAAGGGAATGTCCACCCGGGAGGAGGACGAGGTGGTGTCGGTGTTCACCGCGTCCACCCATGACTACATCCTCTTCTTCACCGACACCGGCAAGGTCTACCGCAAGAAGGGCTATCAGATCCCCGAGAGCGGCAAGACCGCCAAGGGCATCAACATGGTCAATGTCATTCAGGTGGAGACCGGGGAGAAGGTCCAGGCCATGCTCCACTTCCGGGAGACGGAGGATAAGCCCCTGTACCTGTTTATGACCACCCGCAGCGGCACCGTGAAGCGGCTGCCTGTGGACCAGCTGAAGAACATTCGCCAGAGCGGCATCCGCGCCCTGACCCTGGACGAGGGCGACCAGCTCATCAGCGTTCAGGAGACGGACGGGGAGCAGTATATCCTCATCGCCACCCACGACGGCCAGGCGGTGCGCTTCCACGAGAGCGATGTGCGGCCCATGGGCCGCACGGCGGTGGGCGTGCGAGGCATCCGGCTCCGGGAGGGCGACTATGTGGTGGGCGCCGCCCGGGCCCAGGAGGGCAAGACCGTCCTCACCATCACCGAGCGGGGCTACGGCAAGCGTACCCCCGTGGAGGACTACCGCATTACCAGCCGGGGCGGACTGGGCATCCGCAACTACATGGTCACCGACAAGACCGGGCCCATTGTGGGCATTAAGGTGGTGGACGGCGGCGAGGATCTGCTGCTGGTCACCGAAAGCGGTATCCTTATCCGCACCCCGGTGCAGAACATCCGCACCGCGGGCCGCGCCACCCAGGGCGTCATCGTTATGCGCTTTAAGACCGAGGGCGACCGGGTCATTTCCATGGCCCTGGCTGACCCGGAGGAGCAGGCCGGGACGGCGGAGGAATAATGGACATCACCATGCACACCATTGCCCACATCCGCACGGATCTGCCGGAAAAATTCGGCGTACCCCGGCAAAGCGGCCTGGTGCCGCAGCTGCAGGGGACCATCGTGTTCGAGCCGGACTATCGAAATCCGGACGCCCTGCGGGGGCTGGAGGGCTTTTCCCATCTGTGGCTGATTTTCCGGTTTCACCGGGCGGAGCGGGAGGGCTGGTCCCCCACGGTGCGCCCGCCCCGGCTGGGGGGCAACCGGCGCATGGGCGTGTTCGCCACCCGGTCACCCTTCCGGCCCAACAACCTGGGCCTGTCCTGCGTGAAGCTGGAGGGGGTGAGCCGGGACGAGAAGCTGGGGCCTGTTATCCGTGTCAGCGGGGCGGATCTGGTGGACGGGACGCCGATTTTGGACATTAAGCCGTACCTGCCCTATGCCGACTGCCCAAGGGATGCCACCGGGGGCTTTACCGACCCCCTGGAGACGGAGCCCCTGGAGGTGGAGTGCGACGAGGCGCTGCTGGCGGGACTGGAGGCGCAGCAGCGGGCGGGGCTTATGGGCGTGCTGGCCTGTGACCCCCGGCCCCGGTACCAGGAGGACCCGGAGCGGGTATACGGCCTGGCCTTCGCCGGGAAAAATGTGAAGTTTACCGTGCGGGACCGGGTATTGACGGTTTTGGCAGTGGAGGAGTAACAGGGGCGGATGCGCCGCACCGGGCGGACAGGGTCGTCCGCCCCTACAACGGTGAAATGAAAACTTCGTAGGGGCATCGCCCCCTACGAAATCCTATCGGTAAACCCTCCGTAGGGACGACCCTTGCGGTCGCCCGCTGCACCAGGAGTACGGATTGCCACAACCAGTGACATCGGTCACTGGTTTCGCAATGACATGGGTGTTTCCAAGGAGTTATTATGAAAACTGTTACCATTTACACCGACGGCATAAAAACCGCCCTGCGGTTTTATGCAGAGATGTCGGTTCTGCTCGCCCTTATCAGGGCAACCGCAGAACATGACAAGCAAGCGCCGTCGGATAGGTGCGGGGCTTGCTGCAATAAGTCCATTTCCAAGGAGCTATTATGAAAACTGTTACCATTTACACCGACGGCGCTTGCTCCGGCAATCCCGGGCCTGGGGGCTGGGGAGCGATTTTGGAGTGGAACGGCGTGGAGAAGGAGATCTCCGGCGGCGCTCCGGAGACCACCAACAACCGCATGGAGCTTACCGGCGTTATTCGGGCCTTAGAGCTGCTGAAGGAGAGCTGCGTGGTGGAGCTTTACAGTGACAGCAAGTATGTTATTGACGCCCTCTCCAAGGGCTGGGTCTACGGCTGGCGGAAAAAGGGCTGGATCAAGAGCGACAGAAAGCCCGCCCTGAATGTGGACCTGTGGGAGCAGCTCCTGCCCCTTATCGACCGGCACCAGGTACACTATCACTGGGTCAAGGGCCACGCCTCCAACGCCAAAAACAACCGCTGCGATGAGCTGGCGGTGGCGGAAAGCCGAAAATTTTGAGCATTGTTCACAAATTATTCATCGGTAATTTATTGTTTTGCCATATTTACAAAGTAATATAACAGCATACAAAGAAACCTTTCCATAAGTGATTTTCTCTCTCTCTCCTAACAAACAAACACACGGAAAATCCCCTCAGCTATCAGGCTGGGGGGATTTTCTGCGATTGGGAAAAATACATTGCAATTTTTCTGAATTTGCCGTACAATAGACCATTATTATAGTAGGGAGGCGTTTTTTATGGAATTTAACCCCCAGATGCAGCTTACGGGCCTGCTGGAATGGATGCATGAGAGAATGCAGGCGTGCCACGGCAAGACGGCGGTTATCGGCATCTCCGGCGGCAAGGACAGCTCCACCGTGGCGGCCCTGGCCGTGGCGGCCTACGGGCGGGAGAATGTGTACGGCGTGCTGATGCCCGACGGCGAGCAGCCGGACATTGACTTCTCCCAAGGCCTGGTGGAGCATCTGCAAATTCCCCACTGCACCATCAACATCCACGACGCGGTGCAGGGGGTGCTGGTTGAGATGAAGAAGGCGGGCCTGGAGCCCAGCCGGCAGACCACCGTGAACCTGCCCTCCCGCATTCGCATGGCCACCCTCTATGCCGTGGCCCAGTCCCTCCCCGGCGGCACGGTGCTGAACACCTCCAACCTCTCCGAGGACTGGGTGGGCTACTGCACCATTTACGGCGACAGCGCCGGAGCCTTTTCGCCCCTGGGCATGTACACCACCGAGGAGGTCATCGCTCTGGGCCGCGTCCTGGGTCTGCCGGAGCATTTCCTGCAAAAGCCCCCCTCCGACGGGCTCACCGGACTCACGGACGAGGATAACCTGGGCTTTACTTACCACGCTGTGAATGAGTATGTGCGCCGGGGGATCTGCGACCCGGAAATTAAGAAGCAGATCGACCAAAAGCACAAGGCCAGCCGCTTCAAGTTCTCCTCCATTCCCGTGTACCACAACGGCCTGCCTATGGCGCTGGAGGAGGAGACGGGCTTCTACAAATAAGGGGAGCTGCCCTTGACAAAGGGGACATTTCTGCTATAATGAGCATAGAAAGGCGCTGCGACAAGCGGTTAGCCCTGACAAAGTGAAATTAAAGTTTCATAGAAACCGTCACCGTGCAGGGTGGCGGCTTCTTTTTTATTGACAAATTTCCTGATTTTAATTATAATTTCAACAGGCACTGCACGAACGGCAGGCGGTTGGTCACATCTCCGAAAGGAGGTGGTCGATATGCCTATTACGATTACGCTACATATCTTCGGATATACAGTTACGATTCGTATTAAAGGCGAAAACCGCCACCCTGGCCGGTGACGGTTTTCTAAGTTTATCTTAGCAAAATTTTCTAAGCCGGGCTAACCGCTTGTCGCAGTGCCCTTTTTATTTATTATAACGGCTTTTCGTTATTTGTCAAGGGGCGGCGTTCACCGGCCCTTATTTACTGTAATGGGTCCCTACCCAGTGGCGGGTGTGGTCTATGAAGCAGCGGGTGGATAGGGACAGGGCGTTTTTGTCCTTCACGGCGATGCCGATGTTGCGGTAAAAGGACCGGGGCAGGGGACAGGCCACCAGGGGGTAGGGGCAGTGCTCCAGCTCCAGCTCCGGCATGATGCTGATGCCCAGGCCGTTGGAGACCATAGCCAGGATGGACAGGTCGTCCCGAAGGATGTACTGGATATTGGGCCGTATCTGCAGACTGTCCAGCACCGCCTGAATCTCGTAGTCGTCGCCCTCCTGCAGGAAGATGAAGGGCTCCGTGGACAGAGCCTCCAAGGGGAAGGGGTCCCGGCCGGCCAGGGGATGCCCATAGGACACAATGACCCGCCACTGGTCCCGGTGCAGCAGCCAGGTGTCCAGGGGCTGCATGGTGGGAAGGCTGGCAAAGCAGCAGTCCGCCTTGCCGCTGAGCACCGCTTCCTCCAGCTCCGCATTTTCCACAAAGGGCAGCAGCTCGAACTCAATGTGGGGGTGTACCTCCCGAAAGGACTTCAGCAGGTACGGCAGCCACTGGATGGACACGCTGCTGAAGGTGGCCACCCGTACCAGGCCCGTGTCCAGACCCCGGAGGTCGGCGGCCTTTTGCTCCAGGCGGCGGGCGTCGTCCCACAGGGCCTGGATATAGGGCAGCAGAGCCCGGCCATCGGCGGTGAGGATCACGCCGCTGCGGTTTCGGACGAACAGCGGCACCCCCAGCTCGCTCTCCAAGGCGGCCACGGTGTGGCTGACCCCGGACTGGGTGAAGTGCAGCTCCTCCGCCGCCCGGGTAAAGCCCCCGCAGGCCGCCACCGTCAGAAAAACCTGGTATTTTGTCACGCTCATGGCGCACCCCCTCCTTTTGAGGCTGTCGAAAAATCCTTTAGATTTTTCCGACAAAAGGTTTGCAGCCTGCTGCGCGCATAATTTTGCCGCCTTGCGGCAAAATTCCACACTTGCAGTCTGAGAGGTATTTTTCCCCACGCGCATGTCGCGGTGAAAAATGATTTTATTTTTTCGCGTCTGCGGACGCGAACTCTGCGAGGCTTTTTGACAGCCTATTGCTTAATTATTATAGCACATCTGCGTGTCAGGCACAAGTAAATTTCATGAAAATGATGAATAACATTCGTTTTACAAATTGCTAAGATTCTGCTAATATGAAATCAACCCGAACAGGAAAAACCTGAAATAAGAAAAAGGAGGTCAGAACAATGATCCTGAATGTTATTTTGGCCGCTTTGGCGGGTATTTTGGCAGTGGTGGGTATCGTTTCTGCTACCACGAAGAGCTAAGTAAGTACAAGAAGTCTGTTCTTTCCCATAGTAAATTCTTCCCCTCCCCCTCTTAAACAGGAAAAGGACCGCTCCAACGGGAGCGGTCCTTTTCCTGCCTGTCGAAGAACCCTTCGGTCTTTGCCGCCTGCGGGCGGCAAACTCTGCGAGGCGCTTTGACATGATACAATGTTAAGCCGGGATTTCCGGGCCATTTTCGGGCAGCTTGGAGATCAGGGTGCGGTACAGACGCCGGTAGCACAGCAGGGTCACGCTCAGGGAGAACACCTCCGCAATGGGGTAGCACCACCAGACCAGGTTGTCGTTGCCCATGCTGTGACCGATCTGCGCCAGGACGAAGGCCACGGGGATCAGCAGCACCAGCTGGCGGATGAAGGAAACGATCAGCGAATACATAGACTTGCCCAGGGCCTGGAAGCAGCCCCCCAGGGCGATGCAGGCCCCGGCCATGCAGAAGCTCAGGGAGATGATGCGCAGGGCCGGGATGCCCACGGACATCATGGTGTCCGTGGCCTTGAAAATTTTCAGCAGGGTGCCGGGGAAGAGCTGGAAAATCACCATGCCCAGGACCATCACGCAGGAGGCGTAGACGGTGCTGCGCTTGATGGTCTCAATCATGCGGCGGCGCTGCTGGGCGCCGTAGTTAAAGGCGATGATGGGGATGACGCCGTTATTCAGGCCGAACACGGGCATGAACACAAAGCTATTGAGCTTGAAGTAGATGCCGAAGGCTGTGGCGGCGGTCTCCCGGGCGGAGTGATAGGTGATGAGGATCTTGTTCATCAGGAAGGTCATCACCGAGCCAATGGCCATCATCACCACCGACGGCAGGCCGATGGCGTAAATGCTGCCGATGATGGACCAGTTGGGCCGGAAGCCCCGGAACACCAGGTGAATCTCCGGATTCTTCTTCAGATTCAGCACCAGGGCAAAGATGCAGGCAAAAACCTGCCCGATGACCGTGGCAACGGCCGCCCCGGCCACACCCATCTTGAACACGAAGATGAAGATGGGGTCCAGGATGATGTTGATAACAGCCCCGGTCCCCTGGGTATACATGGAGAGAATGCTGTGGCCGGTGCCCTGGAGCAGCCGCTCCAGCATCATTTGGCCGAAAATACCCACGGATGCGCCCATGACGATCATCAGATACCGGTTGCCCATCTGAATGATCTCCTCCACATCGGTCTGACTGCGAAAATAGAAATCCGACAGGGTCAGACCCAGGACGGCGCACAGGACAAAGCCCACAAAGGCCAGGAACAGGCCGTTCATAGCCACGGTGTCCGCCCGCTTCTGATCCTTGGCGCCCAGGGCCCGGCCCATGAGCGCATTGACGCCTACGGCGGTGCCGGAGGCCAGGGAGATCATCAGGTTCTGAGCCGGGAAGGCCAGAGACACCGCCGTCAGGGACGCCTCGCTGACCCAGGAGACGAACACGCTGTCCACGATGTTATACAGGGCCTGCACCAGCATGGAGATGATGATGGGCAGGGACATATTCCATATCAGCTTGTCAATGGGCATGACGCCCAGCTTGTTTTCCTTTTGCATAGCATTTACCCTCTTTAAAACTTCAGACCCAGCCAGTATAACACCTTTTTAAGGAAAAGAAAAGACCGAAAAAGCTAAAAAACGCAGGCTTTTCCGGCCTTTTTTCCTTGTTTTATGCGCTTTATGCCCAAAAACGACGAATTTCCTCCTCCGTGCAGGCGGCGCTGCCCTGGGCGAAGCCGTCCCGTCCGCCGCCCCGGCCATGGAGCTGGGCATTCAGGGCTTTAATCAGGGGAGAAATGTCCTGACCCGGGTGGATGACGGCGTATTTGTAGCTGCCCTCCGCTCCGGCAAACACGGCGCACCGGCCCCCGCAGCTCCGGCTCACCGCGTCGCACAGCCGGCGCACGCTGTCCGACTCCATAGGCGGCTGCACCAGCAGCACATTTCCTGCGTTCCGGTAGTCCTCTCCCAGCCGCTGAAAGCTGCTCTCCTCCAGGTCCGCGCACCGGGCCTTCACCGCCTGCAGCTCCCCCTGCAGCCGCTCCACGGCCTGGGCGGTCTTGCCGGGCTTTACGGACAGGCTCCGGCCCACGGCGGTGTTCTGCGCCCAGTTCAGGGCCAGGTAATGCAGGGCGCGGCTGCCGCACAGCAGCTCCAGGCGCACGCCGTCCCGGAATTTTTGCCAGCCGATGAATTTCACCAGCCCCACCTGCCCGGAATAGGCCACATGGGTGCCGCAGCAGGCGCAGCAGTCGGCCCCGGGGAAGCGGGTGATGCGCACCTGGCCGGTGAGCTCCTTTTTGCTCCGGTAGGGGAGGGCGGCCAGCTCCTGGGCGCTGGGGTAGAGGGCCTCAAAGGGGTGGTTTTCCCAGAGGTAGCGGTTGGCCCGGGCCTCGATGTCCAGCACCCCCTCCCAGGGGATGTCGGCGTTGTAGTCAATGATAACAGACTCCTCGCCCAGGTGGAAGCCGGTGTTGTCGCAGTTAAAGGCGGCGCAGAGCATCCCGCTGACGATGTGCTCCCCGGAGTGCTGCTGCATATGGTCAAAGCGGCGGGCCCAGTCGATTTCTCCGTGGACACTCTCGCCCACCGTCAGAGCCCGGTCGCAGGTGTGGAAAATAACCCCGTCCCGCTCGTGGACATCGGTGACCTTGGCGCCACCTAAAATCCCATGGTCGGCAGGCTGGCCGCCCCCTTCGGGATAGAAGGCGGTGCGGTCCAGCTGCACCAGCCACTTTTTCCCCTGGGGACGGCAATCGACCACCACCCCGTCAAATTCCCGCAAAAACGCATTTTCATAATATAGCTTCACGGTTTCCATGGCGAAAACTCCTTTAATGTAAGATTGAACATCCTCAGTATGCCGCAAATTGGGGAGAAATGCAAGAGGGAAAGGGAAAACAAGCCCACCGCCGGGCGGACAGGGCCGTCCGCCCCTACGAAGCTCTATCGTTGAATGGAGCGTAGGGGTCGGCCTCCCGGACGACCCGAATCGGTTTTCCAACGCACCCCCGGCGGGGCACACGGGCCCCGCCCTACAAAGTGTGTGGTTGTAGGGCGGGGTACCCTCACCCCGCCCTACGCATAACATGGAAGCTGGTGCCACCGGGGCGATGTGGGCATCGCCCCCTACGAAATTCTATCGGTAAACAGTCCGTAGGGGCCGATGGTCCTGTTGCGGTGCCCAAAATTTTTGCGCTGGCTTACGGCGAACGCTTAAAATTTTGACCGCGGCCACTCGCTCACTTCGCTTCCTCTGCCGCCGACAGCGCTCAGTTCGCTCCCTACATCGGCCCGCCCCACCGCACCATCAATAACGCTTCCGTAGGGGCGACCCTTGCGGTCGCCCGCGGGCGGGGCAGAGCCCCGCCCCTACGCATTTATTCCCTCATCCCCCCAAAAAAAGAGGTGGCCGGGCGGCCACCTCTGCGACTGTCGAAAAACCCTCCGGGTTTTTCCGACAAAAGGCTTGCGGTCTGCTGCGCGCATAATTTGTCCGTCTGTGACGGACAAATTCCACACTGGCAGC
>QWCE01001937.1_pt1 | contig 28079 bp, 20 predicted proteins | sample 1972531 | NCBI WGS metagenome assembly QWCE01 (sample SAMN09866716, study PRJNA288562) | Human gut metagenome isolate term4_stool, whole genome shotgun sequencing... | reverse complement strand
GCCTAGTACCGCTGCGAGTGATGAGTAGCGAGAGCGTGCCTGCGTTGATATGTTATATCCAAACCAACCGATGCGTAACCTAGATGTTTCGTGCGTCCGCCCTCACTTACGCTGTGCAAGGGCGTTAGTGTTTGTAGAAGCGGAGCAACCCATCCATTGTTGCAGACATATTAACGAGCAAGGCATCAAGAATAGTGATTGCTGACATTGCCTCGACAACAACAACGGCTCTAGGAACAACAACCGGATCGTGACGTCCCTTGATCGATACGTCGATTGGTTTGCCGGATTGGGTTACGGTGTGTTGCTCTTTCAGAATAGAAGGAGTTGCTTTAAAGGAAGCACGGAGTATAATGTCTGCTCCATCGCTCATGCCGCCAAGAATACCCCCTGCGTGATTCGTTAGTGGAGTGATGTTACCGTTCGCATCCGTAGTAAAACCATCGTTATCATTAGATCCGAGGGCGGAGGATACGCTAATTCCGTCGCCGATTTCAATGCATTTTACGGCACCAATCGACATCAGCGCTTTGGCAAGATTTGCGTCTAATTTTTCAAATACTGTATCCCCAAGTCCGGCAGGAACACCGTGAATGACAGCCTCTACACAACCACCGACCGAATCATGTTCTTTCGTCATCTCTACAATATATTCGCCGGCACGTGCTGCCGCATCGGCATCTGGCATATAGATTTTATTGCGTAAGATTTCTTCTTTGTCAAACTTATTATAGTCGATCATGATATTTCCGATGGAACGTGTATAAGTGGTAAACGTGATGCCAAGTTGTTCTAAAATCTTGGCTGCAACAGCACCGGCAGAAACTCGGGCAATCGTTTCGCGCCCGGAAGAACGTCCGCCACCGCGGTAATCGCGAAAACCATATTTGGCATCAAAGGTAAAGTCAGCATGTCCGGGTCTGTAATAAGAAGCAATCTCACTGTAGTCTTTGGATTGCTGGGACTTATTGTATACGATCATAGAGATTGGAGTGCCGGTGGTACGTCCTTCAAATACACCGGAGAGAATCTCAACGACATCGTCTTCGCTACGAGGGGTAGAATAGATGGATTGACCGGGTTTACGTCTGTTTAAGAAAGGTTGAATATCTGCTTCTGAAAGCTCTAATCCTGCCGGACAGCCGTCAATGACAACACCTAATGCCTTGCCGTGAGATTCTCCCCATGTTGATATTCGAAATATTGTTCCCAATGTTGAACCTGCCATAATATGTAGCTCCTTGTAATTATGTTATAGTATTGGAATGATTGGACTGCTTAGAATTGACGGAATCCGGTACAGAAAAAGGAAATGGTCATTCAATGTGTGTCACAATGATTCACATTACTTCTTATAATGATTGCTTGCGGATGAATTGTCAAGGATATAATTTTAAGAAATAGAAGGTGAATAAACAGTTTGTACAAAAAATGTGAAATTGCATAAATGATTTAAAAATTACTTTACTTTTACAGTGGCATATGCTATTATGTCAAAGTATGTTAACCGTTACTCAGACTAAGGACACTCCGACCTTTCACTGGGTGACTGGCGATTATTATTTATAAGGAGGATGTTGATTATGGTATCAGCAGAGCAGAAGAAAGAGATTATTGAGAAGTACGGACGTGGAGCAAATGACACAGGTTCACCAGAAGTTCAGATTGCATTATTAACAGCAAGAATCAATGATTTACAGGGTCATTTCAAGGATCATCCAAAGGATCATCATTCAAGACGTGGTCTTCTTAAGTTAGTAGGTCAGAGACGTAACTTATTAGCTTACTTAAAGAAGATTGATATTGAGCGTTACAGAACATTAATCGAAAGCTTAGGTTTGAGAAAGTAATCTCGCGTAAGCCGTGCGTAAGAGAATAAGAGGGCAGTCACTGCATGCTTGCATGTAAGTGGCTGCCCTCTTATTTTCTTACATAGGGCGAAGCCCTTTAGCGAGATAAGCGAAGCGAAATCGAGCTAATCTTGGCTTACGCAAGTAAGTCGTGCAGAGATAAGCGAAGCGAAATCGAGCTAATCTTGGCTTACGCAAGTAAGTCGTGCAGAGATAAGCGAAGCGATATCTTGGCTTACGCATGTATATTATTAAAAAGTATCTTTTGGGACTTCTAATATCTAAAAGTGAATATAAATTCAATTGACAAGGAAAATGTGCACAAATATAATGTTCACATATGTGCAATGTGTCGAAATATAGGAAGGGACATGCATATAATAGGAGCTATTGTTGATTGATGAAAGAAGGAGGAGTTCTATGGTTAAGAAAAAATGGAAACAGATAGTACAGGGTATGTTTTTCCTGTTCTGTATGGTAGGCGTGTTTATGCCAGACACAACGGTGCATGCGGAAGGTATATTAAAGGCAACTGATCAGGTGAAATGGGAGGAAGGCAAAGATCTTCCGGTTGGTGTTGAAGACGGAGCAGAGTACAATGCGGAATTATGGATGGAAATACCTGAGATATTGATACATGTGAAGTATGATGACGTTGAGGTGGATGATCCAGAGCAATTAACGTTAACAGAGGTAGGCAAGACGCAGAAATTGGAGTGGTTAGAGAAAGTTGAGGATACTGGTATTATTAAAATCAACGCTGAAGATGTAGGGGACTATGAACTTTCTTATGATGAAGGAGAAGCTTCTGATAAGATTACATTACATATCGAGTATCCTAAAGTTGGATTCTATGCTGGTGCAGAGCAAAAAGTAAATACGTTATTGGATGGATTTTCCGCAAATAAGGATGATACTTCGTTTTATATGATTTTGCAAAGTGCTACAACATTGAAGGAACAGCCATTTATCATTAAATATGGGGAAAAGGTAATTGCCGACAAAACAGAGGTGGAGAAGTATATTACATATGAGCAGGCGACAGATAACAGTAATGTATATACGATTACGCCCAAACCATTTGTCGCCAGAGCAGGCTTTACTCTGAAAGTAGTGGCAGATATATCTGGCGAGGCAGAACCGTATGAGCAGGAGATTTGGATTGGCAGTAATTATGGTACAGGAACACTATATTGGACGGATAGTATTGGTAAGAATGAGGAGAACGATCTATATCAATATAATTCTGATAATGTAGTGTGGAGTAATTGGGAAGTCTTTGAAGAGATTTTAAGTTTTAAAAAGCCTGTTGCAATGGTGTATAAAGAAGGTGATGAGGAACCAGATGAAAGCAATCGTACATGTTGTTTGAAAGATTCTCTTACAGTGACAGATATATTTGGTAACCGTAGCGATGCACTTTCTCTTGAGACGATGGAGAATGAAGAAGGAGAATTCTTGTACATATCTCCAAAAGAGGCAGGAGATTACTTGGTAATATATAATCTTAATCAAGATGATGAGGCAGTTATTCGTGTTCATGTATCGGAACCTAGTGTAGGACTTTATGCTTCTGAGAATGACGAAGTAAAAAACGTGTTGAATGAGTTTGATCTGGCAGAGGGAGATTCTTTTTATATTGTATTTCGGAATGATTGGGCATTGAATACGGAAGGAAAACGTTCAACGGAGGATGGTGACGAAACAAATGATACTATTTATCCGTTTGGCGTGGAAGTATCTGAAAACGATATTTATAAACCAGAAGAGTTAAAAAATTATATTACTTACGAGAAGATAGAGAATGCAAAATATGAGACCTATAAGATTACACCGAATCTGGTCATTCAGGATATGGCATTGATAGTTAATGCATATAGAGAGTATGAGGATGAGCATGGTGAGCAACAATGTGAGACTATGGGATGTATGTTTGGCATTAAGAATACAGCTTCTCATGGCTTAGAGTATACTGAAGATTTTAGCCAAAATGCTACAGGTGCAATAACCGGCACAGAAACTAGTGCAGAATGGAAGGGATGGACAGAATCAATCTGGTTTGGACTGAATGCAGTAAGAAGTACGGTTGCAATTCGGTATGGAAAGAATAATTATATTACAGCAGAGCAGATTCAGATTGTAGACGAATTTGGTAAAGAGACATCTGATATTACATGTAGGGCTAATGATGAATGGGAATCTGCAATTGACTTTTTCCCAACACAGCAGGGTAATTATAAGTTGTTATATACAGTCGATGGTAAAACTAAAATTCTTCCAATCACAGTGGATTTTCCAGAGGTAGGATTTTATACATCAAAAATAAAAAGTGCAGAGACAATCATAAAAGATGAAGAATTCTCATATGGAAGAATGAAGGATCGGATAATATATATTATCAGAGATGGTGGTCATGAATATACGAATGAAAGTGTTGTTATTGGTACATGGAATGAGGACGCTAATGAATGGAATACAGTAACGGAAATGCCAGAGTGGAATGATAATAATATATATTGTTTTACGATAACAGACGAGAATGAAGCTACTATATCAGTATCATACATATACGATATTCATTATTCATATGATGATGACGAATATTATAATCGTAATTGTTCTACTAATGTTTATTTGCGTCCAAAACGGTTATCTGTTGGTAATGTGAATTGGATTAATGCTGATGAACCGTTTGAGTATGATGGCAAAGAACATGAAATTAAAATAGATGAGAACGATCTTCCTGAGGGCGTGAAGCCAATATATAGTAATAATAAAGAGACGAATGCAGGTACATATACAGCAAATGTTGAATTTGGATATGTAGATGAAGATTATGATGATTACTATCCTGTGGAATTGTTCGGGGCTGAGGATACTTATAAATATGAGTGGGAAATCCTTCAGGCATCTATTGACATTAATGTGTTAAAATGGGATTATGATGATACCAATCCATTTACCTATAACGGAAAAGAACAGAGTGTTGGAATAAAAGATCTTCCACCGGGAATTTCTGCAACATATATGGGAAATACTGAAACCGATGCGGGTACATATACGGCAAAGGTTACTTTAAAGGATGAGAACAACAATTATTCAGACTTTGATGAAGGAGAGTTAAAGGAACTTCTTTGGGAGATCCGAAAGGCCACATTTGATACCTCTAAAGTGGCATGGAACTATAAAGATGCATTTGTATATGATGGAACGGAGAAGACGGTTGCACTGGCAGGTTTGCCAACAGGTCTTACGGTGGAATATACTGGAAATAAAGCAACGGATGCAGGAACTTATACAGCAAAAGCAACATTTAAATATGATGATAAGAACTATGAAGCACCGGTGGTATCTGTATCTGAGTTAAAGTGGACGATCACAAAGAAAGAAGAGTCCAAACCGGGTACAACCGAGGCAACGCAGCCAGCAACGACTGAGGCACCGAAGGCTCAGGAGACAACACAGGAGGCCAAACAGGAAGTAAAGGCTGGTCAGACCGTTACCTCTGGAAATGCCAGCTATAAGGTAGTATCTACGGCAACGGGAGAGAAGACAGTTGAGTATGTCGGCAATACCGATAAGAAGGCGAGCAAAATTGTTATTCCAGAGACAGTACAGATTGGAAATGAGACGTATAAAGTAATAGCAATTGCCGATAATGCATTTAAGAATAACACGAAGTTGAAAGAAGTTACCATTCCAGCGAATATTCAGGTTATTGGTAAAAATGCATTTGCAGGCTGCAAGAATCTGAAAACCATCAAATTCTTAGGTAAAGATATCAAGAAGATTGGCAAGAAAGCATGGAAGGGAGTTTCAAAGAAGGCAACGATTCAGGTTCCTAAGAAAGTAAAGAAAAAATATAAGAAATTATTAAAGAAAGCAGGATACAAAGGAACAATCAAAGGTAAATAAGTAATCGTGTGTAGAAAGGCAGCCTGAAATGTGAATGGTTTCACATTTCGGGTTGCTTTTGTATATATAGCGAGTATTACACGTTCAGTATTGATCTCTTATGTTGTTTTTCTGAATATCTTTTTGTGTCGCATTAACGGCTAAAATATATCTTTTGGCACAAAGAATAAATCCTTTGCAACCGCATAAGGGTTGTGCTATAATATATGAGATTGTGATAAGACAGCAACCGAGACTTCTGAAGTGCTGATAGCTGTAGTGCTGACAGGCTGTCACTAGTTCAGTTGTTTCGGTGTCTTATACAAAATATTTATTTAAGGAGAGCGAGTATGTACAAGAAGTTTGAAATGGAACTTGCCGGCAGAACATTACGTGTTGATGTTGGACGAGTTGCAGCACAGGCCAATGGAGCAGCATTTATGCATTATGGTGATACAGTTGTGTTATCTACAGCAACTGCATCTGAGAAACCAAGAGAGGGAATTGATTTCTTCCCGCTTAGTGTAGAATATGAGGAGAAGTTATATTCTGTAGGTAAGATTCCTGGAGGATTTAATAAGAGAGAGGGTAAGGCAAGCGAGAATGCAATCCTTACATCTCGTGTTATTGACCGTCCGATGAGACCATTGTTCCCGAAGGATTACCGGAATGACGTTACATTGAATAACTTAGTAATGTCAGTAGATCCGGAGTGTTCACCAGAGCTGACTGCTATGCTTGGTTCTGCAATTGCAACTGCAATTTCAGATATTCCATTTGATGGGCCATGTGCAACAACACAGGTTGGTTTGATCGATGGTGAGTTTGTATTTAATCCAAATGAGGCACAGAATGCAGTATCAGATCTGAAACTTACGGTAGCATCGACTGCAGAGAAAGTTATTATGATCGAGGCTGGTGCGAATGAAGTACCGGAGGATAAGATGATTGAAGCAATCTATGCTGCACATGAGATCAACCAGCAGGTAATTGAATTCATCAATAAGATTGTTGCAGAGTGTGGTAAGCCAAAGCATTCTTATACAAGCTGTGCAGTTCCGGAGGAATTGTTTGCAGCAATTAAGGAGATTGTTCCTCCGGAAGCAATGGAAGAAGCAGTCTTTACCGATGAGAAACAGAAACGTGAAGAGAATATTCGTCAGATCACAGAGAAGTTAGAGGAAGCATTTGCAGATAAAGAAGAGTGGTTGGCTGTACTTGGTGAGGCAATCTATCAGTATCAGAAGAAGACGGTTCGTAAGATGATCCTGAAAGATCACAAGAGACCAGATGGTCGTGCAATCAGTCAGATTCGTCCATTAGCCGCTGAGGTAGATATCATTCCTCGTGTACATGGTTCTGCTATGTTTACACGTGGTCAGACACAGATCTGTAACGTAACAACATTAGCACCTTTATCTGAGGCACAGAAGATTGATGGTTTGAATCTGTTAGAGACGAATAAGAGATATATGCATCAGTATAACTTCCCATCCTATTCAGTAGGTGAGACAAAGCCATCCAGAGGTCCGGGACGTCGTGAGATTGGACATGGTGCATTGGCAGAGAGAGCATTAGTTCCTGTACTTCCTAGTGTAGAGGAATTCCCATATGCAATCCGTACCGTATCTGAGACATTTGAGTCAAACGGATCTACATCTATGGCATCTACTTGCGCATCTTGTATGTCGTTAATGGCAGCAGGTGTTCCAATCAAGAAGATGGTTGCAGGTATTTCATGTGGTTTGGTTACAGGTGATACGGATGATGATTACATTGTATTAACAGATATTCAGGGTCTTGAGGACTTCTTCGGAGATATGGACTTTAAGGTTACCGGTACCAAGGAAGGTATCACAGCGATCCAGATGGATATTAAGATCCACGGTTTGACAAGACCAATCGTTGAAGAGGCAATCCGCAGAACAAGAGAAGCAAGACTTTACATTATGGATGAAGTTATGTCTAAGGCGATTGATAAGCCAAGAGATCATGTTGGCGCACTTGCTCCTAAGATCTGTCAGTTGAAGGTAGATCCGGAGAAGATTGGTGAGATCATTGGTCAGAGAGGTAAGACGATCAACAACATTATCGAAGAGACTGGTGTTAAGATTGATATTGATGATGATGGAACCGTTGCAGTATGCGGCGTAGATCAGGCTGGTATTGATAAGGCACTTAAGATCATTCATTCGATTGTAGATCCGATCGAAGTTGGTAAGATCTATGAAGGTAAAGTTGTTCGTATCATGAACTTCGGTGCATTTGTAGAGCTTTCACCGAACAAGGATGGATTGATCCACATTTCTAAGTTGTCGAAAGATCGTGTTGCCAAGGTAGAAGATGTAGTTAATATTGGCGACACAGTTAAGGTTAAAGTGCTTGAGATTGACCGTATGGGCAAGATCAGCTTAAGCCTTAAGGATGCAGTTGAAGAGACAGCAGAATAAGAATACTGATCAAAGATGTCTGTTAGACAGCTAGAGAATCTTGTATAAAGATAAAATATAGGCTGTTGCGTTGGAAAGTGATAAGGAATTACTTTGAAGAATGCAACAGCCTTGTTTATAGCGAAAGGAGAATGATATGCAATACGGTTATTTTGATGAAGCGGCAAAGGAATACGTGATCACAAGACCGGATACACCGGCGCCATGGGCGAACTACTTGGGTTCTCCTGCATATGGAGCGATCATTTCCAATAATGCGGGTGGGTATAGTTTTGAGAAGAGTGGTGCACATGGAAGAATCATTCGTTATATATTTAATCAATTTGACCAACCGGGAAGATACATCTATTTAAGAGATGAAGAGAGTAAGGATTATTGGTCCGCATCCTGGCAGCCGGTTGGAAAGTCATTAGAAGAATATAAGAGTGAATGTCATCATGGAACCGGCTATACGAATCTGGTAGCACAGTATGCCGGCATCCGTTCGGAAGTATTATATTATGTACCGTTTAATAAGACACATGAAGTGTGGAGAGTGAAGGTAACGAATGAGTCAGATAAGCCTCGTAAACTTTCTGCATTTGGATACTGTGAATTTACGAATGACAGTAACTATGAGCAGGATCAGGTGAATCTGCAGTATACGTTATTTATTACCAAGACATATTTCAAGGGGAATCGTATTCTTCAGACCATTAATGAGAATATTAAGAGTGCAGTAGATGGCAATGAGAATACGTGCCGTTTCTTTGGATTGGTAGGTTCTGATGTTGCATCTTATAATGGAGATAAAGAAAGCTTCCTCGGTCGTTATCATGATTACAGCAATCCACAGGCAGTGGAAAATGGTGCATGTGATAATACGCTCAATTACAACTCGAATGCATGTGGTGCATTGCAGACAAAGATCGAATTGGCACCTGGCGAGAGTAAGGTGTTCACATTCGTATTAGGTATGAAGAGTGATGCAGAGGCTGAGAAGATTCTTAACGGATATGCAGATGTAGAGAAGGCAACAGAGGCAGAGTTACATGAGTTGATTACTTATTGGCATGGACAGTTGTCGCACCTGCAGGTAAAGACACCATCTGACAGCTTCAATAATATGGTCAATACATGGAATGCATATCAGTGCTTTATGACATTTATCTGGTCAAGAGCAGCGTCTTTCACATATTGTGGACTTCGTAATGGTTATGGATACCGGGATACAGTTCAGGATATTCAGGGCATTATTCATTTGAATCCGGAGATGGCAGTTGAGAAGATCCGCTTCATGTTATCAGCACAGGTAGACAATGGTGGTGGACTGCCATTGGTTAAATTTACCCATAATGCAGGACATGAGGATACACCGGATGATCCGTCTTATGTGAAAGAGACCGGACATCCTGCTTATCGTGCAGATGATGCGTTGTGGTTATTCCCAACCGTATATAAGTACATTGCAGAGACCGGTAATGTGGACTTTATGGATGAAGTGATCCTGTTTGCCAATGGTGGTGAAGCATCTGTATACGAGCATTTGAAACGTGCAATTGATTTCTCCATGAATCGGCTTGGTGATCATGGAATGCCTGCCGGATTACATGCAGACTGGAACGATTGTCTTCGTCTTGGCAAGAAGGGTGAGTCGAGTTTTGTAGCAATGCAGTTATATTATGCAATGACAGTCATTCGTGAGTTTGCCAAGAGAAAGAATGATACGGAATATCTTGTTTATCTGGATAAAGTACAGAAAGAATTAGGCGATACGATCCAGAAGTACTGCTGGGAGGAAGATCGTTATGTACGTGGTTATAAGGAAGATGGCGAGATCATTGGCTCGAAACATCATCCGGAAGCGAATATGTGGTTGAATCCACAGTCATGGTCTGTAATCTCCGGTCTTGCTTCTAAAGAGCAGGCAGAACTTGCATTAGAATCTGTACATCGTGAACTGAATACACCTTATGGTGTGCGTTTGATGGCTCCTTCTTATGTGAATCATGCATTTGATGGCGCGCTGATGCTGTTATTCAATCCATCCACTAAGGAAAATGGAGGTATCTTCTCACAGCCACAGGGTTGGATTATCTTAGCAGAGTCTTTAATGGGACATGGTAATCGGGCATTTGAATACTTCAATGAGTCTTCACCGGCTTCTATGAATGATAAGGCAGAGATCCGTAAGTTAGAGCCATATTGTCATGGTCAGTTTACAGAAAGCACGGAGTCCCCGTTTGAAGGTCGGGCACATGTACACTGGCTGACCGGCACCGCTTCTACGGTTATGGTAGGATGCGTAGAGGGGATCCTCGGCTTACGTCCGGACTTTGGAGGACTTAAGATTAGTCCATCAATCTCTTCGGATTGGAAGTCATTTACCATGGAGAAGGATTTCCGTGGCAAGAAGTTACACATTGAAGTTCAGAATCCGGAGGGTAAGGAGTCTGGGGTTAAGAGCATTGTTTTAAATGGTACAACTATTGAGGGTGATTATATTGCAGCAGATTTGTTGCAGGATGAGAACCGGATTGTAGTACAGATGTAGAGTGTTTCCTGATTTTTGTAGTTAGGACAGTGATAAGAGAGTTGATACACGAAGGAGTAGCGTTTGCTACTCCTTTTTCGATGTATTGTGAATGAAAGTCTATCTAACGGGAAAAGATATATAGATGAGAAGGCATCGGGTGGGGCGGAAACGTTAGGAACTTTTTTGCAGAAAAAATAAATCCAACCTGACGTACAAAGGAAAAAGGAACAATTCATCGGCTGTCCCCAATTTCTAATGTGGGGAAAGGAGGCTATATATGGGAAAGAATCGTGAATATGACACAGAGTTTGGAAAACGCTGCGAACAACGTTTATGCGAGATGAAGCTAGAACAGGAGCAGGCACAGATGATAGAAGAAAATGGACAGATGGACCTGCATGACAATGAGTTTGGCTATCATATTCATTTATTGAATATTATTGGAGAAATTGAGGGGCATCAGGCATTAGGCCCTCTTGTAAAGACGACAAAGTATGAACATGTACTGCCGGAGCTTGCAAGGGTGGAAGAGGACAAGTCGATTGAAGGCTTGTTAGTGCTTCTAAATACAGTTGGGGGTGATGTGGAAGCAGGGCTTGCGATTGCGGAAATGATTGCATCGTTATCGGTTCCGGTTGTTACACTATTGCTAGGAGGCGGGCATTCAATCGGGGTTCCGTTAAGTGTGTCCGGAAATCATTCCTTTATTGTTCCAACAGCAACGATGGTAGTGCATCCGATTCGGATGAATGGCCCGGTACTAGGTGTGAAACACAATTATGAGTATATTGACCGGATGCAGGAGCGGATCATTTCCTTTACATGCAATCACTCCGGAATAAAGGAAAAAACGTTAAAGGAGATTATGTTCAATACGAAGGAATTAGCGAAGGATGTAGGAAGTGTGTTGGTTGGAAAGGAAGCAGTGGATGTCAGTTTAATTGATGAAGTTGGAGGAATCCGGGAGGCGTTTTCTTATTTATATCACTTGATAAATGAAAGAAAAAATAGTAATATATAAATATTGTGGTGTTTTGTGCTCCTGGCTACTAATTGTTGAGTGTCGGTGGTAAGGGGTTGAGAGAAAAAGACGGCATCATGGGTAAGAGTCAGAAAAGGGAGGATGGATGATTGGCTAATTCAAAAGGCAAATCAACAAATTCAAATAATAAATCTACTCGTAGTAATTCGAATACCAGGAGCAGAACGGAGAATACTTCTAAGAAAAAGGCGGAGATTGCATCAAGGAAGAAAGCAGAGCCGATTGAAGAGGAAGAGGTTTCTTATACATCCGAGATCGTAATATGGGTGATCGGAGCAGTGATGCTGATCATTGAACTGGGTAACTTTGGCCTATGCGGTGCAGTCAGCTATGTGAGCAGATTTTTCTTCGGTGTATTTGGCATTATTGAATATGTATTGCCGGTTGCAGTTATGTTTGCAGCATTTTTCTTACATATTAATGAGTATAAGAGGCGTGCTGTGAATAAGGTTGTGTTTGGTTCTTTTGTATTGCTGTGTATTGGTATGCTTGGACAGCTTGCATCAGGAATTGACAAGTATGATTTTGTACATATGTTTTCGGAAGGGTTTGATGATCAGCGTGGTGGTGGAATTGTATGTGGTTCGCTGGCTTATCTGTTACAGACCGCGGTCGGACAGATCGGAACCTATATTATTATCATAGTGGCTATTATTATCTGTGTTGTATTGTTTGCAGAAGTTTCTGTGATCGATCTGATGCAGGGGGTGTTTGGGACGATTGCAGATGTTCATCGGGACGGACGTGATTATGATGAGATAGAGGAAGAAGAGGAAGTAGAACGTCCTGCTCGAAGGAAACGAAAAGCAACGGGCTATGAAGAGATTGTGAAAGAAGATTATCCGGAGAGGGATGAGGTGTTTACAGAGCGAAAGAAAGCTTCTGTATTAGAATCTATTTCGGTACTTCCTGCGGATGCAGATCAGGGGATTCTACCGTCAAAAGAGTCGGAATCCCTTCCACTTAATGAGGAAGTACATGAGATTACGATGGCATACGATCTTGATCTGCCGGGGGAGCATATGGAATCTGCAACAGATCATATAGAGGATGGAGCGAAGATACCAGCCAGACGCCGGCGTAAATCAGCAAAGAAGAATGTTGTACCGGAAGTATTGCCGGAAACGGAACAGACGGTTCAGACTAAGACACAGACGGTTTCTCAACCGGTAATATCACAGCCGGAGCGTTCTGTCAATGCAAAAGCAGATACCCTTGCGATGGAGAATAAGACGGCGGCTACTGTGGAGAACATGTCTGCCAAGGAGGTAGGTAACAGTGATCATACCTACCAGTTTCCACCTTTGGAATTGCTTAAGAAGGGCAAGACGCAGGCTGCAGAGAAGGAAGACCTGATCCGGCAGAATGCAGTGAAGCTGCAGGAGGTGCTGAAGAGCTTTGGTGTTAATGTTACAATGACAAATTATAGCTGTGGCCCGTCCGTTACCCGGTATGAGATGGTGCCGGAACAGGGAGTTAAGGTAAGCAAGATTACCGGACTTGCGGATGATATTATGATGAATCTTGCGGCGCAGAGTATCCGAATTGAAGCACCGATTCCGGGCAAATCTGCTGTCGGAATTGAGATACCCAATGCGAAACGAAGCGGTGTTGGTTTCCGGGAGCTGATCGATACGGAGAAGTTCATCAAACATCCATCGAAGATTGCTTTTGCGGTTGGTAAAGATATTGAAGGTAATGTAGTGGTAGAGGATATTGCGAAGATGCCGCATCTGTTGATCGCAGGTGCGACCGGTTCCGGTAAGTCTGTCTGTACGAATACGTTGATCATGAGTATTCTTTATAAGGCAAGACCGGATGAAGTGAAGCTGATCCTGATCGACCCGAAGCAGGTGGAATTGAAGGTGTACAATGGCATTCCTCATTTATTAACACCGGTTGTCACAGATCCGAAGAAAGCCGCAGGAGCTCTTAACTGGGCGGTGGCAGAGATGACCAAGCGATATCAGATGTTCTCGGAATGCAATGTCCGGAATATTCAGGGATATAACGAGAAAGTCCGTGAGGTACAGGAATCCGGCAAGATAGAGGAAGAAAAACTGGAGAAAATGCCGCAGATCGTCATTATTGTAGACGAGTTAGCAGATCTTATGATGGTTGCTAAGGCAGAGGTGGAAGAGGCGATTGTACGTCTTGCACAGTTAGCAAGAGCGGCAGGTATTCATCTGGTTATTGCAACGCAGAGACCTTCCGTGGACGTTGTGACCGGACTGATCAAAGCCAATGTACCATCCCGAATTGCATTGTCGGTATCTTCCGGGGTAGATTCACGAACGATCATCGACAGTGTAGGTGCAGAGAAGTTACTTGGTAACGGTGATATGTTGTTCTATCCGACGATGTATCCGAAGCCATTGCGTGTGCAGGGCGCTTACATATCGGATGATGAGGTAATTAATGTGGTAGAATACCTGAAGGCACAGAATGGTGAGACAACCTATAGTGAAGAGGTAACGACACAGATCACATCTTCGAGTTCTTCGGCGACTGTTATTGGCGGTGGTTCGTCAGAGAATGAGAGAGATGAATATTTTGTGCAGGCAGGCAAGTTCATTATCGATAAGAACAAAGCATCCATTGGTATGCTGCAACGTATGTTCAAGATTGGATTTAACCGGGCAGCAAGAATTATGGATCAGTTGTTTGAAGCCGGAGTGGTCGGACCGGAAGAGGGAACGAAACCGCGTCAGGTCTTGATGAGCGAAGAACAATTTGAGGAATATGTAGATGAATATTTCTAGGAAACTTTTATACAGTGGACGTTTTCGAATATTAAGAATGTACTTATTTTCGTTAAGTTTAAGAGAAATACGGATAATTTATGCAATCATTTGCCTTTCTTGGTTGACGGAAATCAAATATATCGTTACAATGTGACGAAAGACAAAAGGATAACAATGCAGGAGGATATATAACTATGAAGACAGATATTGAAATTGCACAGGAAGCACAGATGGTTCATGTGAAAGAGGTAGCCGCAAAGTTAGACATTACTGAAGAGGAATTGGATCTTTACGGAAAATATAAGGCAAAGCTTTCCGATGGATTGATCCGCCGGATTGAGAACAACCCGGATGGCAAACTTGTATTAGTAACTGCGATCAATCCAACTCCGGCAGGAGAAGGTAAGACAACTGTAACAGTAGGTCTTGGTCAGGCACTTGGCAAGATGGGTAAGAAGGCGTCAATCGCTCTTCGTGAGCCATCCCTTGGACCGTGTTTTGGTATCAAAGGCGGAGCTGCAGGTGGTGGATATTCGCAGGTGGTTCCAATGGAAGATCTGAACCTTCATTTTACAGGTGATTTTCATGCAATCACATCTGCTAACAACCTGTTAGCAGCTATGTTAGATAATCATATTCAGCAGGGCAATGCATTGAATATTGATACGAGACAAGTTGTGTGGAAACGTTGTATGGATATGAATGATCGTGTACTTCGTAATATCGTTGTTGGCTTGGGAAGTAAAATGGATGGTTATGTGAGAGAGGATCATTTTGTAATCTCTGTTGCATCTGAGATCATGGCAATTCTCTGTCTGGCAAATGACATGGAAGATCTGAAAGACAAGTTATCGAAGATCATTGTTGCTTATACCGTAGATGGAAAGCCTGTAACTGCGGCTGATCTGAAGGCGGTAGGTGCTATGGCTGCATTATTAAAGGATGCGTTGAAGCCGAACATGATCCAGACGTTAGAACATACACCTGCATTTGTACATGGTGGACCATTTGCGAACATTGCACATGGCTGTAATTCTGTTCGTGCAACGAAGCTTGCATTGAAGCTTTCTGATATCGTAGTAACAGAGGCTGGATTTGGTGCTGACCTTGGTGCTGAGAAGTTCTTAGACATCAAATGCCGGAAAGCCGGTATCTCTCCGGATGCAATCGTATTGGTTGCTACGGTTCGTGCTCTCAAGTATAATGGTGGAGTTGCTAAGACAGATCTTAGCAATGAGAATGTGGAAGCACTTAAGAAAGGTATTGTGAATTTAGAGAAACATATTGAGAACCTGCAACAGTTTGGCGTTCCGATCGTTGTAACATTGAATCAGTTTATTACGGACTCCGAGGCAGAGCTTACTTATGTCAAAGAATTTGTAGAGAATAAGGGATGCGACTTTGCACTTGCCCAGGTTTGGGAAAAGGGTGGCGAAGGCGGACTGGCATTAGCCGAGAAAGTAGTTGACATTTTAGAGAATAAGAAAGCAGACTTTAAGATGCTTTATGAGGATGATATGTCCTTAGAGGATAAGATCCATACGATCGCTACAAAGATCTATGGTGCAGATGGTGTGAATTATACAGCAGCAGCTAAGAAACAGTTAGCGAAGATCACAGAACTTGGATATGGTAATCTTCCGGTATGTATGGCAAAGACACAGTATTCGTTGTCTGATGATCAGACAAAGCTTGGAAGACCAACCGGATTTGATATCAATGTAAGAGATGTCTATGTGAATGCAGGTGCCGGATTTGTTGTTGCGATTACCGGTTCTATTATGACAATGCCGGGACTTCCTAAGGTTCCTGCTGCAGAGAATATTGACGTAGTAGACGATAAGATTGTTGGTTTGTTCTAATCTTAATAGAATCGTTTGATTCATAAATGAAGTTCGAATGACAAGGAGGACACAAGTATGGCAGAATTAATTGATGGTAAGGTAATCAGCAAACAGATTAAGGATGAATTAAAGGAACAGGTAGCAGCACTGAAAGAACAGGGTAAGGAGATCGGAATGGCAGTTATTCAGGTAGGTAATGACCCTGCTTCCTCTGTGTATGTCGGCAACAAGAAGAAAGCGTGTGAATATATTGGAATCCGTTCCGAAAGTTATGAACTTCCGGAGGAGACAACACAGGAGGAACTGCTTGCACTGATCGAGAAGTTGAATCAGGATGATAAGATTCATGGAATCTTAGTACAGCTTCCGGTTCCAAAACATATTGATGAAGATACCATTATCAAGGCCATTTCTCCAAAGAAGGATGTAGATGGATTCCATCCTCAAAGTGTAGGGGCACTGACGATCGGTCAGCCGGGCTTTGTATCCTGCACACCGGCTGGAATTATTCAGTTATTAAAGAGAAGCGGTGTAGAGATTGAAGGAAAAGAATGTGTTGTAATTGGAAGAAGTAATATTGTCGGCAAACCGATGGCATTACTTTTGTTAAGAGAGAATGGAACGGTAACTATTACACATTCCCGTACGAAGAATCTCAAAGAGGTGTGTAAACGTGCAGATATCTTAGTGGTTGCAATCGGCAGACCAAAGATGATCGATGCATCCTATGTCAAAGAGGGTGCGGTAGTCATTGATGTAGGAATCCATCGAAATGAGAATAACAAGCTGTGTGGTGATGTGGACTTTGACAGCGTGGAGCCGGTTGCATCTAAGATCACACCGGTTCCCGGAGGAGTTGGTCCGATGACAATTGCCATGCTGATGCATAACTGCGTAGAAGCAGCAACCATGTTTGGTGAATAGGGGAAATATATGATTCAGATATTATTTGTATCCCTTGGCTGTGACAAGAATCTGGTTGACAGTGAAGTGATGTTGGGACTTTTGGAAGATAAGGGATATGCGATTACCAACGAAGAGAAAGAAGCGGATGTTGTTGTGATCAATACCTGTTGCTTCATTGGAGATGCCAAGGAAGAGAGTATTGAGAACATCATTGAGATGGGAAAATTAAAACAGACAGGTAAGCTTAAGGCGTTAATTGTAACAGGATGTCTGGCACAGCGTTACAAGGATGAGATACAGCGAGAACTTCCGGAAGTGGATGCAATTGTTGGGACAACAGCAACAGAAGCGATTGTAGAAGCAGTGGAAGAAACCCTGAAAGGAAAGGGGTATACGCATTTTGAGGATATCAATTATCTCCCGCCAAGTCATACAAAACGTGTGATCACATCGGGAACGTATATGGGATACCTTAAGATTGCAGAAGGTTGTGACAAACACTGCACATACTGTATTATTCCGAAAGTCCGTGGTAATTACCGGAGCGTGCCGATGCCGGATCTGATCGGACAGGCAAAGTATCTGGTAGAGAACGGGATTACCGAGCTTTGTCTGGTGGCACAGGAGACAACAGTATATGGTGTAGATATCTATGGTAAGAAAATGCTGCCGGAATTATTACATGAGCTTTCTAAGATAGAGGATCTGCAATGGATACGTCTGCTTTACTGTTATCCGGAAGAGATTACACCGGAATTGATCTATGAGATCCGGGATAATGCAAAGGTATGTCATTACATTGATATGCCATTGCAACATTGTGAAGACAGTATTTTAAAACGGATGGGAAGAAGAACAACAAAAGAAGAGATTCAGAATACGATTCGGATGATCCGTAAGGAGATACCGGATATTGTACTTCGTACATCTTTGATTGCAGGATTTCCGGGAGAGACACAGGAGGATCATGAAGCACTGCTTGCTTTTATTGATGAGGTGGAATTTAACCGGTTAGGTGTATTTACCTATTCGCCGGAAGAGGGAACCCCGGCGGCAGCATTTGAAGATCAGGTGCCGGAAGAGACGAAAGAAGCCTGGCGGGATGAGATCATGGCATTACAGCAGGAGATATCCTATGATCTGAACAGCGTATTAGTTGGTAAGCAGATGCGGGTGATCGTAGATGGTTATATATACAAGGATCAGATGTATATGTGCCGGTCTTACATGGATGCACCGGGGATTGATGGATGCGTTTTTGTTGCATCTGAGGAAGAATTATTATCCGGAGATTTCATTGATGTGAAGATAACGGATTTTAATGAATATGATTTGATAGGAGAGAGAGTATGAATTTACCAAACAAATTAACGATTTTGAGAACAATTTTAATTCCGTTTTTCCTTGTAGCGATGTTATGGGATGCAGTGCCATATGGCAACTGGATCGCACTTGTGATCTTTGCGATTGCTTCTTTGACAGATATGCTGGATGGAAAGATTGCGAGAAAATATAATCTGGTTACGAACTTTGGTAAGTTCATGGATCCGTTGGCAGATAAGCTGTTAGTGTCTTCTGCAATGATCGCATTTGTAGAGCTTGGTAGAATTCCATGTTGGATTGTTATTGTTATCATTGCAAGAGAATTTATCATCAGTGGATTTCGCCTGGTTGCAGCCGATAACGGCATTGTCATCGCAGCAGGAATCTGGGGCAAGATTAAGACGGCAGAACAGATGGTGATGTTATGTATTCTACTGGCAGATTTGGGAAGCGTTTTTCCAAATGCTGCAGCAGGAATTACCCTGTTTGAGAACATTTTGATCTACATTGCATTGATTTTGACAATTGTATCCTTGTTGGATTATCTGATCCATAACAAGGAAGTTCTGGCAGAGAATAATAAATAGAAGTTTTTCTTGAAATTACGGTATAAAAGTTATACAATACAATTGGCTAAAATTTGGCTTACCTTTTCGTAAGCCTGATAATAAATTTAAACGGAGGGCTAAAAATGAGCAATAAACTTACGTTGTCAGCAAGTGATCGTATTCATGCATTACTTGATGACTCAAGTTTCGTTGAAGTTGGAGCTTATGTAACTGCTAGAAATACCGACTTTAACACACAGGATCATGAAACACCGGCAGATGGTGTCGTAACAGGTTACGGTACAATTGACGGAAGATTAGTGTATGTTTACAGCCAGGATGCTACTGTATTAGGTGGTTCTATTGGTGAGATGCATGCCGCTAAGATCGCTAAGATCTACGATATGGCACTTAAGATGGGTGCCCCGGTAATTGGTTTGGTAGATTGCGCAGGATTAAGATTGCAGGAGGCAACTGATTCGCTGAATGCATTTGGAAGCATTTACTTGAAGCAGTCAATGGCTTCCGGGGTTATTCCACAGATTACCGGAGTGTTCGGTGTATGTGGCGGCGGTAGTACGATCATTCCTGGTTTATCAGATATTACTTTCATGGTGAAAGATAATGCCAAATTATTTGTAAATAGTCCAAATGCTTTGGCTAACAACTATGCAGAGAAGCTTGATACAGCAGATGCTGCATATCAGGAGAGCAACAATGCATTAGTAGATGAAGTGTTAGAGGATGATGCTACAGTACTTGGTAGAATCAGACAGGTTGTTGCAATGCTTCCATCTAACAATGAAGACGATTCAAATTTCGTTGACTGTGTTGATGATCTTAATCGTGAGATTCCGAACTTAGAGGGTCTTGCGGATGATGCAAGAGCAGTTCTTACACATATTTCAGACAGCAATGTATTTGTTGAGTTGAAGAAAGAATATGCTAAGGATATGGTAATTGGTTTCATTAAGCTGAATGGAACAACTGTTGGCTGTGTTGCAAACCAGGTTGCTGATGGTGGCGATGTTCTTTCTACAAAGGGTGCTTATATTGCAGCAGAGTTTGTGAACTTCTTAGATGCATTTAATATCCCTGTACTTACTTTAACCAATGTCAAAGGTTATAAGGCAACTGTTGCAGAAGAAGCTGGTATGGCTAAGGCAGCAGCAAAGCTTACATATGCATTTGCCAATGCTACGGTACCTAAGGTGAACCTTGTAATGGGTAACGGTTTGGGAAGTGCATACCTTGCAATGAATTCTAAGTCAATCGGTGCAGACATCGAATATGCTTGGCCAAACGCTAAGATTGGAACAATGGAGCCAGATATGGCAGTTAAGATCATGTATGCAGATGAGAAAGATGCAGACAAGATTGCGGAAGCAAAAGCAGAGTACACAACTAAGATGTCAAGTGCTATGGCAGCAGCTAAGCGTGGCTATGTAGATGATATTATTGAGGGCGCTGCAACAAGAAAGCGCTTGATCGCTGCATTTGAGATGCTTTACACAAAGAGAGAAGAAAGACCATTAAAGAAGCATGGTGCAGTATAGAGAGGAGTAGCCATATGAAAATGAAAAAGATTGTTTTATTGTTTTCTATGATTGCTGTTTTCTTTTGCTTGACCGCCTGCAGTAGTGGGCAGGAAGCTGTAACTTTTGAATATACGGACACAGATATTGTTTCCGATACGGTATATCAGGCATATAACATGCAGACTGTAAGTGATGCGTATCGCGCATATCTTGCAGACAATGATGATCCAATGGCTGAGGTATTGTTGACAGGAATTTCGAACATGGATAATGCGAAGAAAGACTGTGGCGAGTTCAAAGGCTATCGTTCGAAAGAAGACGGAAGTACAATCATGTATGATTTTAGCAGACTGCAGAATTCCGAAGACGAGGCTGCACAGGATGATTTTCTTACATTCATCAGTATGTTAGATTATACGATTGAAGAGAACAATGGAAATGTAACAGTGAATGTCAAGGCTGTATATGACAAACATGATGTTGAGTACAGTTTTGTATATGAAGAGAATAGTGCTTATGCATATTCTTATGAATTGACAGGCCAGAGCGTATCTCCATATCAGGTGAAGGAGATTACCGCTACACCAGATTATTCATTTGGTGAGATTATGGGTAAGGCAGCAGCTAATACATTAATGGGAATGGGTACCGTATTTATCGTATTGATCTTCATTTCCCTGATCATTGGTCGTCTGTCAAGTATTAATGCGTTGGTAGTGAAGCTGACATCTGGTAAGAAGGATAAAGAAGAGGCAACACCAGTTGCAGCAACTGCTCCACAGGTACAGACAGCAACAGCAAACCCAATGGATGATGCACAGTTAGTAGCAGTAATTACTGCCGCTGTAACCGCAGCAAATGAAGCAGCAGGTGGAACAGATTCCTTAGTTGTTCGTTCTATCCGCAAAGCAAAGAGATATTAATTTAGGAGGAATTATAATATGAAGAATTATAGAATTACCGTTAATGGTACCGCTTATGATGTAGCAGTAGAAGAATTAGGAGCAGGCGCAGTAGCAGCAGCTCCAGCCGCAGCAGCTCCAGTAGCTGCAGCACCAGTAGCAGCACCGGCACCTGCAGCAAGCGGTGCAGCAGGATCAATCACAGTTGCTTCTCCAATGCCAGGTAAGATCTTAGCTATCAAGGCTAATGCAGGACAGGCAGTTAAGAGGGGCGAAGTTGTTATGATCTTAGAGGCTATGAAGATGGAGAACGAGATTACTGCTCCGGAAGATGGAACAATCGCATCAATCAATGTTGCTGTAGGTGATAGTGTAGAGTCAGGTGATACACTTGCTACATTGAACTAGTTGATGTTTGATGATTCATTTTTGACAGGAGGCAGTGCAGATGGATTATATTTGGACAACATTGTCGAATTTAGCAGGACAGACTGCATTTGCGAATCTTTATTGGGGTAATTTCGTAATGATCGCAGTTGCATGTGTCTTCCTTGTTCTGGCAATTAAGTTTGGCTTCGAGCCACTTTTATTAGTTCCGATTTCCTTTGGTATGTTATTAGCGAACATGTTCCCTGGTATCATTGCCGATGGAGGACTATTACATTATTTTTACATGTTAGATGAGTGGAGTATTCTGCCATCCTTGATTTTCTTAGGTGTTGGTGCGATGACTGACTTTGGTCCGTTGATTGCAAATCCGAAGAGTTTCTTGCTTGGTGCAGCCGCTCAGTTCGGTATTTACTCCGCATATTTCTTTGCAATTATGATGGGATTTGGTGATAAGGCAGCCGCAGCGATTTCTATTATCGGTGGTGCTGACGGACCAACTTCTATCTTCCTTGCCGGTAAGCTTGGAATGGGTGGTACTTTGATGGGACCGATTGCGGTTGCAGCATATTCTTATATGGCATTGGTACCGGTTATTCAGCCACCGGTTATGAAGCTTTTGACAACAGAGAAAGAGCGTAAGATTAAGATGGAGCAGTTAAGACCGGTTTCTAAGTTAGAGAGAATCTTATTCCCTGTTATCGTTACGATTGTGGTTGTTATGATTCTTCCAACAACTGCACCATTGGTTGGTATGTTAATGCTTGGTAACTTGTTCCGTGAGTCAGGTGTTGTTAAGCAGTTGACAGAGACAGCTTCTAATGCACTTATGTATATCGTAGTTATCTTACTTGGTACATCCGTTGGTGCAACAACAACAGCGCAGTCATTCCTTAACTTGGATACATTGAAGATCGTTGCACTTGGTTTGATTGCATTCGTAATCGGTACTGCAGCAGGTGTATTATTTGGTAAGTTAATGTGCTTAGTTACAAAGGGTAAGGTGAATCCTTTGATTGGTTCCGCAGGTGTATCTGCCGTTCCTATGGCAGCCCGTGTATCACAGAAGGTTGGTTCTGAAGCAGATCCTACCAACTTCTTATTGATGCATGCAATGGGACCTAACGTAGCAGGTGTTATCGGTACTGCAGTAGCAGCCGGAACATTCATGGCTATTTTCGGTGTATTTTGATAATATAGAATCTTCTTACAGGATATCGGGTTGACGAAGCAACAGAATACTTCGTTAATTCGGTATGGAAGATTGAAACAGGAATAGAATCGTATGAATATGATTATGGAGGAAAATAAAATGGCAAATCAAGCAGCAAAGCCGGTAGGAATTACCGAAACAGTTTTACGTGATGCGCACCAGTCATTGATTGCTACCCGTATGACTACGGAACAGATGCTTCCAATTATCGATAAGATGGATAAAGTGGGATATCATTCTGTAGAGTGCTGGGGTGGTGCAACATTTGATGCGTGCCTTCGTTTCTTGAAAGAAGATCCATGGGAGAGACTTAGAAAGTTAAAAGATGGATTTAAGAACACAAAGTTACAGATGTTATTCCGTGGACAGAATATCTTAGGATATGCTCCATATGCAGATGATGTAGTTGAATACTTTGTACAGAAGTCAATTGCTAATGGTATTGATATCATTCGTATTTTTGACTGTTTGAATGATATTCGTAACCTTGAGACAGCAGTTAAGGCTGCTAACAAAGAGAAAGGTCATGCACAGGTTGCTCTTTCTTATACATTAGGTGATGCTTATACCATGGATTATTGGAAAGACATGGCTAAGAAGATTGAGGATATGGGTGCAGATTCTATCTGTATCAAGGATATGGCTGGTTTGTTGGTTCCAACAGCAGCAACGGAGTTAGTTCAGGCATTGAAAGATGGAACTTCCCTTCCTATCCAGTTACATACACATTATACTTCAGGTGTAGCTTCTATGACTTATATGAAGGCAGTAGAGGCAGGATGTGATGTAATTGATACTGCAATGTCACCACTTTCTATGGGTACTTCTCAGCCGGCTACTGAGGTTATGGCTAAGGCATTTGAAGGAACTCCTTATGATCCGGGACTTGACCAGAACTTGTTAGCTGAGATCGCTGATTACTTCCGTCCATTACGAGAGCAGTGGTTAGAGTCAGGATTGTTAAGCCCGAAGGTAATGGGTGTTAATATTAAGACATTATTATATCAGGTACCGGGTGGTATGTTATCTAACCTTGTATCACAGTTGAAAGAGATGAAGCAGGAAGATAAGTTTGACGAAGTATTAGAGGAAGTACCACGTGTACGGAAAGACTTCGGTGAACCACCTCTTGTAACACCTTCTTCTCAGATCGTTGGTACACAGGCTGTATTAAATGTTGTATTAGGCGAGCGTTATAAGAACATGACAAAGGAGTCTCGTGATTTATTAGTGGGGAAGTACGGACAGACTGTTAAGCCGGTGAATCCAGAGGTTCAGAAGAAAGCATTGGATGCACTTGGAATGGATAAGCCAATCACATACCGTCCGGCTGATGATCTTAAGCCACAGCTTGAGAAGTTAGAGGCTGAGATGTCACAGTATAAGCAGCAGGATGAGGATGTATTATCTTACGCATTATTCCCTCAGGTTGCTACTGAGTTCTTCAAGTACAGAGAAGCTCAGCAGACAGGTGTAGATGCATCTGTTGCAGATACAGAGAACGGAGTATATCCGGTATAGGAGATTCTGTGATTTTATAGTGAAATGAATAAAGACTGTATTTTGATGAAAAAATTTCGTTAAAATACAGTCTTTTTTATGATATAATGAACGCATAAGCGTGAATGTAACTTTTGAAGTCAAGCATGAACAACTTGCAGGTCAATGATTGACAAAAAGTTATACGAGTGCAACGAATACTGAGAAAACGAAGGTTTCGAAGTGAACGTTTGCGCATAAGTGCACGAAGTATGGATTCATGATAGACGTATAAGGGAGGTATATAAGATATGAAAAGAACATAGTGGAAACAATTATATATGATATGGATGTTTTTATGTGTATTGTGTATAGGAGGTATATCAATTCCGGTTCAAGCTGCAAAGGTACAGCTTAACAAGAAACAAGTTACATTATGGGTAGGGGAAAGCACGCGGTTAAAACTGAAGAATAATCGAAAAAAGATCAATTGGGTATCAAATAATAAAGCAATTGTTACCGTTTCAAAAAAAGGAAAATTGAAAGCAAGGCAAGAAGGAAAGACGACTGTTATTGCAAAAGTTGCAGGAAAGAAATATCGCTGTAAATGTACTGTGTATCTTACGAAAATCAGCGATGAAAATATGCAGTTGCAGTACGGAGAAAGCAGGACAATTTCATTAGTGAATCCCAAAGGAGAAGTTGCATGGTTTTCTGGTGATACAAGAATTGCATATGTAGAGAATAATGTATTATATGCAAAAGGGGTAGGAACTACAGTTATAACGGCAAAATGTAATGGAAAAGAATATTACTGTAATGTTACTATTACATCAAATGAGACTTCGGAATTTCGTATAGATGGGATTTATACAAGCAGAGATAAAGTTGCTTTATATATTCATACATATGGAAAGCTGCCGGATAATTTTATTACCAAAGAACAAGCACAACTACTTGGATGGCGGGGAGGATCGTTGAATTCGTATGCACAGGGAAAGTGTATTGGTGGTAATATATATAACAATTATGAGCGGACTTTACCAACAGAAAAAGATCGAATATATTATGAATGTGATATCAATACATTAGGAGCACTAGAAAGAGGTGCTGAGCGTATCGTTTATTCAAACGATGGGTTGATTTTTTATACGTCAGATCATTATGCAACTTTTCAGCAATTGTATTGATTTGTAAGGAGCGAAAATGCGAGTTAAATTAGATTTTGATGGAATTATGGATAAGAAACAGTTGCATCAATTCCTGAAGGAGCAATTGTCTTTGCCAGCCTATTATGGTGGTAATTTGGATGCATTATATGATTGTTTGACAAGTTCGAAGGCAATTACAGAAATTAGCATTCAGCATATGCAACATTTACAGAGTGCGTTGGGGGAATATGCACAGATTTTAATTGAAGTGTTACAGAATGCAGGAATATCTGTAGAGATAGATAAGGAGCAGGAATGAGTATACAGGCGTTATATGACAGAAGAAGTATTAGAAGATATAAAGATAAGCCGATATCTAAGGAAATAATTGAGCAGATCATAGACGCAGGAAGGCAGGCACCATCTGCAAAGAATCGTCAGCCGTGGAAATGCATTGTTTTTGAGAATGAGGCAAAAGCAGAATTGCTGTCATGTATGGAACGAGGCTTAGAAAGGGAATATAAAGGAGAGGCAGTGCTTCCTAAGTCAAGATTTGGGCTGACGGATGCCAGACATACACTTCGCATTATGCGCCAGGCACCGGTAGTGATCGTGGTATTGAATACGAATGGAGAAAGCCCGTTTCTTCCAATTGATGAGGATAAGAGAGTGTCGGAGATCTGTGACAGTCTTTCTATTGGAGCGTTTATACAGAATATGCTATTAGAAGCGCAGGAGCTTGGAATGGGAACACTCTGGATTGCCAATACCTGTTTCGCCTATCCGGAATTGGTAGAATATTTACAGACGGAAGAACAATTGATCGGAGCGGTTGCGTTAGGTTATCCGGATGAGAAACCGGCTGCACGTCCAAGAAAAGAATTAGAAGAGATTGTTGAGTGGAGAGTATAGTATGGCAAAGGTAATTGTAATCGGTGGTGGTGCGGCTGGGATGATGGCTGCAATCATTGCAGCGAGAAATGGAAAAGAAGTAACCGTATTAGAACAGAATGAAAAGTTAGGAAAGAAGCTCTTTATTACAGGGAAAGGGCGTTGTAATTTTACCAATGCATGCGATGTGGAAGATCTGTTTGGTAATGTAGTGTCGAACCCAAAGTTTTTGTATAGTGCATTTTATACCTTTTCCAATGACATGGTGATGGATTTTTTTGAAGAACTTGGTATGCCATACAAGGTAGAACGGGGCAATCGGGCCTTTCCAACATCTGACCATTCTTCCGATGTAATTAAGGCACTAGAGAAGGAAATGAGAAGGTTAGGTGTTGTGATCTGTCTCAATACAAAAGTAAAATCATTGATCATTGATAAGAATATCTGTAAGGGCGTAGAACTTGCCAATAAAAAAGAGAAATTATATGCAGATAGTGTAATTATAACAACCGGAGGTGTGTCGTATCCAAGAACAGGTGCCTGTAAGGACGGATATACCTTTGCAAAACAGGCAGGACATAGCATTGTTGCACCGAGTCCTTCTTTGGTTCCGATGGAGTTGGCAGATGATTGTTGTAAAGATCTGATGGGAATTTCCTTAAAAAATGTGTCTGCTGCTATATATGCAGATAATAAGAAGATATATTCTGATTTTGGAGAGATGTTGTTTACTCATTTTGGAGTAAGCGGTCCGATCATTATTAAGGCGAGTGCATATATTCAGAAATATCTGCAAAAGGAACTTTCCCTTACGATTGATCTGAAACCTGCTTTGGATGATAAACAATTAGATGAGCGGATTTTGAAAGATTTTCGGTTGTTTCAGAATAAGCAATTGAAGAATGCATTAGATAAATTATTGCTTCGGGCATTAATTCCGGTTGTGATCGAGAAGAGCGGATTAGACGGAGATAAGAAGATCAATGAACTGACGAAAGAAGAACGGAAGATATTAGGGCATACAATCAAGAACCTTCCATTTGTGATTACCGGATTACGTGGATGGGATGAGGCGATTGTTACCAAGGGTGGTGTGTCCGTGAAAGAAGTCGATCCCGGTACAATGGAGTCCAAACTTACCGGCGGCTTATACTTTGCGGGTGAGGTGCTTGATCTGGATGCACTTACCGGAGGATTTAATCTTCAGATTGCATGGTCAACGGGATATCTCGCAGGACTGTCAGCATGAATACCCTTGCACAGCGTAAGTGAGACGGACGCGCATGTTAGGAGTGTATGAACCCGCCTTTTGGGTGGTGTCATGTTGCAGCAGGCACATTCGCATTACGACTCGCACGCAGCAGACACTAATGCTCCTTATAATAAGCGAACTCACGCAAAA
>QWCE01001935.1_pt1 | contig 28092 bp, 20 predicted proteins | sample 1972531 | NCBI WGS metagenome assembly QWCE01 (sample SAMN09866716, study PRJNA288562) | Human gut metagenome isolate term4_stool, whole genome shotgun sequencing... | reverse complement strand
TAAATATGGAATAATATATCTAGACTTTGCCTCCCATAACATATGGAAAGTATAGCCACCTAATACTATTAGTATTAGTAATATTATTTCGTTTGATATATACTTGCTTTTTAAACTTGAAAATATAATTATAATTGCTCTTATCGAAATAAATATTAATATAGCTTTTTGTGTTAAACTAATAATTTCTTCATATTTTATAATTTCTTTGTTTTTTATATTTTTTTCATTATCTAAATTCAAGTAATTCCATGTTGAACCATATGTATTTTCTGACCACATTGAAATACTTTTTGTAAGATAAAATTCTCTAATCATTCTTGGATTATGTAAAAACTCTTTTAATCTTTTTTCTATTCCTCTCTTATAATAGTCTACTGCACCATTTGGATCTTTTCGTCCTGGCTCACCTGCAAGTCCACTATACCATCCATTTGCCCTTTCTGATGGCATCATTCCCATATATATATATCCAACAGTTGGATATGGTTTTCTTTCATTTAAATTGTATTTTTTAACCATATTACCTGTAAGTATCTTAGGTGGTAAATATACTATTATAATGAATATAAAAATTAAAGAAAGTAACTTAAATATGTAATTCTTATTTTCTTTTTCTAATGTTTCATTAAATTCATCTTCTTCTCTTTGTGATACTAGTATAGTTTTTTCACTTGTTATTTCACTTTCTTTTTTCTTTTTTGCAATATTATCTAGTGAATTAAAAAGTAAATACATAAATTGTGCAATTACAATTATCATACTGTTTTTCCTAAATATTATTGCAAACATCATCGCAATTGCTGCAAATATCATATATTTAGAATTTCGTTTTTCTGATTCATTATATTCTGTATATTTTAAAACATAGTATGTGCCAATTAATGTCATAGTTAATGCAGGTATATCACCATAAAAGAATGTAACTAGTATTTGAAGTGGTATAAAAAATATCATTGTTAAAAAGATTATAAGCCAATTAATCTTATGTTTTTTAGATAATATATCAGCTATTTTTGAAATCATAAATATGGATATCAAATTAAAGATTATATTATATATCCAATATATTTTTTCACTACCATTAAATATTTTAAATATTTTTGAATATATCATAACTAATGGTACTTGATGTTTATGCATTGTTAAATAGTATCTATTTCCAGCACTTAGCTGATTATTATTTTTTATTTCCAATGCTGAATCATAAATTGAAAGTTGATCAGTTCTTATATTTGGGCCACTGTATATTGCTAACATAGCTTGAAATATCAAACTTATTGATAAAAAAACAAAAAGTAATATTTTTTTTGTTTTTTCACTTTTAACTTCTAAAAGACTAATAGCGAATATTATTCCTATTGTAATTCCTATTTCAATATATTGCTTACTTGTTAATAATTTAGATGTTACTTCTTCTGAATAATCATTTTTAATATGTACATAGTAATTTAAATTACCATAAAGTATTATTATAAACATAAATAATGCAATAACTAATATTATTCTTTTTAAAACATCTGCTACCTTAGATTTTGTATTTTCTAATTCCAAAATATTCTCCTATAATCTAATATTTTTCTTTAGTATTTTCTATCCTTTTTCCATTGTATTCATCAACATAGAATGCTTTTCTTGCTTTTGTTTCTACATATACAGTTCCTATATATTCTGCAATTATCCATAACATACCTGTAAGTACTGTCATAAAAATAGTAAGAATTGTATATAATAGTAGCTCAGAATTGTGTCCATTTGTGCATAATGCTACTATGTACCAAACTAACAAAGCAAAAGATATTATTCCAAATGCTATTACGATTTTTAACATATGTCTTATTAGTTTTTTACCAGATCCTATTACACCTTCTATTGCTAGATCTACCATCTTAGCTAGATTGTATTTTGTCTCTCCTGCTTCTCTTTCTTTTCTATCAAATAATACTGCTTTTTGCTTATACCCTATATGGTTAAATAATGACTTATTATTTCTAGATACTTCTGGCATTTGTTTTAGTACATTAATACATCTTTTATCAATAAGTCTGCAATCTCCTGTATCAACATCTACATCAATATCTGATAATTCTTTTACTACCTTGTAATACATTTTAGATGTAAACTTTTTGAAAAATGTTTCACCTGCTCTTGATTTTCTTTTTGCATATACTTGATCATATCCTTGTTCCCACCATTTAATAAACTCTGGTATAAGTGATGGTGGATCTTGAAGATCAGCATCAAAAAATGCTACTGCATCAGTATCATCTGTTACATACATTATTCCAGCATATACTGCAAGTTCCTTTCCGTGATTTCTAGATAAATTAACATATGAAACTCTACTATCTTTTTGCCTTAGCTCTTTCATTATAGAAAGAGTTCTATCCTTACTTCCATCGTTTATAAATAATATTTCAAAATTATAATTATTAATATTATCTATTACATTAGTTACTTCATTATAAAAATCATTTAAAACTTCTTCTTCATTATATGCTGCAACTAATATACATATTTTTTTCTTTTTCTTAATTTCAACATTTTCTTTAAATTCTTCCATATTAAACTTTTCCTTTCATTCTTTTATTATTATCTACTAATATTTTAAATTATATTATTCTTACTTTTTTAAATAATTATACTTAAAAAATATCATATATCTACTGTTTTTTCAATAATTTATATGTGATATAACTTTTTTAAATATAATTGTATATCATCTTATACAACAATATTATCCAATTGATCATATTCACTTTATATTTTTTAATTAATTATTTTTATACATTATATTTTTCATATATAACTATATATTTCTTTACTTTAATTTAATTCAAATACTATAATTTATATATAATATTATAATATATTTTAAACTATATTATTTTAAACATATACAATTGGAGGTATTAAATGAGAGAAGAATGGAAAAACTTTGTTCCAGGTAATTGGCAAAATGAAATTAATGTTCGAGATTTCATTCAAAAAAATTATACACCATATCTAGGTGATAGTTCCTTCCTTAAAGGGCCTACTAAAAGAACTGAAGATATTTGGAAAAAAGTATTAGAACTATATAAAAAAGAAACTGCAAATGGTGGAGTACTTGCTGTATCTGCAGATATAGCATCAACTATAACATCACATTCTGCAGGATATATTGATAAGGATAATGAATTAATCGTTGGACTTCAAACAGATGCACCACTTAAAAGAGCTATAATGCCAAAAGGTGGTTTTAGAATAGTAGAAAAATCATGTAAGGCAGCTGGTGTAGAAATTGATCCTAATATAAAGGAAATATATACAAAACATAGAACAACACATAATGATGGAGTATTTGCTGCATACACTCCTGATATTAGAAAGGCTAGATCTAATCATCTTTTAACAGGGCTTCCTGACGGATATGGTAGAGGTAGAATTATAGGTGATTATAGAAGAGTTGCACTATATGGTGTGGATTTCTTAATTGAAGAAAAGAAAAGAGAAAAACATCTTACTACATCTTCAGATATTACAGAAGATATTATACTTCAAAGAGAAGAATTATCTATGCAAATACAGGCACTTATGGAGTTAAAAGAACTTGGTAATCTTTATGGTTTTGATATTTCAAAACCTGCTAAATCAGCAAAAGAAGCTATACAGTGGACATATTTTGGTTATCTTTCTGCAATAAAAGAGCAAAATGGTGCAGCTATGAGTCTTGGTAGAACTTCTACATTTTTAGACATATATATTGAAAGAGACCTAAAAGAAGGAAAAATTACTGAAAAAGAAGCTCAAGAATTAATGGATGATTTTGTTATAAAACTTCGTCTTGTTAGATTCTTAAGAACACCAGAATATGATGAGTTATTTAGTGGTGATCCAGTTTGGGTTACTGAGTCAATTGGTGGTATGGGCTTAGATGGTAGAACTCTTGTTACTAAAAATTCTTTTAGAGTATTACATACTTTAGAAAATATGGGATCTGCCCCAGAACCTAACTTAACAGTTCTATGGAGTACAAGACTTCCACAGAGATTTAAAAATTATGCATCATCTCTTTCTATTAAAACAAGTTCTATACAATATGAAAATGATGACCTAATGAGAACATATTGGGGTGATGATTATGGAATAGCATGTTGTGTATCTGCAATGAGAATTGGTAAGCAAATGCAATTTTTCGGTGCTAGAACAAATCTTGCAAAGGCACTACTTTATGCAATTAACGGTGGTGTAGATGAAATTACTTTTGATCAAGTGCTACCTAAGTTTGAAAAAATAACATCAGAGTATTTAGACTATGATGAAGTAATGGAAAAATATGATGAAGTACTAGACTATGTAACTAAAATATATATTAATGCTCTTAATATAATCCACTACATGCATGACAAATATTGCTATGAGGCTATAGAAATGGCATTACATGATAAGGAAATATTTAGAACAATGGCAACTGGTATTGCAGGGCTTTCAGTAGTAGCTGACTCACTTTCTGCAATAAAATATGCAAAAGTTAAGCCTGTAAGAAATGAAAATGGCATTGCTGTTAACTTTGAAATTGAAGGTGATTATCCTAAGTTTGGAAATGATGATGACAGAGTGGATCAAATAGCAGTAGATATTATTAAAACATTTATAAATAAATTAAAAAAGCATAAAACATATAGGAATAGTTACCACACAATGTCAATACTAACTATTACATCAAATGTAGTATATGGTAAGAATACTGGTGCTACTCCAGATGGCAGAGAAGCTGGGCTTCCTTTTGCTCCTGGTGCAAATCCAATGCATGGTAGGGATACAAATGGAGCACTTGCTGCATTAAACTCTGTAGCTAAACTTCCTTATGCATATGCAGAAGATGGTATATCATATACTTTTGCAATTGAACCAAATACATTAGGTTCAAATAATGAGGCTAAAGAAAAGAATTTAGTATCACTTCTTGATGGATATTTTTCAAAGGGTGCACAACATTTAAATGTTAATGTATTTAACAGAGAATTATTAATAGATGCCATGGAACATCCTGAGCTTTATCCACAACTAACTATTAGAGTTTCAGGTTATGCGGTTAACTTTAACAAATTAACTCGTGAGCAACAATTAGATGTAATTAATAGAACAATTCATGAAAGGATATAATTATGAAAGGATATATACATTCTTATGAAACATTTGCAACTTTAGATGGACCTGGTATTCGCTTTGTTGTTTTTATGCAGGGGTGTAAGCTTAAGTGTAAATATTGTCATAACAGAGATACTTGGAAACAAAATGTTGGTAATCTTGTAGATATTGAAACGGTTGTAGACAAGATATTAAATTATATACCATATTTCAAGGCATCAAATGGTGGTGTTACCGTATCTGGTGGTGACCCACTTTGCCAGGTACCTTTTGTAACAGAGCTTTTCAAAAGACTTAAAATGTATAATATCCACACAGCATTAGATACTTCTGGTATGTTTGAGATAACAGATGAAATACAAGAACTACTTAAATATACTGATTTAGTATTATTAGATATCAAACATATCTCGTCTAGTAAGTGTAAAAAATTAGTAGGTTTTGAAAATGACTTAGAATTAGCTTTTGCAAAATACCTAAGTGATAACAACATCCCCGTCTCTATTAGGCAAGTTGTAATACCTGGTATTACAGATGATGAGCAAGATATATTGGATTTAAGAGAGTTTTTAAAAACATTAAACAACATCCACTATATTGACCTATTACCATATAGGAGTTTTGGTAAATACAAATGGGAAGAACTTGGATTAAAATATCCACTAGATGATGTAAGAGAAGCTACAAATGAAGATATATATCGTTTCAAGAGTATATTAAGGCCTGATGATTTAATAAGAAAAAGGAATAATAGAAAATAATACGATTAAAAAATATAATTAAGTAATAATTAATTAATTAATTATTGCAATAAAAAATAATGCTAAATTAATAGCATTATTTTTTAAATTATTTGCAATTTTTCATTTTAAATATCATTATATTATTATTATTTTCTTTTAACTACATATTTTGTATATGCTATTGCTATTACTGCAGCTATTGCTAATACTCCCATACTTTCTAATCCTGCATATGGTAACTTCTCACCATTTGCTTTTGAATTTGTTTTTACTGTATTTTTCTTTTCTGTTGTTTCTATTATTTCTGTTTTTTCTTCTTTTGAGTTTTTTATTCTTTCTATTTCTTTTTTAAGCTCTTCTTTTTCTTCTTGTTCCTTTTTTATTTCTTCTTTTAATTTATCTATCTCTTCTTTTGCTTTTTTTAGTTCTTCTTTTAAGTTATTATTTTCTTTTTCTAATTCTGCTTTTTGTTTTTCTAATTCAGTAACTTTCTTCTCTAATTCTGCTATTTTTTCTTTGTTTGCTTCTTCATTTTTCTTTAATTCTGTTATTTGATTATTTAACTTTTGTATTTCTTCATTTAAGCTTGCTATCTTTTCATCTTTTTCTTCTATTTTCTTTTCTAAGTCAGATACTTTTGTATTTAATTCTTCTATCTTTGCATCTTTCATTGCTATTTGTGTAGTTAATTCTAATACTTTTGTTTCTAATACTGCTATTTTTGCATCTTTCATTTTTATTGTATTATTTAAGTCTCTTATTGTTTCTTCTAGCATATTCATTTTTGTTTCTAATTCAGTATTCTTTGTATCAGTTTCTTTTTTGCTTGCTTTTAACTTATTATATTCTTCTGTTATTTCTTTTAATTGCTTTTCTACTTCTTCTTTTTCGCCTTTTAATTTTTCTGCTTCTTCTTTTAGTTTATTTATTTCTTCTAATGATCCACATTCTTCTTGTGCTTTTTTTAATTTTTCTTCTAGTTCTTTTATTTTTGCATCTTTTTCATCATTTTGTTTTTTAGTTTCATCTATTTTATTATTAATATTTATAATTATATTTACTACAGCATCTTCATATTCTTTTTCATATAATTCTTTAATTTTATTATTATCTGTATAATATTTAACAATATCATTATATGTATTATTTGCTTTATTGCAATAATTTTCTCTTTCAGGAGTATCAATGACAGGTGGAGGTACTATTGGATGATTTGGATCTTCTGGTTTTATTACCTCTGGGTGATATTCTTTTTTATCTAGCTTTAATAATTCATCTATATTTTTTGTTATTTTTTCTTTTAATGAATTTTGTTCAAATTCTAATCCTTTTTCTTTTTCAGTATATCCATTTTCTTTCAAAAATACATCCATTTTTTCTTGGTCATTATTAAATAGTGTTAATGTTTTTTTCTTAATCTCTTTTAGTTCTTCATCTGAAACAAATTTTGGTATATCTTTTACTGGAACTCCTGGTGGTGGTGGTGGTAATTTAGGTCCAGGTATATTTTCAGGGTTATTAAAAAATTCTTTTAAATCAGTAGCTGTGTTACAAAAATAAGAAACATAGCCACTACCACTACCTCCAGATGAACTACCTCCATTTCCTGATCCACCAACTGATGAACCTCCATTTGCTTCATTTTTCATACCAACTATATTACTTTCTCTAATAGCCACTGTAGAAAACATAGTAACTATTGCTAAAACTAATATTGCTAATATATATTTTATTATTTTTTTCATATTTTTTCCTTTCTCTTAATATATTTGTTTTTGTATATTAATTGTACATAAATTATATTATTTAACGTATAATATTTACTTATATGTTTCAATTATTATGAAATATTTAATAAGTTTTTTACATTAAAAAGATACCACATGTGTGGCATCTTTTCTTTGCTTATATTTATTTAGTTTAATATATTTTAATCATCTCTTACTTAGTTATTACCTTTTAATTTCTTCATCTTTTCATGGTTTTCTTCAACTATTTTAGGAAGTTTCTTTTCTTGTATTTCTTTTAATATTTCTTTAATTATCTCTTCTTTTTTATGGCTTCCTTGTTCACCTTCGTCTCTTGTTCTTACAGATACAGTACCTTCTTCTACTTCTTTTTGTCCTACTACTAACATGAATGGTACTTTAGATAGTCTAGCTTCTCTTATCTTGTATCCTATCTTTTCAGCTCTTTCGTCTACTACTACTCTAATATCATGTTTTTGCATTTCTTCTTTTAATTCATTTGCATATGATATTTGGTCTTCACTAATTGGTAGTATTGTAACTTGTGTAGGTGCTAACCATACTGGCATATTTCCTTTGTATTCTTCAATTATATATGACATGAATCTATCTATTGTTCCAAGTATAGCTCTATGTATTACTACTGGTCTATGTTTTTGTCCATCTTCTCCTACATATTCTAGTTCAAATCTTTCTGGAAGTAGGAAGTCTAATTGTATTGTTGAAAGTGTAATATCATGCCCTATTGCTGTAGCTATTTGTACGTCTAGTTTTGGTCCATAAAATGCTGCTTCACCTTCTGCTTCATAATAATCTATGCCTAATTCTTTTAATGTATCTCTTAATTGGTTTTCTGCACTATCCCACATTTCATCATTTTGGAAATATTTAACCTTATCATTCTTATCTCTTAAAGATAATCTCATTGAATATTCTGTAATTCCAAAATCATTATATACATCTTGTAGTAATTCTATAACATCTTTAAACACTTCACTTATTTGTGAATGCATTGCAAATATATGTGAGTCATTTTGACACATTTGTCTAACTCTTTCAAGTCCTAATACTGCTCCACTTCTTTCATATCTAAAATCATGTGCAAGTTCACCAATTTTAAGTGGTAAGTCTCTATATGAATGTAATGCATGTTGATATACAAGCATATGGTGTGGGCAATTCATTGGTCTTAGTACCAATTCCTCATTATCTAATTCCATCTTAGGGAACATATCATCTCTATAGTGATCCCAATGTCCAGATATCTTATATAGGTCTGTTCTTGCAAGTGATGGAGTATATACATGTAAGTATCCTCTTTTAATTTCCTTATCTTCAATATATCTAGATAGTTCTCTTCTAATTACAGCTCCATTTGGTAAGTATAATGGAAGTCCTGCACCTACTAATTCATGTGTCATAAAATAGTCTTGTTCTTTGTTTATTCTTCTATGATCTCTTTCTTTTGCTTCTTCTAGCATTTCTAAATGTTCATCTAGCATACTCTTTTTAGGGAAAGTTACTCCATATATTCTTTGAAGCATCTTATTATCTTCGCTTCCTCTCCAATATGCTCCACTTGTTGAAAGTAATTTTATAGCCTTTATACCTGATATATTTTCAATATGTGGTCCTTTACATAGGTCTACAAATTCACCTATTTTGTATATTCCAACATTTTTTTCACCTTTTTTCTTAAGCTCTTTTAGTAACTCAACTTTGTATATTTCACCTTTTTCATCAAAGAAAGATATTGCCTCGTCTATATTCATTTCACTTTTTTCAACATCATATCCCTCTTTAACAATCTTTTTCATTTCTTCTTCTATTTTTTCTAAATCTTCATCAGTGAACTTATGTTCCAAATCAAAATCATAATAGAAACCATCATCTATTGCAGGTCCTATTGCAACTTTAACTTCTGGGAATAATCTTTTAACGGCAAGTGCCATTACATGTGATGAAGTATGCCAAAAAGTTTTTTCTTCTACTTCTTGTGTTTTTCCACCACCTAATTTTATTTTTAACATATTTTCCTCTTTTCCATATTTTAATAATTATATTTATATATTTTAACATAATTTCAAATATTTTTAAAATTAATTTTATACAATTTATTGTAATTTTTCTTATTTTTTTAGTTTCTTTTCTTATTATTATATTTTCTTGTATTTTGTTTTACTTATTTTATTTTAGCACCAACTTATATAAGTATTATTGTATTTTAGGTACAATAAAAGACGTCATTTTATACTTAACCTAAGTATAATTGACGTCTATTAATTACATATTTTTTTATGCTCTTGGATGAGTACCATTATATACATCTTTCAAATGACTATCCATACATTGCAAATATACTTGTGTTGATGATATGTCTGCATGTCCTAACATTGATTGAACTGCTCTCATGTCTGCTCCATTTTCTAAAAGATGGGTAGCAAATGAATGTCTTAGAACATGTGGTGTTATATCTTTTGATATATGTGCTTGATCTTTGTAATATTTAATAATTTTCCAAAATCCTTGTCTCGTTAATCTATTTCCCATAACATTAACAAATAGTTGTTTTTCATCTAAATTTTTAAGCATATATGGTCTTGCATCTTCTATATATGTTCTTAAAGCTTCTTTAGATATTTCTCCTAATGGTACAACTCTTTTATTATATCCTTGATTACAAAGTACATATGAATTTTCTAAATTTATATCTTCTAAATTTAAATTTATTATTTCTGACACTCTCATTCCTGTAGCATATGCAAATTCTAGCATTGCCTTATCTCTTATACCTTTTAGGTCATTAGTATTTGGTTGTGATAGTAATAATTCTATTTCCTCAAAGGTTAGTGTTGTTGGTGCTTTTTTCTCAATCTTTGGAGCATCAACTTTTTCTGTTGGATCTTCATCTACCAATTTTTTTCTAACTAAAAAGCTATAATATGATCTTAAAGTAGCTAAACTTCTTGATATTGTTGAAGGTTTCATTCCATTAGCTTTTATATAATCATTATACTTTTCAATATCTTCATTTGTCACTTTTAAGTAATCTATTTCATTTTCTTCTACGTATTTTTTAAACTTTTTAATGTCTCTTTTATATGCTTGTAATGTATTATTTGATAACTTTTTTATGTCTTTTAAAAAGTCTAAATAATCTTTAATTATTTCATCCATGTTTTCATTTAAGCTATTTTCCATTTTTCCTCCCCATTCTTTATTTTTATTCGCAAAATTATTTGTTTTGTTTAAATACCCTTAATTATCTAATAATTATTATTTATAGTAAATATTTTATTAAATAATTAAAGGTCTTTAAACCTTTATACTTTTTATGTTACCTATAATATAATATACCATTTTTTTTCAATATTGTAAATAGATTTGAGCAAAACAATAATTATATTACCAAAAAAATTGTAATTTGTTATATTTTTAATAAATGTATTGCTTTATTATGTAAAATATCTGCTTATTATTACAAAAGAAGAATTGATTGTTATCTTTTCTTCTCTTGTAGTAATTATATATTTGTTAATCTGTTTTTCCTTATACTTTGTTTTCAGTATTTACTTCAGATTCAGGTTTTACTTCCTCTTCTGGCTTTACTTCCGGTTTTGGCTCAGGTTTTGGTTCTGGCTTTTTAGTACCTTTTACTACTATCCTATCACTTGGATTATATATATCTGTACTTACTATTGTTCTTCCTTTTGAACTTCCATTTTTTACTATCTGTTTGTATGTTCTAACTTCTTTTCCATCAGCCCCGCCTTGTTGTACAACTTCTTTTCCTATTTCCATATTTGGATCTTCTTTTACAATAAGTTTTCTAGGTATTACTCTTAATATTTCTGTAGTTATATTTGCTTTTTCGCCTTCTGGATTTTCGCCTTTAATTGATACAACTACTTTTCCACCACTTACTGATGCATATAGCTTTATTGGCACATTTCTATTATTTTTAAACTTAAAATCTAATGAACCATAATATACTGTAGCATCTATTCCTGGTTTAGAATATGAAGTTTGCATACCATGATTTGTTCTTTCTATAACTTGTAAGTTTGCATTTAATACTGCTCCATATAATGTTGATGATATTTGGCAAATTCCTCCACCTACATCATCTACAACTTTTCCTCCAGAAAATATTGCTGCGTTTTGGTAACCTGCCGCTATTGTTCTTTTTCCTACAACCCTATTATATGAAAATGTTTCACCTGGTTTTAATATTAATCCATTTAATTTAGATGCAGCAAGTTTTAAGTTTTTAGTTCTACCTGTTAGTCCTGCGTTGTATGTTGTTGAATATGTTGAGATTGTATTATCAAAAATTGGTAAATCTAAATCATTTAAAGTTATTTTAGGAGATATTATTTTAAGTGGAATTTTATATTCACCCTTATTTTCTAAAAATATCTTTTTAGCTTCATCAAGTGATATATCAAAATCTATTCCATTTTCTTCAATGGTAACTTCTTTTGTTTCCTTATTATAGCTTGCATCTACTGGATCTTTTTTTACTTCATTATATATTTGTTCAATATCTATCTTATTAGGTTCAACTTTAGAAACTGGTATCTCTATTACATTTTCTTCTGTCTTACCTTCAAATCTTTCAATTATTTTCTTTTTTACCTTTTCATTATCAAGTACTAATCCTTCTTCACCTGGATATACAAATAATGTTTTTTCTTCAATATTGTATGATGGTTGTTTTACTTGTCCTGGTATTTTAGATATTAAATCTTTTAAAACTCCATCATATAGTTCTTTATTAAAATTTGAAGTCATTGGTATTTTTTTTAGTTTAAAATATTGTCCTAGTATATCGTAATTATTTTTAAATATATTCTTATTTCTACCAAAATTATATGCATCTTTAACTGTTTTTTCTATTTCGGGTTTAAATTCTATTTGCTTAGGTCTTATCTTATATTCAAAATCATTTAATTTAAGGGTTATATCTTTGTCATAATCATCTTGATATATTTTATTAAGTTTTCCTTCAGCTTCAGTAACTAATAGGTTTTCTACTGGAATATTATTTATATATACATTTTTTATTATTCTAGGATTAGAAAGATTTAATAGTGCAAAAATTGTAGAAAGTATTAATAATGCTACTGTCAAAACAATTGAAGATATTGTAATTTTTTTAATTTTCTTTTTTTCTTTAGCTATGTCTTCTAATTCTTCATTTAATTTAAAATTATTCTCTGGTACAACATCAACTTTTGCAGTATCATGAATTTCCATTTCTACTTTTTCTTCATTGTCTATTCCATTTTCAAGTTTTTTATCTAATTTATCTTCTTTTAATTTTTCAGTTTCAAAAGTTTCTTTTTCTTCACTTTCTACTTCTTCTATTTTATTTTCTTTTTCAGCTTCTTCTTTTATATTATCTTCTACTTTTTCTTCAACATTATTTAGTATTTCTTCTGTTTTTTCTTTTGTTATTTCTTCTAGTTTTTCCGGTTGTTCTGATTGTTCTACTTCTTCTACTTTTTCTACTTCTTTTTTCTTATATTTATTTAAATTATTATTATTTTCTTTTACATTATTTTTAAACTTTTTTCTTATTTTTCTTTTTTTCATATTATATATTCATCCCAATCTATTATTATATTATTAATATTTATACTTCTATTAATATTCTTTTTAATGTTTTTTTTAATGTTAGTTAATATTATTTTTTTAATTAATTTTTTATCTTATTTAAATCCATCCTGTTCTCAAATAATTTAGGTATAAGCTTAAATGCTTTAGATATTGCATTTGATATTTTTTGCGGTATACTTTCTATTTCCTTTTTAGAAATTATATATCCTGTTATTTCATTTTCTTTCAAAATATCAGGCTTTTCAATTGCATCTAGATTATAATTATATTTTGTTATATCTTTTTTGTCGTTTTTTTCTTTTTTATCAGTTTTATCTTTTTTTATTATAGTAATTTCATTACTATAATTTTCAAAAACACATTCCGCTATATATCCATAATCTTTTCTTTGCATTGTTATTTCTTTTTTTCCAATTACAAGTATAACATCATATTCTGGCATCTTATTTGATATATCTTCTTTAAATATTTTACCATTATATACCAAATGATATTTATCACCTTTTATTATTTTATCTGTATTTAAATATATATCTTCTGTAATTTTCATATGTTCCTCTTAAATTATTACACTATATATTTCTATCATAAGTATTTTTAGTATTATTTATTATTTTTTATGCAATAAATACATAATTTGGTTATACTAATATTGAAATTAATATAACCTATTATGTATCTATCTAATTATGCTTTTTCTTTTTCATTTAATTATTTATTCATTTTCTTTAATTCGTCTCTAATTTCTTCTAGTACGATTTCTTGATTAGTCTTAACTGGTGCTTTTTCTTCTTCTTCATGTGGCTTTGTCATTTTAGCTTTTGCTTTGTTAATTCCTTTAACTAATAGGAAAATGCATAATGCTATTATTAAGAAATTGAATACTGCTTGTATAAATTTACCATATGGTAAAACAAGGCTTGCTTCTTTTCCATCTAATCCTGTAAATTTTTTTACAAATTCTAAGTTTTCAAAATTTACTGTTCCTATTAATAATGATAAAAGTGGCATTAATATATCATTTACTAATGAATTAATGATTGCCCCAAATGCACCTCCAATAATTACACCAATTGCTAAATCTAATGCATTTCCTTTAATTGCAAATTCTTTAAACTCTTGAATAAAACTTTTTTTATTTTCTTTCATCTTTCACTCCTTTTTATATATATAACTTATTTTATTATATATATTATATTATACTTATTAATCCAATGTTATTTTCTATACATAATCTTATTATTTTTAACATATTAATAACATATTCTTCTTTTGTATTATATTTTGATATTTCATCTTTTGTAAAATTCATAATATGTCCTGCTGTTAGATATTTATGAAAATGACCTTCAAAAACTATCCTATCTTCCATTTTCATCTTATTTAATATATCTTTATCTAACATATATGAATTATTATATTTTTCTTTTGTTGTTACATTTTCAATTTCACCAAACATTGCTATATCTGTTTGAATGAATAATCTTTTATAATCATTTTCAATATTGTGTGATAATTGAATATTAATATTTAATTCTTCAGAAAATTCATCGCATCTTTTTTTCATATATTTTAGGATTTTTTCTTCCTCTTTAGTAACTTCTAGTATATCACAATTATTTTTAATGTCACTAGTTTGAATAATTAATTCATATAATCCAACAAAAGATACTTCAAGTATACCATGTTTTAATACTCTTCTTAGCCTATCTTCATCTTTTATCTTGTCGCTATCTATCCATATTTCATTTTCTAAAAGCATAGGAAAATTCTTTTTCTTTTTCAAAGTTTGTTCTTCAAATATATCATATAATATTTGTTTTGTTGAATTTAGTCTTTGATCTATTTCTTCTATTACATTCTTATTGGTAATCTTCTTTTTAGCAAGTTCTAATTTCATAGGTATATTTGCAAGATTAATTGTTATTCCTGCAAGCATTCCTCTTCCTTCAACTATCTGTCTTTTATCATCAATGTTATTATCCAATATTCTATGACCATATGTATATGCTACTTCTTTTAAATTATCATTTTCTAAAATCTTGTTTTGCTTACTATCTAAAATTGAAAATCCTATATTGTCTTTTTTTAGTTCTATAATTTTTTTAAGTAAGTCATGTCCTAAATCATTTTCTTCTAAATTAATTCCTTTTTTAATCTTATATACAATCTCTGGATATTTAAATTCATTGTTTTCTATTACTGATATCATTTCTAAAATTAATAGTCTTGCTATATTAGAATTATTAGTTCCCATATTTATTGTATAATGTATTCTATTATTTGTTATTGCAAGTATATTAATTTTTGTAAAAAAATTTTCTAAAGAATTATATATTCTTGCTTTTAAACTTTTAATACTACAATCATAGCTTCTCTTTATTATATCTTCTACTTTTTTAGATTCTCTAATATATTGGTTAAATACATTTAAGTCTACTAATATATCTTGTATTTTTTCTATTTCTCTTTCAATTCCATTTTTAGGTAAAAATTCTAGAAATTCACTATTTTTAAGATTTTGAAAAAGTATATTTTTAAATATTATTTTAAATGTTTCTAAAATATATGGTTCTAATAGGTAATCAAATGATGGTATACTTTCCCCAAAGTATTGTTCTTCTAACATTTGTTCAAATATTATTAAAATAGCATCTAGTACCTCTTCAATTGTTTTTGGTTTAGAAATTTTTATACTGTCTTCTTTTTTTCCTATAATTATGTCATTATTTAATACACTATTTAAAGATAATTGTGTATAACCTGTCATTCCTTGTGGTATTGTGTCTAAATTATGAATATATAATTCTGATTCTTCAATCATTTCTACATATTTTCTTTTAATTATATATGATTTCGCATATTGTTTAGATATCATTTTACCATATTTTAGTATTTCATTTTTTGGTTTTTCTCCTTCAGAGTCAATAAGCATATCTAAAATTTTTTCATTTATACTAATAAACTTTGATCTATTCCTTTGTTCATATGTATTTCTTGCATTTTTTCTATTTTCTCTATATTTTTTAAATGATTCATATACATCATTATAATTATTAGCACATAATTCTTTTTCAATAGTGTCTTGTATTTTTTCAATACTAATTCTCTTGCTTGTTTGACTATTATAATATTCTTCTAAAGTTTCTAGTACTTTGTTATATATATAGTTTGCATCTTTTTCCTTATTTTCTTCATATACACTATCAAAGCCTTTTTTTATCGCTATTGCAATCTTTTTTCTGTCAAAGCTTACTCTTCTACCATTTCTTTTTATTACAATAAAATTATCTAACTCATCCATTGTTTTCTTTTCCACATTACCACCTATTACAATTAGTATATATATAATATCACAAAAATTTGATTTTTTTAAGCTTTTAAACTATACTATTTATATATAGAGTAGAATTATATAACACGCAGCTGTAGCTCAACTGGATAGAGTACTTGGCTACGAACCAAGGGGTTGGGGGTTCAAATCCCTTCAGCTGTACCAATAAAAAAGACTGTAATTGCTACAGTCTTTTTTATTTCTTATTATATATTTTATACTTTCTACTTTCTTTTTTTTATTAACTTTTTTCTTCTCTCTTTTTTCTCTCATTTTCCTATTTTTTTATATTTTTCCATAAAAAAATAGTACTTAAAAAGTACTATATTGGCAGGGCTGGCAAGATTCGAACTTGCGCATGACGGAGTCAAAGTCCGTTGCCTTACCGCTTGGCGACAGCCCTATGGGGTGATTAATGGGATTCGAACCCATGACCTTCAGTGCCACAAACTGACGTGATAACCAACTACACTATAATCACCATTAATATATTTATTGTACATAATGATTATAATTTTGTCAAGGTTAAACAAGTCTTTTTTGACAGCAAATATATTATAATACATATACTTTTAAATTTCCACCCTTTTTATTATTTTTTTTACTTTTTATTCTCTATTTTTTATATATTTTTCTCCTTCTTTTTTCTTTTTGTACATTGTAGCTATTTTTAAATATATTTCACAAGCTATATACCCCATTATTAAATATAGTAAGAATAATTTTAATATATAGCCACTATATGGCATTATACTAATTTTCATTGCTGTATAATAGCTAAGCATAGCAATAATTATATATATTAATGTATAATATGAAAATATATTATAATCTTTTCTGAAATTAAAAGAAATATACATTATTAATATTGAAGGCAATGATACTGTTAGATATACCATCATTGAAGGGTCATTAGTATATTTTTTAAGAAGTGGTATTAAAATTGCAATAACTAACACAGATAGTATGTAGTATGCAAAATTTTTTTGCTTTCTTTTCTTTTTGGCTACTACATCCTCCCTTACATGTGTTATTACTTTTTCTTCATGGTATTTTCTTGTATCTTGTATATTTTTCTTATTTTTCCTATCTTTTGTATTATTTCTTCTTACCATATTAGTCCTCTATCATTTTTTCTAATTCTTCTTCAGTTATTATTTTAATTTCTAACTTTTTAGCCTTATCTAATTTAGAACCTGCATTATCTCCTGCAATTAGATAATCTGTTTTTTTAGATACACTAGATGATGTTCTTCCACCATGTTCTAATATACTTTGTTCTATTTCTTTTCTAGGCCTGTTTAATGTTCCAGTTATTACAAATATTTTATCTTCTAATTTTTGGCTTTTTTCTTCTGGCATATCTTCATGCATTGTAATTCCATGATCTTTCAAGTCTTTAATAAGTTTTACATTTTCTTCTCTTTCAAAGAATTCATATATATTATTTGCAAGCACTTCACCTATTCCATCTATTTTCATAAAGTCTTCTTTGCTTGCCGCTATGATATTTTCAATGTTTTTAAAATGATTTGCTATACTTCTAGATACAACTATTCCTAGCCCATCTATACCAAGAGCTGATATTATATTACTTAAATTTCTTTCTTTACTTATTTCAATTTCTCTTAGTATATTATTTTCCCATCTATATTCTTCTTTTTCATCTATTACAATATCTTGTTTTTTCCTTTTATTTTTGTTTTGTTCTTTTACCTCTTCTATTTCTTTTTCTTCCCTATTATGGATATCAATTCTAACTTCAATTAGGTCTTCTAAAGTTAAGTCATATATATCTGATACATTAGTTATCTTTTTAAGTTCTAATAACTTATCTATAATACTTTCACCTAATCCTACAATATTCATATTTTCTCTTGATACAAAATGTATTATACTTCTTCTTATTCTTGCAGGGCATTCTATATTTACACATTTATGCGTACTATTTTCTATAACCAACTTGCTTCCACATACTGGGCATTTTTCTGGCATTTCAAATTTCTTTTGTGTTCCATCTCTTTTTTCTTTTAGTACTTCATGTACTTCTGGTATTACATCACCTGCTTTTTGTATAATTACATGGTCACCTATCATAATATCTTTTTTTCTAATTATATCTATATTATGTAGTGTAGCTTTTGCAATCATAGATCCATCTACAAGTTTTGGCTCTTTAAACACTGCAAGTGGTGTAACTGCTCCTGTTCTTCCTACATTGCATTCAATCTTTTCTATTATTGTTTCAACTTTTTCTGGTGGATACTTATATGCAACAGCCCATTTAGGGTATTTTGCAGTAACTCCAAGTCTTCTTCTGTATTCTAAATTATCCACTTTTATTGTTGCTCCGTCTATTACATAAGTAAAATCTGGTCTTTTTCTTCCTATTTCTTCTACTTTTTCAATTGCCTCTTTTATTCCTTTAGCTCTTTTTACATACTTGTTAATATTAAAGCCTTGTTTTCTTGCAAACTCTAATGACTCATAGTGTGATTTAAATTCTTTATCACAATATTGGATGTTAAATATGTATATATCAAGGTTTCTTTTTGCAACTTCATTTACCTTTTTTTGTCTTAAAGATCCTGCAGCTGCATTTCTTGGATTTGCAAATATTTTAGAGTTTTCTTCTTTTTCATTTTCTTCATTTAGTTTTTCAAAGTCTGCTTTAGACATGAAAACTTCACCTCTTAATATTATCTTACCATCATATGATATATTATTTGGTACATTTTTAACTACTCTTAAATTACTAGTTACATTTTCACCTACTATACCATTACCTCTTGTTGCACCAAGAATAAGCTTACCATTTTCATATGTAATAGAAGAAGATAATCCGTCTATTTTAGTTTCAACTACATAGTCTAAATCTTCTTCTTGTGGTATTCCTAAATCTTTTTTTACCCTTGTATCAAATTCATATATTTCATCATATGAAAATACATCCTGAAGGCTTTGCATAGGCACTTCATGTGTTACTTTTTCAAATGTAGAATTAGGTAGTCCTCCTACTCTTTCTGTAATTGTATCTTTCTTCTTTAATTCAGGATATATTTCTTCTAACTTTTTTAATTTGTGTATTATTATATCGTAATCAAAGTCAGATATTTCTGTTCTATCTTGATTATAGTATAGGTCTGCATGGTATTCGGCTTCTTTATATAATTTCTTAATTTGTTTTTTTGCTTCTTCCTTATTTAGTTTTGTAACCTTTGATACTTCTTCATTTACATTCATATTTTGTCCTTTGTTATTTCTTTGCTGTTTTTCACTTTTTTCTTGTTCTTTTTAGTTTTTCACTTTAACTTTTTCTTTTCTTTTTCTTAATTAAATTACATATCACTTAATAATTCTTTAGAATGTTTTAGATAATCCCATCCTGATGTTATTGTAAGTATTGTAGAAATTACAAGCATTATACTTCCAATAATTGTTATAATTTGCCAAGTCATACTCTGTATGTTTTTTTCAAAAAATCCATATGGTGAAATTAGCATAATGATTAATCCTACCATTTGTGTAGCAGTTTTCCATTTTCCACCTTTTGATGCAGGTATTACTTGGTTTTCTTTAGCTGCCATAAACCTGTATCCTGATACTGCAAATTCTCTAAATACAACAATTAGTGGTATCCATGCAGGTATTCTTCCAAAGTCTAGTAGCATTAGCATTGCAGCCATTACCAATATCTTATCTGCTAGTGGATCCATAAATTTTCCAAAATTTGTTATCCAATTATTTTTTCTAGCAAGTTTTCCATCTAAATGGTCTGTATATGATGCTATTGCAAATAGTATTGTAACTATTAGCATAGATACAGATATTCCAGTATTTCCTACTGTAGCTTCTTTTCCCATTATATATGGTATTGGAAACATTATTATAACTAAGATTACTCTAAGTATTGTTAGCTTATTTGATATATTCATAATACACCTCTTTCCTAAAATATATCTTTAATTAATATTTTATTATTATTATTATATATAACCTATCACCTAATTATTTTCTTTTGCTATGTTTTCAAAAAGTACGTTAGCTATATTCAATAATTTTTTATCATCATATCTTTTTGCCATAAGTCCTATTCCTATTGGCATATTATCATTATCATAGTATCCTGGTATTGATATTGCAGGTGATCCAATTATATTTGCAAGTGATGTATATATATCAGAATAGAATGTTTCTTCTTTATTTGCTAAGGCATGTCCTTTTTCTGGTGCAGTGTGTGTTGTAACTGGCATTAATATTGCATCATATTCTTTAAATATTTCATTTAGTTCATTTGTTATTTTTTGTTTAACCTTTAGTGCTTTAACATAATATGCATCATAGTATCCAGCACTTAATACATAAGTACCTAATAGTATTCTTTTCTTAACTTCTGGTCCAAATCCTTCTGTTCTTCCATTTAAGTATAGGTCATCTAATGATTCGATATTTTCAGATCTTTTACCAAATCTTACTGTATCAAATCTAGATAGGTTTGAGCTTGCTTCTGCAGAGCTAATTATATGGTATACAGAAATTACTTCTTTTCCTAAATGAAGTGGTATATCTTCAACTTTACATCCTAGCTTTTCTAATATACCTTTAGCATTTTTTATACTTTCAGATATTTCTTCTTGCATATTATCTAATATATTTCCAAATACTCCAATTTTCATATTAGAAATATCATTTTCTATTCCTTCTAAATAATCTTCATTAGTTTTTTCTATTGCTGTTGTATCTTCCCTTACATCATCTTCTCTTCCTTGAAGTATATTTAAAAGATATGCAGAGTCTTTAACATCTTTTGTTATTGTTCCTACTTGATCAAAGCTTGATGAAAATGCTGTTACCCCATATCTAGATATCATACCATAGCTTGGTTTAAAACCAACTACACCACAGTATGCAGCAGGTTGCCTTACTGATCCCCCTGTATCTGTTCCAAGTGCACAAGGTGCCATATTTCCTGCAACAGCTGCAGCTGATCCTCCTGAAGAACCTCCTGGTACTTTGTTTAAGTCGTGTGGGTTTGATGTTTCTTTAAGTGCAGAAAATTCTGTTGAAACACCCATTGCAAATTCATCCATATTTACCTTACCAATTACAGAAAAATCATTTTCTTTTAATTTCTTAATAACTGTAGCATCATATGGGCTAACATAGTTTGATAATATATTACTTGCACATGTTGTTTTTGTGCCAATAACATTGATATTATCTTTTATTGCAATAGGTATATTCTTTTTACCATCTTCTATTACTTCTAAGTATGCACCAATTTTTTCGTCTTTTTCATGTATATTTTTTAAATATGCATCATATACTTCTTCTTTAGTTAATTTTCCTTCTTTAATATTATCTATTGTTTCTATTAGTGTAAGATTAGTTATTTCTTCAATTGTCATTTTTACCTCTTTATTCCTTATCTCTTAATTTCTTTATTTCTTATTATCTTTTTTGTTTGCTTTTTTGCTGATTTAATTATTCTTTTAATTTTTTGATTTTTTGATTTTCTAATTTTCTTAATTCATATCAGGAACTTGATACATTCCATCTACTAAATTACTATTTTTTCTAATTCCTTCTACATTTTCAAACTTAACTTCTTCATCTTTTCTTAATATATTTGTATTTGTAGACATTATCTCCTCATATTTAATATTATCTGTGTCTATATCATTTAATATTTCCATATATGTTAATATATTAGAAATTTCTTCTTGCATATTTTCTAATTCTTTTTCATTTAATGATATTTTAGCAAGTTCTGCTACGTGTTCTACTTCTTCCTTAGTTATATTCTTTTTCATTTTTCCTCATTTCCTTTTCTAATTATATCATATGCCGCTATCATTCCATCATAGCATGCTTTTGTAACCTGTTTTATACCCTTTACTATATCTCCGCCTGCATATATATTTTCAATAGTTGTTCTCATATTTTCATCTACTTGTATATATCCATCATCTACTTTTAAGTTAAACTTTGCTTTAAGCATATTTGTGCTTACTCCATATGCTACAAATATTGCAGATACAAAAAGTTCTTTATCATTTGAAAGTATTACTTTTTCTATTGATTCTTCTCCTATTATTTTAGATATATCTTCTCTTAAAAATACTATATCACATTTTGCACTATTATATTTTTTAATTATATCACTTTTTCTTTTTTCTTCTAGTTCTTCTTTTGTAATTACATATATCTTAGCTACATTTTTAGTAAGTATATCTAATTCTTTTTCGATATTTTCTTCCTTACATATAAGTATTATATCTTTTCCTTTATATAGGAAAGAATCACATATACTACAATATGATACTCCTTTTCCTTCATATTTTTTAATATCAGGTATATTAATATTATTTCTTCTAATACCTATTCCTAAAAATATTCTTTTTGTATAGTATTTTCCATTTCTAATAGTTTGTATAATGTAATTTTTTCCATCGTAGTCAATATCTACTACTTCATCTGTTAATACATCTCCACCTAATCTTTCAAACTGCATCATACCATCTTTTGCTATGTCTTTTAGTGTAGTATTATATTTTGAATAATAGTTATCACAAATAGTATCTTTCATACTTCCAAAATCCTTACCTATTGAAAGTACTTTCATATTTGCTCTTAATGTATATATTCCACATGTTATAGCTGATGGTCCTTTACCTATTACTATTAAATCATATACTTTATTTTTTTCTTGCAATATTTACTCCTATATTACCTTAATCTTTTTTCATTTTTAACACTTCTAATTTTTCTTCTGAAGCCTTATTTGCTTCTTCTTGTGTAGTTTTACCATATTGTACCATCTTATTTAATACTAAATTTCTTCTTTGTACTGCCTTTTGATAGTTTACTCTAGGGTCATATACAGATGGAGCATTTGGTACACCTGCTAAAAATGCAGCTTCAGCTAGAGTAAGCTCTTTTGGTGGTTTTCCAAAATATCCCATTGATGCATCATATAGTGTGTAATAACCACTTCCAAAATATGATATGTTATAATACATTTCTATTATTTCATCTTTGCTATACTTTTTTTCAAGTTCAATAGAATATATTAGCTCTTGAAATTTTCTACTAAATGTTTGTTTTTGATTTAATAAAAGATTTTTAGCTAATTGTTGCGTAATGGAACTTCCACCTTCTATTACTGACTTATTTTTTATATTAGTTTTTACTGCTCTAAATATTGCTTTAATATCTACAGGACCATGATCATAAAACCTATGATCTTCAGCTGCAATCAAAGCTTCTATATATTTTTTATCTACATCTTCTAATTTTGTGTAATGCTTTTTTTCTCTTAACTTTTCAACGCTTTTTTCTATACATCCATTTTCTATATCTGGCTTTATTTTAATATATTCCCTATATGTAATTAATGCCAATATTACTCCTACAAAAAGTATAATAATTATTATTAATTTAAATATATAATGTAATATTCTCAAAGTAATCTCCTTTTTATTAATATATAATATTATACCATATTAATTTATCTTTTAAATATATAATTATTAAAAAAGCTACTATTTAATATATATTAAATGGTAGCTTTTTTTAATTTCTTCATAATTTTTTCTTTTTAGGTATATTATATGTTATCTATATCATCTTCAGTTTCTATTATTTTCTTTTGTATTTCTTCATTTTTCTTTTCATTTTCTTCTAATTTTTTAAGCATATCATCTAATGATTTATTCTTGTTTTCATTATTATTTATATTTTGTTTTTCTTTTTTCTTTCCTTCAATTTTCTTATTAAATATTTCATTAGTAGATTTAACCTTATTTGTTTTATTAATTAGCTTGTCTAATATATTTCCTTCTTTATGCTCTTTATATTCTTTACTTTCTTTATTGTTTTCTTTTATATTATTGTTGTTATTAATATCTCTATTGTTATTACTTTTTCTTTCAATACCAAAGTTAACTTCTTTTTTATCTTTTTCTATTCCATAATATTCTTTTTCTAATTTTTCTGCTTGTTTAATTCCATCTTTTAGATCATCTATTTCTTGTATATTTATATTATTTATTCCTACATCATCTGTTTTAAAGGCTTTAAAAGTTTCTTTAAAGTCATTAATTAATTTTCTTGCAGAGCTTTTGTATGATACTTTTCTTTTTGGTGCTTTTCTATTTAATTTTTTAACACTTTCTTTTTCTTTTGCTTTTTTCATATTTTCTTCCTATTTTAATTATTTTAATCATCTAAATAGTCTTCTAATTTCTTTCTATATTCTGGGCTAGATAGTTTTCTTAATGCTTTGGCTTCTATCTGTCTTATTCTTTCTCTTGTTACATTAAATACTTTTCCAACTTCTTCTAATGTTCTTCCTTTTCCATTATCTAATCCAAATCTTAGTTTAAGAACCATTGCTTCTCTTTCTGTTAAGTCACTCATTACTTCTTCTAATTGTTCTCTAAGTAAGTTGTATGATGCCATATCATGTGGTGTTGGGCTTTCATCGTCTGGTATAAAATCTGCTATACGGCTATCGTCTTCATCTCCTACTGGTTTTTCAAGAGAAATTGGGTCTTGTGATATTTTTTGTATTTCAACTACTTTTTCTTCTGGCATTCCTAAATCAGCTGCTAATTCTTCAATTGAAGGTTCTCTTCCTAATTGTTGTAATAGATGTCTTTGTGTTCTAATTACCTTATTGATTGTTTCAACCATATGTACAGGTATTCTTATTGTTCTAGCTTGATCTGCTATACTTCTTGTAATTGCTTGTCTTATCCACCAAGTAGCATATGTACTAAACTTATACCCTTTTCTTACGTCAAACTTTTCTACTGCTTTTATTAGTCCAATATTTCCTTCTTGTATTAGGTCTAAAAATAGCATTCCTCTTCCTAGGTACTTTTTAGCAATTGATACAACTAATCTTAAATTTGATTCTATTAATTTTTCTTTTGCTTCTTCTTGTCCATCTAATACTTGTGTTGCATAAAAGATTTCTTCTTCTAAACTAAGTAATGGTATTTTACCTATTTCTCTTAAGTATAATTTAACTGGGTCTTCCACACTAATATCGTCTATTATTGCAGCATATTTTAAGTCATCTACGTCTATTTCTTCTATTTCATCTAGGTCAATATCTTCATCATCTATATCATCTAAATCTTGTGCTACTGCATCACCTTCTTGTTTTAATAGGTCTATTCCTGCTTCTTCTAATTTGTTTAAAACTTTTTCAATGTCTTCTGGTTCTATTTCTCCTAATTCTTCTGCAAGTTCTCCATAAGTAATTTTACCGTTTTTAGCTTTAATTTTTTTCATTATCTTATCTATAGCTTTATCTATATTATCATCTGTATTTTCATCTTTTTCTTCAATATCTATTTCTGTTTTTTCTAGTTCTTCTAATTTTTCTTTAGCTGTTTTTTTCTTTTTAACTTCAGGTTTAATTTCTTTTTTAGTTTCTGCTTTTTTCTCTTCTACTTTCTTAGTAGTTTTTTTAGTAGTTTTATTTGCCTTGCTTGTTCCTTTTTTTTCTTCTTTTACTTCTTTCTTATTCTCAGTCTTTTTAGTTTTTTTAGCTTTAGCCTTAGTATCTTTTTCTAGCTTTTCTTTCTTTTCTTCTGCTTTTTCTTTTGCCATATATTTCTCCTTATTTTTTTATCATTTCTTGTATTATTTCATTTAACCTATGTTCTAGCATTTTCTTACTTTCTTCATCTAACTCATTATTTGTTAATGTTTTTAATATAACAGATTTTTCTTTTTCTAGTTCTGAATTTTTAAAATATTTTAATGCCTTTATTATTTTCTTATCATCTATTACTATATCCTCTGCTAGTTGTATTTCTGTAATCCTACTTAATATATCTTTATCCTCTATATTTTCTAATATGTTTTTCATACTGTCATTTTCTATATTATATATATAATGTAATGTCTTCTTATTTATATCATATTCAAACATATATTCTAATATATTTTCTTTTATTATATTTCTATATTCCTTGTTTTCAATATATGCATATATTATTAGTTTTTCATATATATATCTTTGTTTGTCTATTATTTTCTTTTCTTCTAATTTTTGTATGTTTTTTTCAAAATCTTCTTCAGTTATTTCATTTGCTTTTTCTCTCCTAATTTTCTTTTTAAGTTCTATGTCTAATGCATTTTTAGGTATATTATATTCATCTGAAAACTTGTTTAAGTATAGTTCTTGTTCTACTGCATTATCTAATTTAGCAAGTTCTGTAATTAGCTCATTTATGAACTTAGCTTTTTCATCTGTTCTTTCTAAATCATATTTTTCTGCATACATTTTTGTTTTAAACTCAATATATGAAATACTTTCATCAATTCTTTTTCTTAAGCTATCTACACCATATTTTAGTATATACTCATCTGGGTCTTTTGCTCCTTTTAGTCTAAGTACTCTTAAGTCTGCTCCCATATTTTTTAATATGTCTAATCCACGTATTGTTGCATTAGTACCAGCTGCATCGCTGTCATATCCTATTATTACTTTATTTGTATATCTTAGCATTAGCCTTGCTTGTCCATCTGTTAGTGCTGTACCAAGTGAGGCCACTACATTTTTAATACCATTTTGATATAGTGAAATACAGTCCATGTATCCTTCTACAACAATTATGCTATCTTTTGCATATTTTTTTGCATTATTTATATTATATAAGCTCCTACTTTTGTTGTATACCAAATTATCATTAGAGTTTATATATTTTGCAATTTTTTTATCGTTTGTAAGTATTCTACCTCCAAACCCAATAACTCTTCCTTGTACATCAAGTATTGGAAACATAAGCCTATCCCTATATCTATCAATATATTTGCCATCATCTGTTTTATATACAAGTCCTGTTTCTAATATTTCATTATCATAAAAACCTTTTTGTTTTAAGTACCTATATAATCCTATTTTAGAGTATCCTATCTTAAAGTCTATTATTGTTTCTTTATTCATCTTTCTTTGATTAATATAGTCATGGGCTTCTTTAGATGTCTTATCTAGTAATGTTTGTTGAAAATACTTTGTTGCTTCATAATTTACCATATAGCATCTTTTCTTTAATTTATCCCTCTTATTATCAAATGAAGATGTAGTTTTAGGTATGGCAATATTTGCTCTATTTGCCAAAAATTCTATTGCTTCAGGAAATGATATGTTTTCCATTTCTTGTACAAATTGAAATACTGATCCACCTTTCCCGCATCCAAAGCAATGGAATATTTGCTTATCCCCTGACACAGAAAAAGAAGGTGTTTTCTCATTATGAAAAGGACAAAGTCCAAAATATGACCTTCCCTTTTTTTTAAGTTGTACATATGTGCCTACAACATCAACTATATCGTTTGCATCTTTTATAGTTTCTATAAATTCATCCGAGTATCTCATAAATTCTATTGTATCATAATTTCTTTAGTTTCGCATTAAATAAGTATTATTATTAATTTATTATAAAAGTTTGTGAAATATTAGAAATTAAATATATTTATCAAGAAAACCAAG
>QWCE01001934.1_pt1 | contig 28102 bp, 14 predicted proteins | sample 1972531 | NCBI WGS metagenome assembly QWCE01 (sample SAMN09866716, study PRJNA288562) | Human gut metagenome isolate term4_stool, whole genome shotgun sequencing... | reverse complement strand
TTCCTCCTTAGTGTTGGTTTGGTTACTCACATTATAGCCGAGGTAAAATTCTGGCTCTTTCTTTTTATATACTTTTACACCATTATATGGACATTACTTGAAAAAAGACCCTGTCAAATGGGCTAATCGCAAGAATATCAGGGAAAAAGCCCTACCAATCTGAAAAATTTCAAAAATATCAGGGCAAAAAAAGGCCCTGACAATTTGGAGGGCCGAAATAATGTCAGGGTCTATAACCCTGATAATTACTCAGATCTAGCAATTATCAGGGTTTGAAGAGCCCCTGGGAGCCTCCCATTCGTGGTATAATCCAGTCAAACGCCTCATGCGCCGCCAGACCGCAGGCTCCCCACCCACCCAACGCCCCAACGCCCCCGCCGACATCCCACCACCCAAACCCCACAAAGGATCATTCTCATGGAAGTTTTCACACAATCCCTATTGGACCAGGCTCTAGCCCTGGGCAAACTCTTCACCAAGGACGGAAAGGTGGCTGACTACATCCCCGAGCTGTCCATGCAGAACCCCCACCTCCTGGGTTTGGCCTCCTACCAGGATGGCCGGCTCCTGACTGCGGGCCATGCGGACATCCCCTTCACCATCCAATCCATCATCAAGGTGGCCCTCTATTCGATCGTCCTGGAGCACTATTCCATGGATGAGCTCCGCCACTATGTGGGGGTCCAGCCCTCGGCCAAGCCCTTCAACTCCGTCATCGAATTGGAGCTGTCCAACAAGAATGTCCCCGTCAACCCCTTCATCAATGCGGGAGCCATCGTCACCGTCGCCCTCATCCACCGGGTCTATGGCGACCGGTCCCGCGAGGTCATCGCCGACCGCCTGGCCAACCTCATCGGCCGAAAAGCGGACTACAGCGAGAAGGTCAAAGCCTCCGAATCCGCCACGGCCTACGGAAACCGGACCCTCATCTACCTCATGCTCTCTTGCAAGATCCTCCCCGCCGACCTCCCGGTGGAGGAAATCCTGGACATCTATTTCACCTCATGCTCCTTCCTGGTCACCTGCCGGGACCTGGCCCACTTCTCCTTCGTCCTCTCCAATGAGGGCAAGGATGAGGATGACCGCCCCATCCTTTCCCGAGTCAATGCCCAGATCCTCCGCTCCCTCATGGCCTCATGCGGGACCTACGACTACAGCGGCGAGTTTGCCCTCCGGGTCGGCCTCCCCGCCAAGTCCGGCGTGGGCGGCGGCATCCTGACCGCCTCCCCCGACCCCTTCGGCCTGGCCGTCTTTGGCCCGGCCCTGGACAAGCACGGCAACTCCTACGCCGGCGTCCGAATGCTGGAGTTTTTGTCCCAGGCATTAAATTTGAGCATTTATTAGTTAAACAAAAAAAGGGTCTTGCAGAGTACTGCAAGGCCCTTTTCATTCATATTCATATCACTGTCTAATCTGTTATTTGCATATTAAATGATCAAATTCACATTGTTTAACATTCCACCAAACATTGTATGATACATATCCTTTGATGATTCTTCTATCTTGGTAATACTTGATATTTTATTTCCTGCATCCTTTGATGATGCTCCACAAAGATAAAAGGCTTCATTTTCTCTTCCGTAGTCTATAGCAATATATCTATCATGGTATTTTTTACCGGCTATCTTCAGACTCAGGTCTACATTAGGATACTCTTTTCTAAAATCATCTAAGATATTTTTTGTAAGCATATCTTTATTTCTTATATTATCACTGAAGACGATAATTTGAGTATTATCTCTTGCCACTCTTAAAAGTTCCAATGTTTTAAGCCCTATATAGTTATCGATAACATAAATACTTTTCTTTGCTGATTTATATATTTTGGTATAGGCTACATCAGCTTCTATCTTATTTCCATTCATCAAAAGGAAATGTTTATATGTTTCCGGGTCTATAAAATTATCCATCACCTTTTTCAAATCTTCTTTAGTAGCTAATGTGTTAATCTTGCTATCTATCCTTGCAATATCATTCGTGTTTTGATTTGTTTGAATTGCTATTTGAACTAATTCCTTTGAGCTGATAAAATCTTGATTTTCAATAATGAAGTCTTTCATCTGCTTAAACATTCGTATTAAAGCCTTGCTCTGTTTAACTGCCAGTTCTCCCCTTAATACAGTCATAAGCATATAAATACCCTGCTCTGTAAAAGCATAAGGTAGTTTTCTACGACCACCCCAACTTGATGTCGATTTTTTCGATATCAAGTTTTCAAATTCTGATTTCGTCAACTGAAATATAAAATCATCATCAAATTTCTCCGAATTATTTTTTACTTGTTCATTAAATCTTGTCGTTGTATACCCATAAATTTCAGCAAGTTCAAAATCAAGCATAACCTTTTGATTTCTTATATAGTAAATCTTACTTCTAATTGTAGTTTCATCGATTACCACAATCTCTTTATTTTCTGCCATAAAATGCACCTCCAAAACCATCGACATATTTTTTCCAATCCTCCGCTCCCTCATGACCTCATAAAATCACTGATCGAGAACAACTCAGATTCATTATATCGGTTTCTTTCAACCAGCCACATCTCATCCCGTCCCAATAATTCTTGGTTGAGGCAATGTGAAATACCCTCTGAAATAAAAAATCCCCCTGGAACCGACGAATTCTCGATTCCAGGGGGATTCTTCTTCTCATTGACCAGCCCAGCCTACTTCTTCTTGTTCTTCCGCAAGACCACAAAGAGGGCGATCAGGGCGACTAGGCCCATGCCGATCCAGAGGCCCATATGGATCATGTCGCCGGTGAAGGGCGGCTTGGGGACCGGGGTCGATGGGGTCTTGGGCTTTTCCGGAGGCGTATTTGGTGTGGGCGGCTTTTCCGGTGGCGGGTTTTCCGGTGGAGGAACAGGAGTGGGTGGCTTCTTAGGGGAGTACTTGGGGTTGGCGACCACGTCATAAATCCAGGTCCCCTTCCCTTCTGCGTTCAGGTATTCGGGCATAAAGCAGAGAACCGGGGCCAGGGGGGCAAAGTTCTTGGCCGTGCCGGTCTGGCCTTCCTGGGTGATGAGGTAGATGCCGTGGACCAGGTGGTCGAAGAAGACCTTGCCCTGGGCATCGGAAGTGGCGGTCCGGACCCCCTTGGAGGTAGACCCGTCCGGCTTGGGGGAAACCTGGGGGTTGGACTCCTTTTCCAGGGCTGTGAGAGCCTCGGGGTGGGTCTTGAGGTAGTCGGCGATCTCCTTTGCTGCCTGGCGGAGGCCGCCGGCCGAAAGGGTGAGGAAGTCATAGTGGAGCTTGTCCAAACCCTCCCGAAGGGGGTAGCTGGGCCCTTTGTCCGTCATTTGGAGGTCAGCGATCCGGACGATGCGGATTTGGGCTCCGTCCAGGGGGATGGCATCCGCTTTCTCCTCCTTGGTGTAGGAGAGGCGGAGGGTTAGGGAGCCCCATTTTCCGGCGTCATAGGACCGGACCATGGCCTCGGTCTCTTCGCCCTCGGCAAGAGCTCTGCCGGGATAGAGGACCGTCAGGCACAAGACAAGGGCAGCAAGGAGGGCCAGCAGCCGCGCCCACGCTCCGGGCCTATTCTTTTCTTGATGGTGATACTGCATGGTTTACTCCTTTTCTTTGGGTCCTGCGTTATTGCTCTCCTCCTTCCGCTTTTTCCTGCCTTGGCTGATCCAGAGGACCAGGAGGAAAAGTAGGAGGAGGATGAAACCGCCCAGAGTAATTTGCCAGTTCGAAATAACCGTATCCAAAACCGCCACATCTTTTTCCTCCACAGGCGGGGCTTCTTGAGGATGGTAGGTCGTTCGCTCCCCCACCACCAAGAGCCGGTGGCTGTTGACTCCATAGGGAGTGCAGGTCAGGAGAGTGCAGAGGTCGCGGCCCTCCTGGATGGCCAGGGCCTCGGATTGGTGGGGCAGGACCGTCTGGATGTCCACCACCTTATAGGCGAAGACCTGGTCCAGGATGTGGAGGAAGAAGAGGTCGCCTTGGGCCATTTGGTCCAGGTCGGTGAAGAGGACCGCCGAGGGCAGACCCCTGTGGGCCGAGATGACCGAGTGGGTGGAGGGCCCGCCGATGGGAAGGGAAGTCCCTTCCAGGTGACCCGCCCCCCGCTGGAGGGCATCCTCCCCCACCCCATGGAAGATGGGGAGCTTGACCTTGATCTTGGGGATTTCGATGGTCCCCATGATGTTGTCCCCGGTGGGGTTGAGGAGTTTGTCATAGGGAGCCGTCAGGACATATTCCTCTTCCTCCTTGAAGGCATCGATGATGGTGTTGGCCCGATGTTTCTCGTTATAGTCCCTGGCCTTATCCCAGAGGGCCTTGTTGGTATCCGCCGGCAATTCATGGACGACCTCGTTATAGACATCGACCAGCTTGCTGTTTCGGTAGCGGTTCCAGAGGTCGGAAGCCGTCGGGTAAAGGAGGAAGCCCAGGCCACCGATCACCATGACCAGGGTTAAGAAGAAGAGGAAACCCTGACGGCGGGTCTTTTTCATGGCCTGACCTCCTCATTTTTCTTTCTCCGCTTCCTCACCATGAGGTAGGGAAGGAAGCCAAGCCCGGCACCGGCTGTTCCGGCCAGGATGTGAAAGAGTAAACGGGATTTATCAATCCGGATGTCCTTTTCTTCTTCGTACTTCTTGGCCATTTCCTCTGGAGTGTAATCCACCCGGTGGCCCCGAACGAGGAGACGCTGGGTATTGACCCCGTAGGGAGTGCAGGTGAAGAGGGTGCAAAGGTCTTTATCCCGGTCGATGGCCAGGGAGGCCGTTTCCGTCGGCTCCACCTCGATCATCTGGTCCACCTCATAGGCCATGAACTCGTTCAAGACCCGGAGGAAGAAGAGATCTCCTTTTTTCAAGAGGTTGAGGTCGGTGAAAAGTTTGGCCGAGGGCAGGCCTCGGTGAGCCGAGAGAACCGCATGGGTCCCTTTTCCGCCTACCGGAAGGGAGGACCCCGCCAGGTGTCCCACGTTCTGCTGGAGAACCTGGTCGGTCGTGTAGTGGTAGACCGGAATCTTGACATTGATGGCCGGAATTTCCACCTCCCCCATCATCCCATCGCCGGTCACATTAAGAAGGGAATCATAGAGGGGGTCATCATGCTTTTCCCGAAGAGCAAAGACATCCGGCACACTTTCTCCGGTCAATTTCTCGTTATACTTCCGTGCCTTTTCCAACTCTTCGGCAAAATGGTCATCAGGAATCTCTTTAACCACTTCCTGGTAAACGGTAGACAATTGCTCCGCCCGCCACTGGTTAAAGAGATTGCTGATGGTCGGATAGAGGAGAACCAAGAGTCCGGCAAGAATGAGAAAGGTCGCCAGGATCTTGACTTTCTTCGATGATTTTTTCCCTGACTCCTTTTCCTCTTTTTCCCTTTCCATGGCTTTCCTTTCTATCCGCACATCAAATGTGAGGCCCGAGGCCTCGTTTCGGGAAGCCGGCCGGCCCGGAAAGACTCCGGGCAAAGCGGCTTCTTCCACGAACTATTCGTCTTTCTTAACTACTCCGCTTGGACTTTCTTCTTCCGCTGGGCGGCAATCAGAACGACAGCACCGGCGAGGAGGGCAACGCCAATGCCGGTGAAGAGGTAGGTACCCATACCACCGGTGGTGGGCAGTCCGGGGATCTTGGTGTTCTCGATCAGGGTATTGTTCTCTTCCGTTTGCTTAACAGTAACTTCCTCTTTCGTATGATCGAGGGTAAAGGTTGAAACCTGTCCATCAATCACGACAGACCAGGACTTCAGCACGTGTTTTGTCGAATCATACTCAGCTTTGATCTCTGCCTTGTATACCTTTTCGCTGAGCTGGTATCCGTTAGGAGCTTTGGTTTCTTTGATATAGTAGGTGCCTTCATCCAACCGGCTGAAGGTCATGCGGCCGGTTGCATCCGTTGTGGTTGTCCGCAGAGCTTTTGCTGTCTGATCTTTTGACGGATCTTTATCATAGAGGGTGAATTCAGCTCCGGCCAGCGGATTGTCTTTCCATGTGCTTTCCTTCGTGATCTCTCCATGCTTGGTAATTTCATGGGTCTTTTCAGAACCTGATCCCTTGGTAAAGCCGTCGATTTCGAAGGTATACTGTCTGGTAATATCTTCATGTTCAGACGTTTTACCGGTCTTCGGATCATTGGTGTATTCAACCTTAACCGTATTCTTGTTGGGAATGGCGTTGGTGGTTGCCTGCTTATTCAATTCAGCCTTATAAACAACCTTAACGTCCGTAGCTTTTCCATTCAACCCTTTCAGATAAGCATCCGTGAAAGTAATGGTGATGACATTGTTTGCAACTTCGACCGTTGCCGCATCCTTGGGAAGGGGTTGGCCAGCGACAGTAACGGTGATCTCTTCCGCTTTTGGTGCAGTTAAGCCCTTATCCAAAGTATCGGTAATGGTGAAAACAAGATTCTTGTCCGTTTTCGGATAGGAAGGAATTGTGGTTTCAATGGTAAATTCCGGTTTTTCACCTTGGCCTAAACCAATAACATGGTCCGTCGGATTCGTTGCTTCAGGCTCATTTCCTGTTGGATCTTTTACGGTCTTCTTCAGAGGGACGTCGCTCTTCTTTGCATAAAGAACCGCATCTTTTCCAAGCTGAAATTCGGCTGGTACATTAATCTTACCACCCTTTACCTGTTCGCCACCTTCTGTGGTGTAGGTTATGCCTACCAACATAGGATTGTAAACCGACACCGTTTTTTTACCCTCTTTGGAAGTAACCAGAATCATGTAAAGACCGGCTTCTTGGGGCTCGGACTCATAAGCTCCGCCTGCTGCAGCCTGGGTAAGGGGGATTGCCGTTCCCAACTCACCGACCGGCTTATTCAGTAATGCAGACCACTCGTCTGTCGTTGGGGCGGCGGGGTTAGCAAAGGCGTTTTCTATAAGATTCTTATAACCTTTGAATCCACCGTCAGCAGTAAAGTCCGCTTCAGTGAGCTTGTAGGCGTTTACCAATGCGCCGTCTTCAACGCCGGTTACGATGAGCTTTGTGGTCGGTTTCGCGGCAAAGACATTTGCCGGAACCAGTGTCACAACCAGCAAGAGAGCCAGAAGGACAGCAGTCCATTTCTTCAACTGTTTCATCATAATTCCTCTTTTCTTTTTTCAGTTACCGACAGAAACCTGTCGGCTTCGGTGGACGGGTGAGACAAGTGTCTCAGGAATCTATCGACAAGGGGTTCATTCCAACTGCCTCCGCAATCGGCGGAGACCTTTTCGGGGCCGACCGCCCCGGCCATCATCCTTTCGCAATAGGCTGATGGCCAGGCTGAGGAGGAAGGCACCGACCAAGGTGAAGAGGAAGGTGCCGGGTCCTGCTGTGGACGGCAATTCATAGTACAGGTGGTTCACAATATCTAAGCTGATCTGGTCGCTGGTACCCTCTTGGTAAAGAATGACTGGACCGGCTTCGCTAAGCAGACCCTTATCAAGGTAGGACACCTCTGTATCCCCATCCATGACACGGGTGAGGCGGATGGTCCGCTTTTCTTGGTTGATTTCGATCTCATACTGGTGGGTCGTCTTGATATATCCGTTCGGAGGCGTTTCCTCGCTAAGGATGTATTTTCCCTCCATGGATCCCGGGATCTCCCGGACATAGGGACCGGCCTTAGTCAGATCGATAGTGATCGTTTTTAGGTCGTCCGGAACCGGATGATCGTTGTTTCCGGCGGCCGGTTTGACGGCGAAGGTGACCTTGCCCTTGGTGATATCCAGCTTCTTCTCATCGATCTTCCGGAGCCCCATCTTCATGGGCCGGAGGTTTCGGATCATATTTTCCCCGACGGGGTCTCGTCCGTTGATCCGGAGATTCTTGATTTCGCCGGTTGTGGAATCGACTTGGAAGCTGGCTACTTCTTTAGAGGGAGTGATATAGCCCTCGGGTGCATTCTTCTCCCAGACCTGGTAGTAGCCGGGCTTGAGGTTGGTCCAGACGAACTTCCCATCTTTCCCGCTGATCTTTTCCCCGGACAGGGATCCTTTTAATACGGTGTAGGGTCCCGTCTGGGTATCCGACCTTCTCAGTTCGAAGGTCGCTCCTTCCAGTGGAGCTTCACTCTCCCCAACCTTGGTAAATTCAATCCGGTTGGGGATGTTGGGGAACTGGAGAACCGGCTTGTCAATCGGCGTCTTCCGGTTCCAAACAGTCAGGAGGTTTTGTCCGCCTTGGATCAGGTCGCTGGCCTCCGGTTCGGAGATCGTGATGGTTCCGTCCTCGCCTACGTGAATATCCCAGACCACGTTGACCGGTGTATAGCCCTTGGGGGTCAGGACTTCCTCCAGGAAGTAGTTGCCCGGTTTGAGCTTGGTAAATTTCACCGTCCCATCCGGACCGGTAACTGCATAGTCCTGGAAACCTTGGTTGTTGGTGAGCTTGAAGCCGGCGCCCGGAATGAGCTTTGTCTTATCCTTGTCCTCGCCCTCTTTTCCTAAAAGCTCTCGCTTAGTTAGGGTCATATTGACGAGGTCCTTGCCGCTCACATCAGTCGTGCCGGTATAGCGGTGGAGGTAGTTCCAATAGGTAGCGGCTCCCGCTCTACTCTCCACATGATATTCCCTGTTCCAGAAGTCCCGATAGTAGAAGTTCGTTTTATGGGACAGCTTGGCGTAGGTATAGAGGTCCACTTGGTCTTTGGTACGATCGAAAGGTGCTACCGCCTTGACGATGTAGCCGAATCGGCCGTCCGGATAGTCCTTGTTAACGTTGAGAGGAATCCTGATGATTCCATCCTGACCGGCGACAAAGGGTTGATCCGTCATTACCCGGTTCTCATCCTTCAAATCCATCATTCGAGGTCCATAGCTCGGCGGCATGGCCGTCGTATTGGGCCCTCCTGATGCCGTGAAAGCATCCACCTTATAGACCGAGACCTTGACCGGATGGTTCGGATCATTGTAGATCACATCCGAAGGCGTGTTTCGCAACCAGCTCTTGGCCTCCAAGTTCAGGGTATATTCCGTGGACCAGCTGATATTCTCTCCAAACACGTAGTAGTAATGCTCAATCTCCTTCGTAGCACGGTTCTCATAGAACCAACCGCCCAAATAATTCTCGTAGCCCTGGTGTTTTCCTCCCAGGGGCCAATTCAAATCACTGTCCACATAACCGCCTGTGCCGTAGTAGGACCGGAAATCCACCCAGATACTCTCGGAGGTTTGCGCTGCTCCTCCAATGGTGTTGGTGAAGGTGAGGCCGGTACTATTGGTCACCTCATTGTGGTCCACATAGACGGGGACGGTCTGGTGGATAACAATGTCGGTTCGGTTAGCCACATAGTCCGTCAGGGTGTAGGTGATCTTTCTCACCACACTTCCATTTTTATCCTGGGTCTGATCTTGGGTTGTCGCAACCACCTGTCCGTGTTCCGTAACAATATCCTGTACTTTTTCCGGATCAATCCTTATTCCACCCCAGTTCAAATGTTTATCCAAAGTGATGGTGAAGGTATCTCCGGGGATGGCATCCTCCGGCAAGCGGATGGTGTATTCCATGGAGAAGCGTTGGTCCTTCAAAGGACGAATGACGCCGTCCTCTGCAGAGGTCTTAAGCTTGTAGTCCTCCACGGTCAATTCCCCATCCAACGATTTGGGCGTTGTCCGCTTGGTCGGCTGGTCGGGATCGGGCGTAGGCTCTGTCCCATGGTCAACCTCTACGGGATACTTATCCGGGTCATAGCCGGACTCCGGAACGATAATGGTGTTCCCGATTTTATTCACCACAATAACATACTTTTCCGGATTAACCAGGTAGCCATCCGGGGAAATTTCCTCCTTCAGGTCATAGACACCCGGCTGCAGGTGGGGGAAGGTAAGATCGCCATTTTTACCGGTCTTAAAGAGTCCCTTGTCCACATCCCAATGATCCTTATCAAAATATTGCTCGGCGTAGGCGGCCGGATCGAAGGACTCCGGAAGTTCTGCCTCCTCGCGTTTGGTTAAGCTGAAGTAGGTTCCTCTCAGTTTGACACGGTTTTCACCCAGCTTCTGGAACTTGTCGATGGAGAACTCCCCTTCAAATTCCTTTTTCAGGTTCTTGACGATCAACTCGTTCATCGTACCCGGATCGGGCTTTTCCGTCCAGGAAGCTGTAAGAACTATACTCTCTTTCACCGGCTGGTTAAAGTCAAAGGCTTGGCCATTGAGCAGCCATCCGGCGAAGGTGAAGCCTTCCTTAGTGGGATCCTTGGGCTTAGTAACCCTGCTTCCCTTGTTAATTAGTTGAGTGCGAACCGGGCTTCCGCCTTGAGAGTCAAAGCTGACGGACACCTGGGTCGCCGGGATCTTTTTCCAGGTTGCCTTGTAGGTGGCATCGGCGGTGACCGGCTGACTAGGATTGAAAGTCAATCCACTCGTTGTTTCTTTCCAGCCGTTGAAAGTGTATCCCTCTTTCGGCGGAATAACCGGAGCCGTAACGAATTCGCCATGTCGTACTTGTTTTGACTGAATGGGTTCGCCCTTTTCGTTCTGGAAGGTCACCAGATAGGTTTTCGGGATCCAGCGGCCGTAGAAGGCTCGATCGACGGTAAATACCTCTTGCGTCAAATCGATATCCACATAATTTCCTTGGTAATCCCGAACCTGCCAACCGGAAAATTCGTAGCCCGTTTTCGACGGCGGGTTAGAAGGAGGAATCTGTGCCTGGGTTAATCCCCTTCCGGATTGTACGGCCCGAGTCTGTGTCAAACTGGTGTCCACTTTGCCATTCTCGTTCAGCATATAGAAACTGAGAACAACCTGCTCCGGTTTCTTCTCCCAATTCGCATAAAGGTAGGTGACTTGGTTGACCGGCTCCTTCCCGGTATAGGCGACGTAGTAATTGCCGACCGTTGGGGAATACTTGAGGATCAACCAGCCCCGCCATTCATAACCGGACTTTCCTTCGGTAGGATATTGGCCCGGTAGGGCACCGAAATCTTGGTTATAGGAGTGGCCTTCCGCTACATCCTTGGACCAGCCGGGAATATAATCCCCATTTTCATCAAAGAAATGGACCTTATTTGTCACGTTGGACGGTTTCGTCCACTGGGGCATGAGATACATGTGACGATCAATGATCGTATCTGGTCTTATCCAGCGTCCATCTAGGTCCTGCCAGCCGGCAAACTGATAACCGGCATTAAATTGGCGTTGCCTATAGTAGCGGTCTGTCTCATTAGCCGTCAGTCCAAGGCCGGCCTGAGCGAAGGTCTCTCCGCCCGTTGCCCATGTTACTCTTTCATTTCCACTTGAGCGATCACCATCCATACAATAGGTGATTTGATATTCTGTTGCGTAGGCTCCTGCCCCGACCGGGTCAAAGGTCCGGTTGGGACTGACCTGGACAGGACCCCACTCCTGAGCAAGGCCCTCCCAATAATGGAGGTTAGCCTGTGCTTCAGGTGTCCGGTTCTTTCCTCCGGCTGCCTGGAGAGTGATCGGCTTTTCTTCCTTCTTCGTCACCGACCCTTCTTTATTGACGGTGATTTCCCAATAGGTCGTCGCCTCCTGGTAGCCTTCCGGTGTCTTCGTCTCCTTTAAGTGGTAGACGCCTTCCTTTAGACCATCAAAGATGAACTGGTTCTTGGCCGTCCGCGTCGGTTTGATCCCCGGCTGAAGTTCGACTCCATTCTCCACCTTGAAGAGTTCAAATTCCGCCCCTTCTAGAGGCTTCCCATCCTGGTCCACCTTGTTGATGAAGAATTCCGTCTGGGAGTTGGTGATTCCTACAACACTGGGAATCTTCGCTCCTTCTATGGTCAGGTCCTTGGCCGGAACCATGTGCTTATTAAATTCCTGTACAAATTTATCGTAAACATCTGAGGTCGGGAAAGTATCATATCCGGCCCAACCATCAAAATCTCTTGCCTGCTGGATCCAGTCCTTGACAATCAAGGGTCGGATCGTTGCACCGGAAACCCCGTCGATGGTTTCGCCCTTCCAACCTTCATTCTTCCACTTATCGTGGATCGGCTGGCCACTCTCATTAATGGGCATCATCTGACCCGGCACCATCTGACCCTTATCGCCTAAGGGCTTCGGCTCATCAAAGCGTACCCAGCCCTTCCGGTACCACATCCCGGAAATCTTCGGATGGTTACCATAAGACTGTTCAGCAATCACATCGCCATATTTATCTTTAACATAGGTTTTCGGATCCACCGGATTTCCGGGTAAATCACTACCGTTGGCGTCTTTCGGTCGAATGATCAATGGCTTTCGCCCATCAGTTTGGTAGACGAAGACCTTGAAGCCCTGTTCCTCGGCTGTTTTATCGGTAGCTGCCTCTACACTGCCGGGAGCCCCCTTGCCGAAGGGATAGAGCATTTGATTGTAGGCGATGGCTGCTGCCTGCTTCTTCGCCTCTTCTTCATTAGCACTGGTAGATAGATAATCGTGCCAGTCGCGGGACTTGGCATGGAGTTCCTTAAGGTAGGAGGTCGGGCGAACCTGGACAATCCACATGTAGTCCGGCAGGGCAAAGCCCGGTGCCGTTTCCGTTTCTTCCAAATAGAAGTTGTAGTTGACCGGGAGGTTATCAAAGGTAATAATCCCGTTCTTGTCCGTGATCTCTTCTGCCCCGGTCGTTACCTGGGTCGTGTGTTCGGTTTCAACAATTTCAAAATTCCGGCCCAAGGCGGCCCAAAGCTTAAACTTGGCTCCGGCCAAGGGTTTTCCGTCTTCCTTCTTGGTCTTTTGGACCGAGAAGAAGGTGGACCCGCGATAGTTCCTGACCAGGTAGGCCCCGGTTCCGGGATCTTTGGTGGCGCTGGACATGATGTCGGCATCGTCGCCCTGCTGACCCTTGCGGAAACCGGTGATGATGGTCCCGTTATCGGAGGGCTTGGGGTCTGTGATCTGGTGATCCACTCCCGGATGTTCTTCGGTCGCTGAGGTGAAGAAGGTCAGCTTGCTGGTAAACTTATCGTCGTGGACCTCCAACTCACCCTTGACCTCGATAATATAGAAGTCCGTAGAAGGCAGGGAGTCCAGCTTGATTTCAGACAGTTTGGCCGGTGCTTTGACTTCCTTAAACGGTGAGCCATACGCATCCAGAGACTGGTTAAAGTCCATTCTTGCAGGAGGTTTCGGTCCTCCCTGCGGGATCTTCCAGATCTTATAAGAAGCGTTGACAATGGGGTTGTCCGCGGCAGCGGAGAAGAGTCCAAGGTTAGCCTCCGTTAAACGCTCGCCATTACGGTTGATATAGATCCGCTGGGTGTAGAGCATCTTCCGGTTACCTTGGTTATGGTCTGTAGCTTCAACCTGGGTGATGGCCGTTTCGACCGAGACGTTATTCCGCATGGTCTTTTGGATGCCCAGAATCGTATCCCCATCCTTCTTGCTTCTTTCCTTGAAGGACTTGATGGATCCCGGAACCGGTTTTCCGTCAGCCCCGATGGTAAAGGTGGAAACGGCTTGGACCGGAAGTTCATAGCCCAAAACCGGTTTGGTTTCATAAATGCCGTAGTCGCCCGGCGGCAGGTTCTTAAAGCCAAACTCGCCATTCGGTCCGGAGACCACCTTCTCGTAGCCTTTCACGACCACCGACCCCTGCGGGGTCTCCCGGCGGAGCTCGAATTCCGCTTCCGCCAAAGGTGTCTCGGACATCAGGGGGTTGCCATCCGGTCCTACGATGGGGTTACCGTGTTCATCTTTCTGCTGACCGCTCTCCCCCACCTTCTTGAACTTGAGCTCATTGGTGGTGTTGATAACGGTGAGGACGGGGATCTCCGTCTCTTCGATCCGGATGAGGTCATCTTTCGGCCGGTAGCTGGTAATGGTCTCTTCCCGAATCAGGGTGATGTTGTTCCCCAAGTCCTGGGAGGAGGAGCTATCCTTCACGGAATAGTCAATCTCATTCCCATTTTGATCCTTGAAAGGGAGACCGCGGTAGATGGTCTCATAAACCCCTTCATTTTTTGGAGCCAGGGTCTGGGTGAGCGAAGATCCTTGGTAACCGAGCGCCTTCAGCGATGGTAAATCAAGATCCTGACCATTCACCTTGGCGATCAGGGTGACGTCCAGCGATTCGCCCGCTTGGGGCAGGCGGTTATTGTAGACCTTGCGGACGGTCAGGTTGAGCGCTTTGCGGTCATAGACCACCCGCACCACCGGATAAGCCGAGAGATCAATCTTCGGTCCCTGATAGTTAGCATTAGAAGCTTGGTCAGCGGTAATCCCGATATTGTTTGGACCCTGGGTAGACCCATTTTCATCAAAAGTCAGGATCGTCTTTACTTTGGACTCCCCATTTCTCAGAGAGAAAGTCTCCCCTTCTCCTGAGCGTTGGGTGGCTACAGTGACATTGACGGGCTCCGAATACCCATCCAGCCCCTTCACCTCAATATTGAGGTTCTGTCCCGGATCACTGACGTAGGCCGACTTGATGCCGGCTTTTTTAGAGGTCCCATTTCCGACCCACTCCACCGCATCCGTAGCATAGACAGGGTAGGAGATGGCTCGTTTATAGTCTCCCTTAAGGGTGACCGAATAATCGAGGATAAGACGTTCGCCTGAAGCTAAAGTGATTGGATTGGTTCGGAGGGTCGTCATGCCCGAGAAGTCAGTAGAGTCAGAAACAGAGACCGCTCGGAGGGTGTCCCCCTGACTGTTCACAATCTTCGCTGAAGGGGATCCGGCCAGATGAATGTTTTCAGCCAATGGGATGACCAGGCTTTCATTGTTGACCGTGTTTTCGACAGTAAATTGCCGGTAGACGTCATCAATGCTTTCCCGGAAGCGAGTGGGGTTTTCATAGGAAACCGTCTCGGAAACCAGTTTGTCCTTCATTTCTTCCCGAAGCTCAGCAGGAATGGGGTTGCTGGAGTCATTAAGACTTGCCTCAAGATTTCCCTTGTTACTGTTGTTGGTGACCAGGTTCAGATAACGGGAAACGCCGTGGGATTCGATCATCCGTTGGAGGTTCTCGTTGTAGTAGGCTTCCTCGCCGGCAAAGTTACGGCCGGAGGAGAGGAAGCTGACGACCTTTACCGTACCCTCATTAAGGTGGCGGTAGAGGACATCATTGGCCATGTAGAGTGCCCGGTCCATCCAGGCCCCGGTCGTGGTCCGGCCGATGGGCACCTGGGTCAGGAGATCCGGCGGGTTACCGATCCGCCAGTAGGTATATTGGGTGGAAGCTTCGTCATAGCCACCGTAGATCACGTTGATATAGCCCTGGTAGCCCTTGTTTGCCAATTCTCTGCTGTAATCCCGGATCCGGTTGTTAAAGAGGGTAAGATCTCCACGGGATTCCGGAACCAGGAGGAAGTAGAGGTCCAGGTCCTTCTGAAGGGTCTGACCGGTCGCCTCATGGTGGATATCGAACTTCTTATTATTAGGATCGGCGTCGTTGAATGATGTTGTCGCCGAGATCTTATAGTGACTTCCCGCAGGAGCACCGGCACCCACGGCAGCCAGTCCCATCATGGGGCCCATCTCCAGGAGGTTGCCCATGGCTTCAGGCATGGCCGACCGGGTGGAGAAGGCCGACCGGGAGCCGGTCTCCTTCTGGGTAACGGTCGTTTTTCCGTTTTCCGCCACGACAATTTCCCACGAAAGACCGGAAACCACATAACCTGCCGGAGCTTCAACTTCCTTTAAGGTATAGGTCCCTTTGGGAAGGTTGTTGACTTCGATCTTGCCACCCTTGTCCGAGGGCTGGATCATAATTTCCTTCCCGGTTGAATCGGTCAGGGTAAAGTAAGCGCCGGACAAGGGGGTCTTGTTTTCGTCGACCTTAAGAATACGGAAGCGTCCAGTTTGCGTATAGGCCTGGTTTCCCACCTTGACCGTAGGCATCTCGGACCGGTCCCGGATGGCCGGGATAGGGAAGTCGTCAGTTTTGCCCTTGTTCACCAGGGTCGTCCGGTTATTGGTATCGGTAAAGTTTCCATTCCGATACTCGTCCTTTAGGCGGACGGAATAGTAGAGGGAGACCGACTCATCCTTCCCCAGGATCAGTCCTTCCATCTTGAATTGACGATTGGTCGCATCATAAGTCAGCTTGACATTTTTCAGCAAGCCTTCTGCGGGTGCCTTCCCATTTTTATAGATGGACCCGTCGGAGGCGACCAGGACATAGTCCTTCTCGTTAAAGACGCCGTCCTCGCCCAAGTAAAGGTCAACACCATCGCCCATAGGATCGGTCACGACCGCCTTCTCAATGGTGGGCGTCATTTTATTCTGACTGTTTAAGTAAAACTGCTTGGAGACCTCGTCATAAATGCTGGTTACGGCGTTATCGGCATTGCCAATGTCACTTAAACCGGAATAACTTTTGGGTGTAGAAGCCATCATGGGGAAGAAGAACTTCTCCTGTCCATTGAACCAGCCGGCATTATTGAGGGTCTTCAGGTTATAGCCGATCGTGGTCACCTTGATTCCGGCATCCGTCAGGTCACGAACGGTGGAAATCGTAGCATAGACACTGTCCAGGACTTGATCATTGCCTGCCCAATAGGAGGAATAGGCCAACTGATTGGTATCCCCCTTGGAGGTTCCGAATTGATAATAGGTTCCGTCACCCCGGAGGGTATTGTAGTCAAAGCCCGAAGCCCGGCCATTGTAGGTTAAGCCGCTCTTAGGAACGTCGCTATAGGTGTTGGGAATCGTAGGATTCGGCTTATAGATGGGCTCCCAAGCCGTCCCATCCGGTCTGGTCCCATTGGGCATAGACCCTGTTGCCTTGAAGGAAAGGGTTGGACCACCATCGGTGATTAAGATGATGTGCTTATTTTCGCCCTTCCCCTTGGCAAGAATCTCCTGGGCCCGCAAAAGTGCCCGCTGGGTGAAGGTCCCGCCCATGAAGCGGTTGGTATTAAATTTGGGGTCGGCAGCCAACTGTCCGGGAGAGGTTAATTCCACGCTGGACGTTACTGCCGGGTCGTTCGTATAAGTGGCGTTGCTCTCATAGGGATTCCACCAGCGGTAATCGCTGAAGTTATTGTCCCGCAAGGAGGCATTTTTATTCTTCTCTACTGTAATACCGGCATATTCCACATAGCCGATATTCACGTTGGAGAAGCCGGAGAAGGCCGAAACAATATTCCGGACCTGGCTCCGCACCTGGTCTTCATTTCGTGAAGTCTTAATCGAACCGGAGTGGTCGACGACGAGGACAATATCCGTTTCTTTGCCGCCGGCAAAAGAGGACTGTCCGCGGCCTTGGACCGTCAGCTCCACCTGGTATTCATTAAGGTTCTTGTCCACGGTATTGAGGATCCGCTTGGAGATATCTCCCACCTCTTTCGTACCGGCTTGGTCATAGATGGTCTTCCGGTAAGGAAGAGGATTGCGGGCCTTCTCATTGGTCATGGTCCGGTCGCCGGATCCTTCTCCGTCCTTGACAAATTCCTGGCCGGTCTGAAGCTTCTCTGGATAGTCGGCATTCGAGGGGTTGGTCACGCCCGACCCCACCAGGATCGTTCTCCCGTCGCTGGAAACTTCGACCTTCCAGGTTTCGGTCGACGGCTCATAGCGGTCCGGAGCCTGGGTCTCTTTTAAAGTATAGGTACCGGCAGGGATGTCCTTGAAGGTCAGTTTCCCCTCGGCGTCTGTCTTTAGGGACCGTTCCGGCTTCAATGCCTGGCCATTATCCAAAGTTCCGGACAGGGTGAACTGGGCCCCTTCCAGGGGCTTTTTGTTATCATCCATTTTTACGAGGCTGAACTCGCCACCGATCTTACTATGGTCAATTCTCGTGTTGAGGACGTTCTTTCCCAAAATCGTCTGGTCCATCCGGTAGCCGGCTAGGGCCCCGCCGGCGGACATCTGGACTTCTTTGACCGTATACTCAATTTCCTTCCCTTCCTTATTAAAGCGGGGAAGGTTGGTGAAGCTGTATTTCCAGTCCGTGGCTTCTGAAACCGCAGCTCGATACTGGGTCTCCTGACCATCCGCCAAAAGAACCACATGGACCGTGGCCGGCCGCTTCAGGAGGTCCTGGCTGTCGTTATACCAGATCTTGTTCCCGGTAACGGTAACCGTTCCGCCCGGCCCTTCGGGGGTCGAAATTTCATGGACGTCAATATTAACGACCCCGTTGACAATCCGATAGGTCGCATAATACTCCGGATGGTCCTTGAGCTCAATCCGGTAATCCACTTGTTCATGGTTGTCATCATACTTGGGTAAGTTGCTGAACCGGTAAATCTGACCGATCTTTTCCGGCGTCAGGTCCGTTTCCAGGCCGTTTTTCTTGAGAATGATCTTGGCATCCGGATCCGGCGTCACATTCCCCCAATTCACCACAGCATCCATGGTATAGGTCACCGACCCGATATATTTCAAGGGATTGGGAATCAGGTAGATGTCCTGGGTCGTATCATGGGGTAAGGGCTGAACCTCGATGGCCGTCTGGGCATTGGGGATCAGGTGGTTGGCATCCGTTGTTAACTGTTCGATGGTATACTTCCCGGGGCGGAGTTTGAAGGTGATTTTTCCCTGGCCATCCGTCCGGAGGGTCCCGATATCCTTGATGACCTCTCCTCGTTCATCCAGGATTTGGAAAGCGGAGCCGACGATCGAAACCTGCTGGTCGCCCTGCTCATGGTTGTAGACGGTGATCGTTATTGCTTTATTAGGAGAGTTTTTGGACAAGTAAACATTAAGCGTTTCCTTGTACTTCACGCCATTATTTATCTTGATGGGCTGGCCATTTTCATCTTGAAATTTGATGTCCGTATAGACTCTTCCGTTCTCAACGGAGGGTTCGGTCGATTCAACAAAAGCGTACTCATAAGGGGCTTTCATAATCGCCACCTCATAAATATATTGAGGAAGGAGGTCGTTAAAGACGAAATAACCATTGGCGTCCGAATAGGCCGTCCGGGTCATGGAATCGACCTGGTCGCCCTTTACGCCATGATTATTCTCATAGGCCCGAAGTTCCAACTCCACCCCGGCGATTGTTAGGTCATGGTTCTTCTCATCCGAAACGTTGCCTTCAATAAAGTAAAGTTCGGTTCCATAATCCTTGGCATCGTCGATGCGGACATACTTGACCGTCTCGATGGCCGAGAAGCGGAAGGCGATTTTTTTCTGGTTGGCCATGTAGCCCTTGGGGGCAGATACCTGGACCACCTCATAATCTCCGGCATTACAATTCTCTAACACAGCCCGGCCGTCCGGACCGGTCGTGACTTCCTTCACCATGCCGGGTCCGGTGATCCGGACCACAGCGCCAGGAATCTTCACGCCTTTATTGTCCCGGTCCACCACCTCGATGATGATGGGACGGTTAGCGGCAAAGGGGTTGAGGGGGGAACCCATGGGCTGGAGGAGGTTGCCGAAAGAGCCTTGCATGAGTTCATCAAGTGTGGCCCGGTCTTCCTTGAGCGTCCTGCCCAGGGACAAGAGGTCCAAGGTCTGTTCAGCGGATTTCCGAGCTTCTTCGGCTTCCCGGATGCTTTCATTCAAAGATGGGGTCTCCGGCTTTTCCGGCCGGTTTTCTGTTCCCGGTTCAGGGGGCTTTGTGGAGTCCGAAGGGTTTTCTTCGCCGGTTGAAGAGGATTCCGGTCTTTCCGAAGTTTCCGGGCCTTCTTCCACCGGCTCCAACTTTTCCATCGTACGGCGGATGGTGACGACAAACTGACCCGGTTCCAGTTTTAGGGTCGCCGCATCCAGGGCCTCTTGGAGGGCGTCACCCTCCAGGCCTTCTTCTTGGATATCCTTTAGGGTCTTTTCATAGTGGTCCAAGGACCGCTGGTCAACGAGGCGGAAATCATAGAAACCGTCATCACCGGGCACGAGGTCATAGACAAGGATCCGTGTATCATCTCCGGCTTGAGCAGACGTGGGGAAGGAAGGAGTCACATAAGCCTTTTCCTCCTTGTCCATATTCGGGACAGCAAAAAGCAGACGGTTCTCTTTTTCCTCCTCTCCGGTCCATTCGGACCGAATGGGAGTGGTCAAGGGATCCGTCTCTACCCAAGTCCCATCCCCTTGTACCTGAACGGATTGGGTGATTTTTTCTTCTCCGAAGAGGGAAACCAGGGTCAGGGAATAGACCTTTTCCTCGAGGGTTCTTTTGACCTCTTCCATCTTCTCCCGGTCGACTTCCTCTCCGGACTTGGCCTCTTGGATCTTCTTGAGGAGGTCATTGTCCCGGTGGATGGGGGTGGTGATGGTGGTCAGGGCATAGCCGTCCCGGTTGACGGCTTTAGTCTCGGTATCATAGAGGAAGACAGGAGCAGATTCTCCCTTGGACAGGCGGTCAGTCCGGTCCTTTTCCCGAGCCTCCATGACTTCCTGCTCTCCCTCGGCATACTCACGATTGTAGATATGGGGTTGGTCCAAACCATCGCCATTGGTGACGACAGCGGCTTGGTGGATTTCCTTTTCTTGGGGGACATAGTAGGTCAGGATCCAGGTGACGGACTGGGGAAGTCCATCATCATCCGTATGGATCTGGTAACTTAGGCTGGATAGGGCTTTCTTATCGTTGACCAGGAGCCGGCGGACCGGAAGGGCCTCTGCTCCGTCCGGGGCGTTCTTTTCCATTTCCTGGCCGACTCGGTCGAAAAAGTCCCAACTATCCCGGTCTTCCTCCGACTCTTGAGCCGGAGCAGACGTGGACTCAATATCCGGCGAACTGACATGGGTCTCCGACCTTCTGACCGGAGGGGATGTCCTTTCTTCATTCTGTTGTGTCCCCAGAAGTTCCATCAGGGAGGGCAGGGACCCTCTGGTCCCCTGGGCCAGAAAAACCCCTTGGTGAAAACTCTTTGCCTGACTTTCCCCTGCATAGGAGCCGATCGGGAAGCCGGTCATAATGACCAAAGCCGCCAACAAAAACGAAAGAAATCTTTGGAACTTTTTCATGGTGATCCCCTCTACTATTCCCCTTGGTGTCCGCTAACGAGCGGATTCTTCTATTCCTGATTCAGCCGGCCCGGCCGACTGAACAAAATCATCAAGCAATGGGTAAACCTACTTCTGCATTGAACATAATTTATTATATCGGACTAATTCACTTTGCTTTTCTCATCTTTCCTTTTTGTTAATAACATTCATTAGAATTGTAGGAAATTTATTCGTTTTTTCCCAATACTTGAGGGGTTTACTGGTATATATCTGAAGAAAAAAAGAGGATTTTCCAAATTTTTTTCAAATTTACAAACTGATGAGAATGGCTTATTATTAAGCTATCAAGAAGAGAAAATGACAATTTTCCGGAGATTTTCCGCTTTTGGAATCCTTATTCATCTACAGAAAGGGACGAAAAATGACTAGCCTGCTCAATGATATTGTGGACCGCCGGCTCCGCCTGGTGGAGGCCCTGACCTATTCGGAGGGAGTCCAAAGCCTGGCCTCCCTTTCCCGGGATTTGGACCTTCCCCACCGGACCTTGACCAACGACATCCAGCTCATCAATAGCGATTGGCCCCGGATCCACATTGACCTTGCCGAGGACCTGGTCAGGATCCACTACCGACCCGGCACCACCATCACCGATGTCTACCGGGATGTCCTGAAGGAGGAGCCCATCTTCTCCCTCATCCAGACCCTCATCCTAAAGCCCAACCTCTCCCGCCAAGACCTGGCGAAGGAAGCAGCTATGTCGGAAGCCTCCCTCTACCGGAATGTGGGCATTTTTAATGCCTCCGGACTGGACCGGCTGGGCCTTTCCATCGCTACGAATCCTTTCCGCTTGGAAGGGCCCCATGAGTCCCGCCTCCTTTTCTCCTCCATCTTTTTATATAAGCAGATGGACGTCGAAGGCTGGCCCTTCCCCGACTATCCCCGGGAGGAGGTCAACCGCTTTGTCCGCCTCATGTTGGAATCGACCGGGATGGAAATGGACTTCGCAGAATTCCGGATGATGACCTTTTATGTGGTCCTCGGCATGGTTTGGGCAAAGGAATCGGGGGATGCCAAGGCCTTTATCAAGAACTGGCGCAGGGAGAGAAAAACCCACGACAGCCACAAAAGGGATACCCTGGCTTCCTTGAAAAACCGGTCCCACTACCTCCGGCAAGCCAAGACCTATGAGGAGGTTTTCGACTTTCCTATGAGTCTGGCCTCCTTGGTCTACCTCTATTCCTTTTACTTCCAAAGGGAATATTTTTCCTCCTACCAAGGCCTTCTCAACATGGCCATGGTGGATTCCAAGATCAACGCTTCCTTTTTTTATTTAACAAGGCTCCTGGACCGGATCGAGGATGACTATGGGGTCAAGCCGGATGACCGCCATGAGCTGGTCCGGGACCTCCACAACACCCTCTATGCCGGTTATGTGGGACCGGACATGGTCCCCTTCTTCTACCGAATTTCCGACCGCTATTCCCACCTGATCGGCCAAAGCTATCCCAAGCTCTATGCCGATATTCGGAAGGGGATTGAGGGATACTTTGACCACATGGACCTTGAACCGGAACCCATTTTTATGGAATGTTGCCTCTATTCCCTCTTGATGAAGTGGGGGAGGCTCTTTTACCGGAAGCTCCCCCGGGGCAATACCCTCTCCCTCTTGATTATCAGCTCGATCGGCCATGCCCATGCCCTGTCCCTCCGCGACCTGGTCCAGGCTGTGTCCTACTTCCCCCTGCATATTTCCATCTATGACAAGCCCATCTTCCGTTGGAAGGAGGTCCTGGAGGAGGGCTACGATGTGATATGGACCAACCTCTCCCTCCCGGCCTCCCTTGAGGGGAACCCCGACCACCCCTTCCGCTTTGCCGGGACGGACAGCCGGATCGTCCTCTTTAACTTCTCGCCCAAGGCTAGGGATCTGAACTGCCTCCGGGCAGCCATCAACGACGCCATCCAAGCCAAAGAGGAGGGCCCTTTGTTATGAAAAGTTTGCTCAACAAAAAAGTGGGCCGCCTCCTGGACCTCATCACCCTTCTTGAAGTGCAGAATGGATCCATGGACACGGCCACACTCTATAAAAACTATCATTACCGGCCCTCTTCCCTGGCTTCGGACATCGGTCAGGCCAACGACTTCTTTTCCGACATCCTGGAAATTACCAAGTCGGACCGGGTAGAAATTACCTACAAAGAGGCGGCTTCCTATGTAGAAGCCTATGCCTATGCCATGTCCCGGGACCCCCTCTGCATACTCCTGGAGCGGATCTTCTTCCACCCCAACCAAACCATCAGTGACATGGCCCGGGACCTCTTCGTTTCTCCCTCCACCATCTACCGCTGGGCCGACCTCTTCAATGAGGCGGTCAAGGAAAATTTCGACATCCACCTGGAAACCCACCCCCTGGTCATGAGGGGGGATGAGGTGGAGGTCCGGACCTTTTATATGACCTTTTTTAAGGAGAGGTATCCCTCCTATGACTGGCCCTTCTACCACATCTCCAAGGACCAGGTCTCCGCCTTCCTCAATCGGGTCATCCCCATGAAGTATGGGAAAAACTTTTTCCACTACTACCAATGCTTCCACTACCAGATGGCGGTCTCCATGCGCCGGTGCTGCCAGGGCTTCCGCTTGGATGAAGACGTCCTCGCCCGAAATCTCCGGGTCCGAACTCTGACAGAGAACATTGTCGAGGAGGGCTTGGACCTCCGGTGCAAGACCTGCATAAATGGAAACCCCGCCCATGACCCTGTCCTCTTCGCCGAGCTCCTCGCCCCCTTTGTGGGGGACCGGGATGCGGAAAATTACGCCAAGCTGGTGGACCTGGCCGACAAGGACCCTCTGGTCAACCGGACCTTTATCTACATTAACCAGCTGACCACCCAAATCTGCAAGGATTTTCAAATTCACCTGGACAACGAGCGGGCCCTCTCCCTGGCCCTCCACAATGCCCTGGTCGGGACCTTCGGCCGCTCCCTCAGCCGCTTCATCCTCTACTCCCCCTACCGGGTCTACCAGGAGAAGATCCGGGCCCACTATCCCCAGGTCTGCCAGCGGGTCCTGACCATCCTCCGCTCCTACAACCAGCGCTTCTCCCTCCCCACCGACCCGGCCTATCTCGCTTATCTCTTTTATGTCCTCTTCACCACCTGGGAAAACTTCCTCAACCAGCTGATTCAAAACCGGAAGACCGTCCGAATCCTCGTCCTCAGCAAGTTCTCCCGCTTCCACGCCCTCTCCCTCCGGGACCAGATCCTCTTCTACTTTGGCAACCTGGTCGAGGTCACCCTCCCCAAGGAGGTCCCGGTCCGGATCGAAGACATCGACCTGTCCCCCTATGACCTCCTGGTCTCCAACTTCCGGATCGCCCACTCTCCCATCCCCGCCATCCTCTGCGAAGGCATCTTTACCGACAAGGACTACGAGGAACTCTCCCGGGCCATCCTGGAACTCCGAAGCCTGGAGACGGATTCGAGCGAGGTGCTTTAGAGGCCAATTGGGTAAAGGTAGGAAAGACAAGATGCGACACTTTGACACAAGATGAGACACTTTGGCACAAGATGTGACACTTTGGCACAAGATGTGACACTTTAATACAGAAAGGAATGCTTATGACACGCAAGATCACCAATATTTACCCTCCCCAGGCAGGTATTGATGGCGCAGGTGTCCACCTTTACCACGTTTTGGGACGTCATTCCATGCACCAAACGAACCCCCTCCTCCTCTTGGATGCCTTTGATTCCCGGGATCCGGAAAAATACATGGCCGGCTTCCCCATGCACCCCCATCGGGGGATTGAAACCATCTCCTATGTCTACCGGGGTGCCATGGTCCACCGGGATTCCCTGGGGAACGAAGACCGGGTGGATGACCGGGGCGTCCAGTGGATGACCGCCGGGTCCGGCATCTTCCATGAGGAGAAGCTCCCTCCTGTGGACCGCCTCTTCGGTGTCCAACTCTGGCTCAACCTGTCCAAGAAAGACAAGTTCACCCCGCCCGCCTACCGGGCCATCCGGGCGGAGGACATCGAGGAAATCCCCTTTGATGGGGGCTACCTCCGCCTTCTGGCCGGACACTACCAAGACCACCAAGGCTACCTCTCCCACCATCTCCCGGTGGATTACTATGACGTCCATTTGGATCCCGGGAAGTCCCTGACCCTGGACCTGGACCCCGACCGGTCCGTCACCCTCTTCGCCCTCATCGGAGAAGGACAGGTCGACGATAAGACCCTCCCCCACTTCCATGCGGCCACCACCTCCGAGGGCGACAGCCTGATCCTGACCAATCCCGGCGACGAGGAAGCCGCCATCCTGGTCTTTTCCTCGGTCCGCCTGGATGAGCCTATCGCCTGGTGGCCGGGGCCCATCGTGATGAATACGGAAGAAGAACTCGAAGAGGCCTATGCCCAGGTCAAGGCCGGAACCCTGGTCCGGGACCGGATCGACATGGAAATCTAGGCTCTGACAAGATATACCGAAACGTCCCAAAAAGAACCGTAACGCCCCAAGAAAAAACCAGCCCCTCCCGGGCTGGTTTCTTTTTGTCTTTTTTTGTCACATTTTGTGTCATTTTCAGGTCATATCATCCCATTATCCTCCTTGAGAGTCCAAAAAACCTCTTGGAGGAAGGCGGCATCCGCCCGGTTATCAAAATCCAATTCAACCCGGTTCCAAAAACGGGGGCCATAGGTGAAGGTCAAAACGTACTGGGCAGGTGAATCTTTCGTCGCCGGCTCATAGCGGATGTCCTCCTCCAGATCCAGCTCCTTATAGGGAACCAGGCTGTCCGACAGGAAGGATCCCTTATAAATAAGGAAGTCTTCGTTGAAAAGAATCCGGTTGTCTGCCGGGTGGACAAAATACCTATCCGACCCCCTTTCCCGGAGGAAAGAGTCGGCCCGGAAGAAGCCCCGGACCCGGGCCAGGTGGGCCAGACCCTTCCGGTAGTTGACGACAAGGGAACGGAGGGTCCCCAAGCCGATGATAACCAAGACTAATCCCATAATGGTTAGGGGGACTTTGAAAAAACCGGGCGGAGAGGGCGGGCCAAAGCCCATCCCCGGGCCGGGACCCCAAGGATTCCCAAAAAACCCTTCCGAGATCGAAAGGGCCATCCGACCAAAAAAGGCTAAGAAGGCCAAAATAACCAGGTGGGCCAAAATGGCCCCGCCGTTGATGGAGTAGTCATAGGTGACTTCCTTGAGGGGTCGTTCTCCGAAATATTTTTCGCTGATTTCTCGGATGGGTTGGTAACCGACGGCCATCTGTGGCCTCCCTTCTCCTACTTCGCCTTGTTCACCACCTCATCGGTATCCAAGGTCAGACTTCCGTCCTCCATGAGGAAGGCGGGGATCCCGATCAGGCCGGATTCCTTGGCCTCATCGAATTCGGGCCGACTGTCCCGGAGGGCCAGGAAGGCCTTGAGGTCGGCCAGAGATTCTGTGATGTTGTGGTAGTCGTAGGGGATGCCGGCCCCATCTAGGACCTCGACGGCATCCACGCAATCGGGACAAAGTGGGCTTCCATAGAGTTTCATGGGATCTCCTTTCGTTTCAATGCCTTTCGATTTGTTTCAATTTATTCCGCTTGTTTCAATTCATTCCGTTTGTTTCAATTCCTTTCGCTTGATGCTTGAGGCCTTTTCTTACCATATTTTCGAGCCAGGTAGATGGCGGCAAAGGCAATGGACAGGCCGACAACCACTCCGGCCAGAACGTCGGTGGGAAAGTGAACATAGAGGTAGAGGCGGGAAAAGACGATGAGGACCGCCAGGGGGATGGCCACCAGGCCCAGGCGTCGGTCGGTCCAGGTCATCATGGCCGCCCCGATAGCCGAGGACATGGAATGGCCGGAAGGGAAGGAAAAGTCCTTGGGGACATCAATCAAGAGGCGGACCGAGGGGTCCAGCCAGCAGGGCCTGGGCCGCTGGACCAGGTTCTTGATGACCAGGTTGTTGAGAAATTGGCCGGCCAGAAGTGCAAGGAGGAGCAGGACGGCCTGCTTCCGATACTTTTTCTGCGACATGAGGAGGAGGGCCGAAAGGATCCAAAAGAATCCCATGTTGCCCAAACGGGTGACAAAGACCATGAAGGAATCCATGGGCGGTGAGGTGAGTGTGTTTTGTATCCAGTGAAGGATGGGCCAATCAAATGCCATACCACTTCCTTTCATTCTTCGGGGTTGATCCGGGCCTTCTTGTGGGAGGCTCGGACGGTGATAAAGAGGGAGGCCATGACCAGGCAACCCCCGATCAGGATATCTTTGGTTAGGGCCTCACCCAAAATAATGACCGAAAAGAGGACGGTCAGGAGGGGTTCCAGAAGGGACACCAGGGAAGTCTTGGTCGGGCCCAGGCGACCCAGGCCCTCCATATAGGCCCAAAAAGCTACGATGGTGGAGAGGAGGGTGATGAGGACCAGGGCGATGAGGCCGGGTGGGGTACGGGGCGGGTCAAAGCCCACGAAGAGGGAGATGATCCCATAGGTCACCGCATTCCCCACCATCATATAGGCTGAGGACTGGGCCCCCACGCCCGGCCGGAGGAACTTGGCCGAATAAAAAATGTAGGTCGTATACACCAAGGCGGACAATAGGGCCAAAAGGAGTCCCAAGGGCTCCCCATCCAGATTCCCTCCCATAATAATAAAGGCGCCCGCCGTGGCCAAGACCAGGGACAAGACTTTATCCCCGGTGATCTTTTCCTTATAGATAAAGGCTGAGCCCACCATGACCATGGCCGGGTAGGTATATAAAAGAAGCGACACCGCACCTGCCGACGCATACTGGAGAGCCATGAAATAGCAGAAAGCCTGGGCCGAATCCCCTATGGCGCCCAAGAAAAAATAGGTCCACCTCTCCTTCTTCGATAGGCGGGGAAGCTTTCGAACCCTCATCATGGCCATCATAAAGACCGCCGCTGCCAGGAAGCGAAGAAACAGAAGCGTATAGGTCGACGCCCCTGCTCCATAGCAAATCTTGGCAAAGATCGGCATGAGCCCAAAGCCGAAGGCCGACAGGGCCACCAGGGCAGCGCCGGATTTTTCGCGTTGGTCCATAAAAACTCTCCTTCTCCATAAGCTTCTACTATTATACCTCACTATGTATCTCAGATGTTGGGATGGGGGCGGCCGGACTGGGGAAGCAGGAGACGAGGCCCCCTCATTCGGCGAAATCGAGGAATAAGGGGGACATCGAAAGCCCCCTTATCCGGCTTAATTGGCCAATAAGGGGGACAAGCTAGAGTGACCCCAAAAAGTTGGACCAGAGAGAGCAGTCATATCCTTGCACTTCTCTCTCTTTTATCCCCTAAGGGCTAGCCCTTAGGCCGCCTGTTTC
>QWCE01001932.1_pt1 | contig 28113 bp, 25 predicted proteins | sample 1972531 | NCBI WGS metagenome assembly QWCE01 (sample SAMN09866716, study PRJNA288562) | Human gut metagenome isolate term4_stool, whole genome shotgun sequencing... | reverse complement strand
ATTTTTTGGTATAACCTATTGTTGCCTACCCGCATAGCGGGTAGTTTTTTGTTTCGCACGCGTTGCGTGCTCAACTGACTAAAGTCATAAAATAAAAATAAATCTGTTAGAGAGAAATCTCTAGCAGATTTTTTATTGCAAACTTTATTAAATTTTATGGATTATTTGTCAAAATATTTTTAGACTCGTAAATTCGAGTCTATTTTTTATTCAAAGATGACACATAATTTTCAATAATACCCTAAAAGCAAAATAAAATACATGAAAATAAGTGTAGAAAATGAAAATTTGAAATTTTTAGGAATTCTCCTATTTTTCTAAATATTGTTTATACATAAATATAATTTTTTTTTTTAAGAATTTAAAAATTTTCATACTAAAAACGATTTTCTTTAAGTTTCTTATCTTATTATGAATTCATTTAAGAGGACTATGATACTAAAGCTAATTGAAAGAATTATTTATTTTTCAAACTTAAATAAAAATTTAAACACTTCAGTTAACTTTATCGCAATAATGTTGTATAATATTCTTGAAAGCGTTAGCCTTTGCTTTATTTTAAATTTAAGGAGGTTTTTATGAAAAGAAGCAAAAGAATTATTTCATTTTTCTTATCTTTACTAATATTACTTTCTACAATTAATGTATTTGCAGTAAGACACCCTGTAAAAGATATACCTTTAAATGGAATAATAGTAAATGATCATATCGTATATAGTGACGTATATCCTTATATCAAAAATTCTAGGACTTATGTACCTATCAGATTTATTGCTGAAGAATTAGGATATGATGTCAAGTGGGATGGTGCCAATAAAAAAGTAATAATGAAAAATGGCAACACAAATGTTGAGCTTACTATTGGCTCTAACAAGATGAAAGTAAATGGTAAAGTTCTTACTTTAGACGCACCTGCTGAAATCAAAGATGAGAGAACTTTTGTACCACTTCGTGCAATTGCCGAATCTTTTGGTGAAAAAGTAGATTATTCTAAGGATTATAAGGCAGTATATATTGGTGATAATCCTGTATATAATAAAAATTACAAGGTAGTTTACTACTATGAAGGTGCTAATCCAGTAATTACTGACTACACAATAAACATTGTTACTTATAAATTAACAATAAACAGTGAAAAAATCTTAGAAGCTGACAGTATGGAGAGCTTATTAACTGTATTATTTACTGATATTGAAAACTATAGAACAAGTGGAGTATCTAAGCTTGGTAATATTACAACTTATAAGACACTTAATGCTTCTTCAAGCAATAAGACTACAGTTAACACTAATAACCCAGTTCGTATAGATAAGATTGAGGATTTTGGAAGTAATAATAACACATCATCTAACTCAACTTATGTGGAAAATAACAATTACTCAAACAGTACAAGGTATTATATTAAAGACGATGATGAGGAAATAGTTGACATTTATCGTATTGGAATGAATATGGAAACTAAAATGCCTGTATCTATCATATATACTGATGGAACTGTGAAATATGTAAGCACATACGAAGAAGTTGAGGCTGAAAGAGCAAGAATAAAAGCATTAAAAGAAGCTAGAAAAAACAGATATATAAAAAAAGCTGATGAACCTAGTGTTAGTTCTTATAATCTAAGTAATGATAGAAAAAGTTATGTTGATTATTTAAGAAGTAAAAATACAGATGCTTCAGATGTTTTATAAGAAACTCCTAAAAGAGACAGAACAAAATATTTTGGACCATGGGGTCTTTAATACAAGGAGTAGTTATTAATTAATAATGTTTAAAGGATTCTAAGTCAAATATTTTTGAGACTCGTTGATTCGAGTCTCTTTTTATGTAAATATGAACGTATAGAAACTAATAAAACTTCAAAGCTAAAATAAAAACTACTAAAAAAGCATAATTAAGATGAGTTCTTTTGTTATGATTTTCCAGTAGTTTATATAATTAAAAGATTAAATTATATAAGAAAGGCAGCATAAATACCTGCAATCAAATTTGAAATTGCGTGTATAATCCAGCTTGGAATAATTGATCCATCTGATAATTTTTCGTTAATATATCCCATAGACAAGGCTACAAGGCTTGTTAATAAAACAATTAAAATAGTTTTTAAAATTCCAACAAGGGGAAAGAACATTATTCCATGCAAGAGACCAAATAGTAGTCCTTGTATAAAATTTGCCTTATTAAATCCTAGCTTATTGGCAAGTCTTTTTAGGATAAATCCTCTGAACAAGATTTCTTCAGGAAAAGACGTGTTAAAGACTGCATAAATAAAAATTGCAGGAAGGGCTACAAATCTAAGTCCTTGAAATTCTGAAGTTGCATTTTCAATATTTTTTAAGTTGTTGAGAAAAACTAAACTTATTGACAAATAAAAAATTGTTACAAGAATAATTGCAAGGGCTGTATTCTTGCCTCCCTTTATTTTTTTTAAGTCCTATCCATTCTCTAAATCTTCCTTGTTTTCTTGCTGAAAAATACCAAAAAAGAAAGGGAACAATGGAAAACAATATAATTTGGAATAAACTATTAAAAATTTTATTTATAACTAAGCTCATGATGTACTCCCAATTAAAATTATTGTTGTAGCCTTTTAAGCATAGAATACTAAGAAATAAACTCATTCAAGAAAGTTTAATAATCTTAAAGGCTACTTAACAAATTTTAGTATAGCACAAGAAAATATTACTTTTTCTAGCTTCTTTTAAAATTTTTGTAAATTTTTTATAAAAGTTTTTTACATAAAAAACCACTAGCCTTAGCCAGTGGTTTTGGTCAAATATTTTAGCAATCTGTTGGGTCTAAAAGATTATTTAAAGTCTTAACGTGAACTCCTGTTGCATTCTTTGGAAGGTAGCCTGATTTTTTGCTCCTATAAGCTGTTGCTGCTATATCTAGGTGAACCCAAGGTGTATTTTCTTTTACAAATTCACCAACAAAAAGTCCTGCAGTAACTGATCCTGCTTGTCTACCAGAAGTGTTTTTAATGTCTGCGACTTCTGACTTGTTTAGCTTCTTGTAGTCTTCGTCATAAGGGAATGCCCAAATTTTTTCTCCAGATAATTTTCCTGCTTCAAGAACTTCATTGTAGAAGTCTTCATTATTTGTAACAGCACCAGTGTAAACTTCTCCAAGAGCAATTGTAACAGCACCAGTAAGTGTTGCAAGGTCAATAATTTTTTCTGCTCCTAAATCATTTGTTGCATAGTGAACTGCATCGGCAAGGGTAATTCTTCCTTCAGCATCAGTGTTTGCAACTTCAATTGTAAGTCCCTTCATGGAGTCAATTACATCTCCTGACTTGTAAGATGTCCCAGAAATCATATTTTCACAAGCTGCAACTACTCCAACTACATTTGTCTTTGCCTTGTTCTTTGCAAGGGCATAGATTGTCCCAATAACTGTGCCTGCACCACCCATATCGCAGTGCATGTTGTTCATGCCAGCTGCAGATTTTATGTTGTAGCCACCAGAGTCATAAGTTAGTCCCTTTCCAACAAGGGCAACTTTTTCTGTGTCGGCATTTTTGTATTCCATTACAATAAGTCTTGGACGGTTTGTTGCACCAGCTGCAACTCTTAAAAAGGCCTTCATGCCAATTTTTTCTATTTCATCTTCTTCATAAACTGTTACCTTAACGCCAGATTCTTCTAATTTTTCTTTTGAAATATTGGCTAGGCTTTCTGGATAAATTACATTGGCTCTTTCGTTTACAAGATCTCTTGCAAGGAAGACTCCATCCATAATATTTTCCATCTTGTTAAGGCCTTCTCTTAATTTTTCTTCAGGTCCCTTAAAGGCAGAATAATTTACTGTTATTTCAAAATCGGCTTTCTTTTCTTTAACGTCAGTTTTCTTTGTAAATTCATATTCACCTTGACGAAGTCCTTCATAGGCTGCCATAATAGTTTTTCTGTTGCAAATACCAAGCTCTGGCATTTTTATTTCAACTTCGTGCTCTTCATGATCTCTTAAAATATTTCCGAGTTCAAAGAAAAGATTTCTCACATCTTCTAGGTCAAGTTCATTTTCCCCAAGTCCCATGAAAATTTCTGATTCTTCTTCAAAGCTTGGAAGATATAGACTTTCCTTAAACTTATAAGAGAACTTTTTCTTTTCTAAATAGTCCTTAATTTCACTAGGAAGTTCTTCATCTTTTTTTACGAAGTGGACCTTTAGTCCCCCTTCTTTATACAAATTAAATTTAATCATATTTCACCTCTTATTCAATTATACATGAGAATTGTAAAAGTTCTAATTAATAAAGTATAAAAATAATCTCATCACATTACTATTTTTTCCAGATAAATTATGATAATATTAATTTATAGAATTTTAACATCAATTTAGATTCAAGCTTCTGAATTGGTGTTTTTTGGGTGGTGTAAAAATGACAAGAGAGTTTAAAGCGTCCATAATGTTATTTGTAACAGCAATTATTTGGGGACTTGCCTTCGTGGCACAGACAGCGGGAATGGAACACTTGGGACCCCTTTCTTTTACTGCAGCAAGGTCTTTTGTGGCAGTGGTATTTTTATATTTAACCTATGTATTTTTTAGAAAAAAATCAAAATCCTTTAGAGAAGAAAAATTTGACATGAAAAGGACAATTCTTGGTGGAAGTATTTGTGGAGTAGTTTTTACTATTGCCATTAATCTTCAACAAGTTTCCTTGGTTTATACGACAGCAGCTAAGGCAGGATTTTTGACAGCTTTATACATAGTTTTTATCCCAATTCTCGGCTTGTTTTTGGGTAAAAGACCAAGTATAAAATTAATTTTTTGCATTTTTCTTGCCATGGTAGGAACTTATCTTCTATCAATAAGAGGAGATTTTCACATGAATAAGGGAGATTTAATTGTAATTTTATCTGCTCTTATTTTTGCCATACACATTTTAATTATGACAAATTTTTCTAAGGGGACAAATGTAGTTTTAGTTTCCTTGATTCAGTTTGCCATCTGTGGAATAATTTCTCTAATTGGAGCATTTATCTTTGAAGAAGTGAACATGGATGCAATTTTAAAATCCTATTTAACTATTTTATATGTTGGGATTTTATCATCTGGAGTTGGTTTTACTATTCAACTAATGGCACTAAAGGATTTAGATCCTGTCATTGCTTCTATGATAAGTTCACTAGAATCTGTTTTTGGAGCTCTTTTTGGCTGGCTTATTCTTTCACAAGAAATGTCAGAGAGGGAAATATTTGGAGCTATAATAATTTTTGGGGCGACACTACTTGCCCAAGTTCCTATAGAAAACTATTTTAGAAAAAAACTAAAAAAATCGTAAAATTTCACAATAATCTTAAATTGATAAAAAAACTTTCACAATGCTATTGTATAATTGTGGGGAGGTGAAGATATGTCACTATTTGAAAAACTTTTCCAAAAAGCAGGAAAAAAGATAATTACAATCGACGGAGAATATGGTAGCGGGGCAAATGAAATTGCCAAAAAAGTTGCCGATAAATTAAATTACGAATTTTTTGATGAAAAATTAATAGAGCTAATGAGCCTTGAAAAAAAGGTAAAACCTGAAGAAATAAAAAAAGATGATTCCTTTTTACAGGGAACTATCTACGACTTGTATAGACAAAATTATTCCTATTCCCAAGAGGATATTGCAACTAATGATGCAGCTTTTCTACTAGATTCAAAAACTATTAGGGAAATTGCAAAAAGCAAAAAGGCAGTTATCTTTGGCAAGTGCGCTGATTTTGTCTTGGAAGATTTCCCAAAATTGTCTGTCTTTATTTACGCTTCCAAGGAGTTTGAAGAAGAGAGAATTTTAAATACTTACAATATAAAAAAAGATAAACTTGAAATAAAGATGACTCGTGAGAACAACAGACGTGCAAATCATTACAGTAGAAATACTGGAAGAGTTTGGAGCGAGTCACACAATTACGACATTTTAATAAATTCATCCTCCTTTGACTTTGAAAGTATAGCAAATTTAATAGTAGAGATGTCACAAAATAGAAAGTGAAAAAACCTGGCGAAAGTCAGGATTTTTTTTATGCAAAAATTTACAATTTTTTTAAAGAAAATATACATTTGATAAATTATTAGTTTGTACAATATAAAAAATAGGAAAATCTGGATTTTATCGAATTTGCAACTGCGAGTTTACAAATTGCAAAGTGGTCTTTATAGTTTGCAATCACAGATTTTTATAAAATACCTTTAGAAAAGGAGGTAAGAATATGATTTTAGCAGACAAAATTATCAGACTTAGAAAGAAAAATTCCTGGTCACAAGAAGAACTTGCAGAAAAACTAGGTGTAAGTAGACAGTCAATTTCAAAATATGAAAGTGCACAATCTGTGCCTGATATGGATAAGATTTTAAAACTTAGCAGAATTTTTGGAGTTACTACAGATTATCTCATTAAAGATGAAATCGAAGATGCAGAATTTTTAGATGAGGACTATGAAGAAAATAAGAAGAAAAAAGTTTCTATGGAAATGGCAAATGAGTATTTAACTTTAAAGGAAATTTCGGGTAAAAACATTGCCCTTGGAGTTTCTCTTTGTATAATTTCTCCAATCCTTTTAATTATTTCATCAGAAGCTTATGAGAGTAAATTATTGTCAGTTCCAGAAAATGTAGTAGAGGGAATTTGTCTTACAGTTTTAATTTTATTTGTAATCGCTGCCGTTGGCATTTTTGTGACGGAAGCTATGAAGTTAAAAAAATATGAATTTATTGAAAACGAAGAAATAGAAACAGATTATGGTGTAGATGGAATGGCAAAGGATAGAGGCGAAAAATTTCACGATTATTTTATGAAATATAATTTAATTGGAATTTTACTTATTGTAGCATCAGTTATTCCTATTTTTATTGGGATGATTGTTTCCGTGGACGACATGGTCATGGCTATTTCGGTTTCAATTTTACTTGTACTTGTTTCTATTGGTGTAAATTTTTTGGTTAAGACAAATATTTATATGAATTCAATAAAGGCAATTTTAGAAGAAGAAGATTTTACAAGAAAAAATAAGGCTTTTAGGAAAAAATCAGAACCTTTTGTAACTGCCTATTGGATAATTGCAACAGCAATATATTTAGCTTATTCCTTTGTGACAGATAATTGGGATAGATCCTGGATTGTCTGGCCTTTGGCAGGGGTGTCTTTTGTAGTTTACAATATAATATTGAGATTTTTCTTGGAGAATAATTTAAAAAATTGAAGAGATTAGAAAAATAGATTTCATTTATTTGGAATCTATTTTTATTTGAAATTTAGAATAAGTATGAGATCTATAAAAATTAAAGTGAATTATAAAAAGGACATTTAATAAAATGCCCTTTTAAGTCTATTAAATTTATTTCAAATTACTATCACTTGTGACCTTGATTTTGTAGTCACTTAAAATTGTGTCGCCTAAAAGAGTTTCCTCAATTGCCTTTTTAGCTTCTTGGTCAGCCTCTTTTAAAAGGCCTCTTTTTATTGCCTTAGCTTCCACTTCTTTCTTTTGGTCCTTAGAAAAATTGTTGTAGTCTTCGATGTCAATCCTGTTAAAAATAGATTCTCTTTCGTCGAAAACTTTTAGCGAATCTTCATAAATTTCGTGGCTTAATATTTTTGCGGCTGGAATTTTTATTTCAATGCTTTTACCTTTTAATTTCACGTCCATTTTTTCAAGGTCCACTCCTGCGTGGATAACTCCGTCATAAGAAACAATAAATTTTTTTGATGTGAAGGGAACTTTGTAGCCGTAAAAAGTATTTTGATTTTCAAATTGTCCCATATTTGTGTAATAATATTTAAGAGTTGTGAGTTCTCTTACATTAATTAATTTATTAAAGATTAAAGTTGATGTAATTTCTGGTTCCATTTCATTTTTCATGGATTTTTTTCCTGCAAAAAAAGTGGAGAAAAGACCAATTACAACCACGAACAGTAAAATAATTTTTTTATTAAATTTTTTCATTAATTACCTCCAATCTTAACTCGTGATTTATTAATACCACAATAAAATTTTATCTAAACCTTGTCAAGTAGCTAAAAAAAGCTAAATAAGAATTATTATTTTATTTTACAATCGCAAGTTCTTTGATATAATTAATCTAAAAGATATGGAGGAAGATGTTATGGACGATGGCGCCTTGTGGGCGAAGCTCATTTTAATAGCAATACTTACAAGCATTAACGCATTTTTTGCGTCAGCTGAAATGGCAATGGTTTCAGTAAACAACAATAAGATAAAAGAATTAGCAGAAGAAGGAGACAAGAGGGCAAAAACCCTTTTATCCTTATCTCAAGATCAAACGAGATTTTTATCCACGATTCAAGTTGCAATAACTTTGGCAGGATTTTTCTCATCTGGATCTGCAGCCACTTCTATTTCAAAAGTTTTTGGAGAATTTTTAAGAGGATTTGGGATTCCCTATGGTGGCACTGTGGCATTTATTTTGGTGACACTTTTTCTATCATATATCACCCTTGTTTTTGGTGAACTTGTGCCAAAGAGAATTGCTCTGCAAAACTCAGAAAAAGTTGCCTTAAAAGCAAGTAATGTAATTGCGATTGCGTCAAAAATATTTTATCCCTTTGTTAAACTGCTGTCTTTATCAACAGTCTTAGTTTTAAAAATCATGGGAAAATATTCTGAAGATGTTGAAGAAAAAATTTCAGAAGAAGAACTAAAATCTTATATAAAAGTTTCAACACAACAGGGAGTTATAAACTCAGCCGGTGAAGAAATGATTGTAAATATAATGGACTTTGATGACAAACTTGCCTATGAAATTATGACACCAAGAACGTCAATTTATATGTTGGATTATGACGAATTTACAACAGAAACAGTAACAGAAGTCCTAAAAAAAGGTTATTCAAGGATGCCTGTTTATAGAGAAAATACGGATAACATCCTGGGAACAGTTTATATCAAAGATCTTTTTGTAGAATATGCAAAAAACAATTATGAATCTATAAATTTAGATAATTGTATAAAATCTCCTTACTATGTGCCTGAAACCAAAAAAATTGACATGCTTTTAAAAGAACTGCAAGCATCAAAAAATTATGTGGCAATTTTAATTGACGAGTACGGCGGTTTTTCTGGTATGGTAACTGTGGAAGACATAGTAGAAGAAATTGTTGGAGAAATTGAAGACGAATACGACAAGGAAGATCACTCTGTAGAAAAAATTGCTGAAAATGAATATATAGTTGATGGATCCATGGACATAGAAGATATAAACGATGCACTTGGAGTTTCACTTTATTCAGAAAATCACGAGACAATCTCTGGGCTCATAATCGAAAAGCTTGGATTTATACCAGATGAAAAGCAAAAGAAAAAATTAAGCGTAAAGGCATCTGGATGTATTTTGACAGAACTTGCTGTGGCAGAAAAGAGAATAATAAAAGCAAGTATCAAGGTTATACCAGAAGAACAAGAAGAAGCAAAAAGAGAATATAAAGAATTTAATTCATAAAATTATTAACAGGTCTTAGGGACCTGTTTTTTGATGAAATTTTTTAATAAAAGACAGGAAATAAAAGAGAAAAAAATAAAAATTCTTAGAAAATTATAAGAATAAGAATAGATTTTAACTTTAACAAAGCTTTTATGATAAAAAAGGGCAAAAAAATTGCCGAGACAATCTCGGCGAGTAAAAGGAATTTAATTAAAAAGTGTATTAAATAATCTGTTACTAGTTTAACATAGTAGTATGAATATGACAATAAAAAATTTAAAAATTATTTGTAAAAATACTAAATGTTTTATAGATAATCGATAAATACTTGATATAAATAGCCAAAGATAGGGTTAAAGACAAATTAATAATTAAAATAAACTGGATTTGTGGAAAAATAAAATTTTTTAAAATAAATTAGCAGACTACTTGCAAGAGTGCTAACGATGTTGTATAATGAAATAGTCAAAGATAGTCAAAATTATTTTTGACATAGCTTTTTAATTTAAATTGATTTCACATAAAGAAAAAGTGAAATAAAATATTTAATTTAAATGAGAAAATAATCAATTTAATTCACATTTATTTATGTTGTAATTACTTTTATTGGGATATAAATAATTTGAGATTAAATGTTTAAATATATGAGGAGGTTAAAATTTGAAATACAAAGATTATTATGAAATCCTTGGAGTTTCTAAAGATGCAGATGAAAAGGAGATAAAGAGCGCTTATAGGAAGCTTGCGAAAAAATATCACCCAGATCTTCATCAAGGAGATGATGCTGCGGCAGAAAAGTTTAAGGAAGTTTCAGAGGCTTATGAGGTTTTATCTGATAAGGATAAGAGAAATAAATATGATAAATTTGGATCTAATTATGATTTTTCATCTGGATATGACTTTGACCCTTCTCAATATGGTTACACTTATACCACAGGAGGAAGTGGAGCAGATTTTTCCGATTTCTTTGAAACGATTTTTGGTTCATCTAAATCAGGAGGCAACTTCTCTGGTGGTTTCAATATAAATGACATCTTTGGAGATTTCTCTTCTAAGGGAAGGGGAAAGTCCAATAAAAAGGCAAGAAATAAATTTGAGTCAGAACTTTCTATTTCCATAAAAGAAGCCTATGAAGGCGTGACTAAAAATGTTTCTTTGACTTACAAGCAAGAGGAATATGATATTGCTGTTAAAATTCCTGCTGGAATAACAAGCAATAAGAAAGTCAAGGTAAAGGGAGAAAAGTTTGGTCTTCCAGGCGATATTTTATTTAAGATAAATATTCGCGATGAAAAAAATCTTTCTCTTGATGGTCTTGATATTATTAAGACAGAAAATATTTATCCTTGGGAAGCAGCTCTTGGATCTACAAAGACTGTTGAAACTTTAAAGGGAAAATTAAAGTTAAAAGTTCCAAAAGATTTTGTCGGTGGAAACAAGATGAGAATTCCTTCAAAGGGATTCAAGGATTTAAAGGGAAATGTTGGAGATTTATATGTGATCTTTAATATTGTAAATCCTAAAGAATTATCTGAGGAACAAGAAAAATTATATAAAGAATTAGAAAAAATAAGCAAATAATATTTAATATAGATTAATTATAAATGAGGTGTTTTTATGAATTTTGACAAATTTACTCAAAAATCCCTTGAAGCCGTTCAAGGCGCATACAATACTGCGAAGGAATATGGCAATCCAGAGGTAAAAGAAATTCACATCAACTACGCCCTTTTAAATGACAAGGAAGGCCTTATACCTAGGGTCTTGACATATATGGACAAAAATCCTGAAATGATTAAAAGTGACATTTTAAAGGTAATTGAAAGACTTCCAAAGCAATCAGGTGCAGAAGTTTATGCTGATTCTTCTTATAGAGAACTCTTCCAAAAAGCAGAGGGATTTATGAAGAAAATGGGAGATGATTTCCTTTCAGTTGAGCATATTTACCTTGGACTTTTGAATATGAAGGGGACAGATTCTTCTTCAATTTTTAACAAAAATAAAATTGATGCAGATGGATTTTTAAATGCCCTTAAAAAAATTAGGGGTAATCAACACGTTACTACTGATAATCCGGAGGGAACTTATGATGCCCTTAAAAAATATGGTCAAGATTTAACTGAACTTGCAAGAGATGGAAAGCTTGATCCTGTAATTGGTCGTGATGAAGAAGTTAGAAATGTAATTAGGATTCTTTCTCGTAGGACTAAAAATAATCCAGTTTTAATTGGTCCTCCTGGTGTTGGTAAAACTGCCATTGCTGGTGGACTTGCTCAAAGAATTGTTTCTGAAGATGTGCCAGAAGGTCTAAAAAATAAAACTGTTTTTTCTCTTGATATGGGCGCTCTTATAGCTGGTGCAAAATATCGTGGAGAATTTGAAGAAAGGCTAAAGGCTGTTTTAAATGAAGTGAAAAAATCTGAAGGAGATATAATTCTTTTTATAGATGAAATTCACAATATTGTGGGAGCAGGTAAGACTGATGGTGCAATGGACGCATCCAACTTATTGAAACCGATGCTTGCTCGTGGAGAACTTCATGCCATTGGAGCGACAACTCTTGATGAATACAGAAAGTATATTGAAAAAGACCCTGCTCTTGAAAGAAGATTCCAAAAGGTAATGGTAAAAGAACCAAGTGTTGAAGATACTATTGCCATACTTCGTGGATTAAAAGATAAATATGAAATTTATCATGGAATTAGAATTTCTGACCCAGCAGTTATTGCTGCAGCAACTTTATCTGATAGATACATTACTGATAGATTCTTGCCAGACAAGGCAATTGACTTGATGGATGAAGCTTGTGCAATGCTAAGGACAGAAATTGACTCAATGCCAACAGAAATTGATGAAGTGAGAAGAAGAATTTTGCAACTTGAAATTGAAAATCAAGCCCTTAAAAAGGAAACTGATGAAGCAAGTGCAGAAAGACTTAAAAAACTTCAAGTAGAACTTTCTGAAGAAAAGGCTGAATTTGATAGATTAAAATCAAAATGGGAAGCAGAAAAGAAGGAACTTGATTCCACAAAGGACATAAAGAAAAAAATTGAAGATACAAATCACGCAATTGAAGAAGCTGAGAGAAATTATGACCTTGAAAAACTTTCTGAATTAAAATATGGCACTCTTCCAAAATTAAAAGAAGAACTTGCAAATAGAGAAAAATCAAAAAAAGATGAATCTTCTATGGTAAAAGAAGAAGTCACAGAAGATGAAATAGCTTATGTTGTAAGTAGATGGACTGGAATTCCAGTAGAAAAATTAAATAAAACTGAAAGAGAAAAACTTTTAAACTTAGAAGACATTCTTCACAAGAGAGTTATTGGTCAAGACAAGGCAATAGAACTTGTGTCTGATGCAGTCCTAAGGGCTAGAGCTGGTTTAAAAGATAGGAACAAACCAATAGGTTCCTTTATATTCTTGGGGCCAACTGGTGTAGGTAAGACTGAAACAGCAAAGGCACTTACAGAAACACTTTTTGATGATGAGAGAAATTTGATAAGAATAGATATGTCCGAATACATGGAAAAGCACTCTGTATCTAGACTTGTGGGATCTCCTCCAGGATATGTTGGCTACGATGAAGGTGGACAACTCACTGAAGCAGTTAGGAGAAAACCATATTCAGTTATCTTATTTGATGAAATTGAAAAGGCGCATCCAGATGTCTTTAACATTCTTTTGCAAGTACTTGATGACGGCAGACTTACTGACAATCAAGGTAGAACTGTTGACTTTAAAAACACAGTTATAATTATGACATCAAATATTGGATCTCACTTCTTAATCGACGGCATTGACGAAGAAGGAAAAATAAAAGAAGATGTAAGAAATAATATTATGAGTGACCTTCGTGGATCCTTTAGACCAGAATTTTTAAATAGGGTCGACGAAATTGTTTTGTTCAAACCTCTTCAAAGAAGTGAAATTTATAGGATCATCAAGCAAAGTGTGAGAGAAGTTGAAAGAAAACTTGATGATCGAGATATCAAAATTGAAGTTACAGACGGAGCTTTGGACTTTATCTTAAATGCATCTTTCAGTCCTCAATATGGAGCAAGACCAGTTAAGAGATATATTTCTCATGCTCTTGAAACAAAAATTTCAAAGATGATAATAAAAGGCGACGTTATGGACGGGGACACAATTTTAGTAGGTGTAGAAGCAGACGACTTGTCTGTTAAAGTTAAATAAAATATGGGACTTGCTTAGGCAGGTCCTTTTTAATGAAAATTTTTATTTCTCATTTATTACAAATTGTTAAGAAAATGTTAAATTAGCTAGTTAACCCCAAATTATCACTTTTTTATCACAAATAGGATTTAAACTCAGTAACATAGTATGAAATAGGAGAATATTTTATATTTTAATTAGGAGGAAAATTATGAAACCATATAGTAAGAAATATTTAACACTTGCACTTGCAGGAGTTTTAGCAGCATCAATTCCAGTATCTGCTTTCGCAGAAGCATCAAATGATACAAATGCAGGAACAGGTACAAAACCAGGATTAGAGCAACCAGCAGAAACTGAAAAAGAAAAGACACAAGAAGAAAAAGATGCTGAGAAAGCTAAAGAAGAAGCTGAAAAGAAGGCTAAAGAAGCTGAAGAAAAGGCAAAGGAAGAAGAAGCTAAAAGAAAAGAAGCTGAAAAGAAGCTAAAAGATTTAGAAGAAAAGGAAAAAGAAGAAAATAGAAGAAGATATGAAAATATTAGCCTTAGAAATGTAAGATATGATGGAACTTACATCAAGGGTGAAACTTCATCTGAAGCAAGAATTTATGTTAAAGATGACTATTATAGAGAATTTAGAAATTCTAAATCTATTGGAAGCGCTAATAAAGACGGATATTTTTCAATTAAATATGACATCAAGGAAGGCAAGAGCGTAACAATCTATGCTGAAGATAAATATGGATATTCAAGAGAAGTAGAAGTTAAAAATGACAACTACAAAGACATAAAGGGATCAAGAGTAGATGCAAGTGATCTTAGACTTATGAGCAGAACTTTAACAGGATATATTAAAAATCATCCTTTTGAAAACATAAGAGTTTATAATGACGGTGAACTTCTTGGAAGCTTTAGAACTGACAAAAACTCATACTTCACAGTAGTTTTAAGTGAAAGCATAAGAGAAAAAGAACTTGATGATTTAAGATTCTACACTGATTCTAAAAAAGTAGAAAACAAAAACCTTAAAGTTACTGAAGCACTTGAAGGACAAAAACTTGTAAAAGGTACTGCAAATACTGACGAAGAAATTACAGTTTACGATGCAAGCGGCAAAAAAATCAGTACAACTGCTGTAAATAATGCAGGAGTATTCACTGCTTTCTTAGATAGAGCCCTAATCTATGGTGAAACTATAAAAGTAGAAGCTAAAGACAAAGACAAAAATATAACTAAAATTGATTACAAAGTTACAAGAAATGAAGTTGAACAAGTAAAGGCAATCTCTTATATCAAGGGATATCCTGATGGAACATTTAAACCTCAAGATAATGTAACAAGAGCAGAAGCAGCTCAAATGTTTGCTACACTTTTAAATGGTGGAACTAACTTTGGAACAAGCTCAATGACAAAATTCTCTGATGCAAATGATGATTGGTATTCTAAGGCAATCAACTATGTTGTTGCAAAGAACCTAATTTCTGGTTACCCTAATGGAACATTTAAACCAAATGAAAGCATCACAAGAGCAGAATTTGCACAAATGATTTCTGGATATGTTAAGAACGAAAAGAAAACTTCTTCTGACTTCGAAGATGTTAAAGATCACTGGGCAAAAGATGCAATTGACAAACTTTATGGAAACAAAAATGTCAATGGTTACCCTGATGGAAGCTTTAAACCAAATGCAAAAATCACAAGAGCAGAAGCTGTTACAATCCTAAATTCTGTATTTAACAGAAACACAAACAAGAATTCACTTAACAATGTGAACACTTCATCACTAAACAAATTCTCTGATGTTAGTGAAGGATTCTGGGCTTACTACAATATTCTTGATGCAGCAAACACTCACGATAGAGAAAGACTAAACTCAACTTCTGACGTTGACATGTGGAAATAAGTTTATTAATTTGTTTATAATATAACTTTGAAGGCTCCCTTTTGGGAGTCTTTTTTGTATTTATAAAATTTTTATTGGGATTTTTAATCCTATGAAGATCACAAAAGCTTAATAAATTAAAAAATTTCACAAAAATGAAAATCGTGCTTGACTTTTATTAAGCTCCTATATATAATTGATGAAACAATTAAATAAATTGTATTGAAAAATACGATAGAGGCGCGGACTTTATCAGTAATCTCTTTGAGCAAGACCATGCAGTGACAAGAGATGAAAGGAAAATTCGCCGAAGTATATTATTGGTAAAAATAATATGCTGGGCATGCAAAGAATATTTGCATGACTGTCACAAATATGTGGGGAGCTATCTAAGGTTAAATACTTTGTCTTAATTTTAGACATTTTTAACAGTTTGGTTTTCCAGGCTGTTTTTTTATTACTTTTTGATAGTTACCGAAGATTTTTACGGAGGTATATCATGAATTTAAGAAAGAACGTAGCAAGAGTTTTAGTAGTAGGAGCTTTAGCAAGCACAATGCTTTTAACAGGATGTAATCCAAAGGGTGATGGAGGAGCTGCTACACCAGCTGATTCTGATACACTAAGAGTTGGAATGGAATGTGACTATGCACCTTTTAACTGGACACAAACTTCTGAAGAAAATGGATACAAAATTGCATCTGGCGGTTATGCAGGTGGATACGATGTTGAAATAGCAAAGAAAATTGCTGAATCTATGGACAAAAACTTGGAAATTGTAAAAACTGAATGGAATGGTCTTACTCCAGCAATTACTTCTGGAAAGATTGATCTTATAATAGCAGGTATGAGTCCAACTGCAGAAAGACGAGAAACACTTGATTTCTCAAACACTTATTACACATCAGATCTTGTAATTGTAGTTAAAAAAGATGGAGCTTATGCAAATGCAAGTAGCCTTAATGATTTTAAGGGTGCAAATATAACTGGTCAACTTAACACTTTCCACTATGAAGTAATTGATCAAATTGAAGGTGTAAATAAATCTACTGCTTTAGAAACTTTCCCAGCGATGATAGTTGCTCTTAGAAGTGGAAAAATTGATGGATATGTATCTGAAAGACCAGGTGCATTATCAGCGGTTGCTGCAAATGATGATTTAACTTTTGTAGAATTTGCTGAAGGTAAGGGATTTGAAACTTCAGTTGAGGATACATCAATTTCAGTTGGAGTTAAAAAGGGAAATACTGAACTTTTAGAAAAGGTAAATGACGCACTTTCAAAAATTCCTGAAGAAGAAAGACAAAGTATAATGGAAGAAGCTGTGGCTAACCAACCACTAGGCGATTAAGATAAGGTTGGGAGATAAAGATGCCAAGTAGTTTTTTTGGATGGATCGGATTTTTATTAAAAGAATATGGACCCCTCTTTGTTGAGGGGACTATAAACACAATTATAATTGCCGTTGTTGGCACATTAATTGGTTTTTTAATAGGTCTTTTAATTGCAATAGTTAGAACCACAAAAGTAAATAAAAAATCTTCAGCATTTAAAAGAGTTGGACTTAAAATTTTAAATGCTATCATCACTATTTATATTCAAGTAATTAGGGGAACACCAATGATGGTTCAAGCCATGATGTTTTATTATGGTTCTCTTCAATACTTCAATCTAAATATGGCAGCCATGCCTTCAGCCTTAATAATAGTTTCAGTAAACACTGGAGCTTATATGGCAGAAATAATAAGAGGTGGAATTATTTCAATTGACAAGGGACAAACAGAAGGAGCTCTTTCCATTGGAATGACACATTGGCAAACAATGACAGAAGTTGTCCTTCCACAAGCTGTTAGAAATATAATTCCATCAGTCGGCAATGAATTTATTGTAAACATAAAAGACTCATCAGTTTTAAATGTAATTTCTGTTTCAGAACTATTTTTCATTTCAAAGTCAGCAGCTGGAACATATCTAAGATATTTTGAAGTTTTCTTTATAACAGCTTTAATTTATCTATTTTTGACAGTGAGCGTGAGCCAAATTATGAAATTTGTTGAAAAGAAATTAGATGGAGATGGAACTTATAAAATTTACGGATCTCAATCAACAGCAGAAGTTATAGAAGTTAAGGAAGAGGTGTGAGATGACTAGCATTTTTGAAATAGTAAATTTACAAAAAAGTTTTGGAGAAAATGAAGTTTTAAAGGGAATAAACTTCAAAGTTCAAAAGGGCGAAGTTGTTTCAATAATTGGATCATCTGGATCAGGAAAATCAACTCTACTTAGATGCATTAATCTATTGGAAGAACCCGACTCTGGAGAAATAAGATACCATGGAGAAAATATATTAGAAGATATTTCCTCTATAAATAATTATAGAACTAATGTGGGAATGGTTTTTCAATCCTTTAACCTTTTTAACAACATGACTGTCCTTGAAAATTGTGTCATTGGACAAGTAAAAGTCCTAAAAAAATCTCGTGAAGAAGCAGTAAAAATTGCTGACAAATTTTTAGAAAAAGTTGGCATGTATCCTTTTAGAGATGCAAGACCAACATCTTTATCTGGTGGGCAAAAGCAAAGAGTTGCTATAGCAAGATCTCTTGCCATGAATCCAGAAGTTCTTCTTTTTGATGAGCCAACATCAGCTCTTGATCCCGAAATGGTTAAAGAAGTTTTAAATGTAATGAGGGACTTGGCAGATGAAGGCTTGACAATGCTTGTTGTAACCCATGAGATGGGTTTCGCGAGAGATGTTTCTAATAGAGTTCTCTTTATGGATAAGGGAGTTATAGCAGAAGACGAAGATTCAAAAGAATTTTTCACAAATCCAAAAACAACAAGGGCAAGAGAATTCTTGTCAATGGTTTTATAAAGATTTTATAAATTTTTCTTTTAATAAATTTTAAAGACTCGAAAGGGTCTTTATTTTTTTATAATTTTATAAAAATAGAGTTAAAGATTTTAAAGTAAAGCTAAAATTTATAAATTAAAAACAGCCTAATTAAAGGCTGCTAAAATTCATAGTACATTTTTTAAAATTACCAAATGTGAAGAAGCTTTTGCATAAATAGACTGACAAAAATTATTCCTATCCAACATAAGCCTCCTTCTATTATTGCCTTGCCACCTTGAGAAATTAATTTCTTAATATCTGTGTTAAGACCAATTGCCGTCATTGCCATAATTATGAAAAACTTAGACAAAAATTTCATTGCTGACAAGAAAGCATTGGGAAGTGGAAGTAAACTTGTCAAAACTGATGCAAGAAGGAAAAATAAAACAAAAGTTGGGAAAGTTTTTAATATGCTAACTTTTTTTGTATTTTCCTTTGATTTTGCTATTCCAAGGACTAGGGTTATGGGAATAATGGCAAGAGTCCTTGTAAGTTTTACAATTGTTGCATAATTTAGAGCTGTGTCATCATTAAACATAGTTGACCAAGTTCCACTGGCAGCGACAACTGAAGATGTGTCATTAATAGCAGTGCCTGCCCACATTCCAAAACCTGTATGACTCATGCCTAGTTTAACACCTAGAGTTGGAAAAATAAGAGCAGCAATAATATTAAACAAAAATATTACAGAAATTGAAGTTGCAATATCTTCGTCCTTTGCATCAATGACAGGAGCAGTTGCTGCAATGGCAGATCCCCCACAAATTGATGAACCAACCCCGATTAGTGTTGCAATTTTAGAATCAATCTTTAAAAATTTCGCTGCAAGATAAGAAATAATAAGGGCAGTAGAAATTGTGGATAAAATTATCAAAAGAGATGACTTTCCAACAACAATTACTTCCCTAAGATTTAAACCAAAACCAAGCAAAATTACTGCATATTGCAAAATCTTTTTTGATGTAAACTTAATTCCAGATTCTAGTGACTCTGGTCTTTTAAAATTATTTAAAATAATTCCAAGTAAAATTCCAAAGACAGGTCCACCAACTACTGGAAATTTTTTACCTAAAAAATAAGCAAAAACAGCAATAAACGCAGAAAAAGCAATGCCTTTGTAGATATTTTTATTCATATGTATCCTCCTTATAAGATTTCTAATTTATGTTTTTTAACAACAATTATCTATTATACAACAAGATATAAAAAATAACTTGGAAATTTATTTTTTCTATTAAATAAAGCTATCACAAGATAAATAAAAGGGCTTGAAATTGATTTTATAGGCTAATTCAGTTATAATTATTCTAATATATATAGAAAATTATCGGAATATTGACAGATTTTGCCAAGGCCTTATCCCATTGGATTGGGTTTTTTTATGGAGGTTTTATGAGTAATAAAAAATTTTATGTAACGACACCAATTTATTATCCAAGTGACAATCTTCACATTGGTCACACTTACTGTACTGTTGCAGTTGACTGTGTTAAGAGATTTAAGAAAATGCAAGGCTATGATGTTTTCTTTACAACTGGTACTGATGAACACGGTCAAAAGATAGAAGATAAGGCTAAGGAATTTGGAATGGAGCCAAAGGAATATGTTGATGGAATAGTTAAAAATATCAAAAAACTTTGGTCTATTATGGACATTGATTATGACTATTTTGTTAGATCTACAGACAAAGACCATGAAGAAGATGTTAAAAATATTTTCCAAAAACTTTATGACAAGGGAGATATTTACAAGGGTGAATACGAAGGATATTATTGTAAACCTTGTGAATCTTTCTGGACTGAAGCACAACTTGGAGAAGGTCACACATGTCCCGATTGTGGAAGACCAACTGAAATTACTCACGAAGAATCCTACTTCTTTAGACTTTCAAAATACAAGGATAGGCTTTTAAAATATTATGAAGATCACCCAGAGTTTATTGAACCTGCTTTTAGAAAAAATGAAATGGTTAGGAACTTTTTTGAAGGAGAAGGTGGTCTTGAAGATCTTTCTGTTTCAAGATCAACTTTTGACTGGGGAGTAAAGGTTCCTTTTGATCCTAAGCACGTTGTGTATGTTTGGATTGATGCCCTAACTTGCTACTTGACAGCAATTGGTTATGGTACTGATGAAAATAAATTTAAAGAATATTGGCCAGCAGGCGTTCACTTTGTTGGAAAGGAAATTATTAGATTCCACGTTATTATATGGCCAGCTCTTTTAATGGCACTTGACTTACCTCTTCCAGAAAAAGTATTTGGTCACGGCTGGATTTTATTTGATAACGACAAGATGAGTAAGTCTAAGGGAAATGTTATTTATCCTGAACCAATTATAAAGCTTTATGGTGTTGACGCTCTTAAATATTTCTTGCTACGTGAATTTTCTTTTGGTTCTGATGGATCTTTTAACATAGAAAAATTCATGCAAAGACTTAACTCTGACCTTGCAAATGATCTTGGAAACTTACTTTCAAGAACTGTTTCAATGATTTCCAAATATAATGATGGCGTCATAAAAGATATGGGAATAAGAGAAGATGTCGACGATGATTTAGAAAATCTTGCAGTTTCTGTTGTAGACGAAGTTGAAAAGGCAATGGAACATTATGAATTTTCTGTGGCTTTAGAAGCAATTTGGAAACTTATTAGAAGAACTAACAAGTATGTTGATGAAACTGAACCTTGGAAATTGGCAAAAGATGAAGATAAAAAAGACAGACTAAATACTGTTTTATATAATTTGGCAGAAAGTCTTAGAATTGTTTCTGTATTAATTTATCCATTTATAAAGGAAACATCTCTAAAAATAAGAGAACAACTTGGTCTTGATGATAAAATAAATTGGGAAGATTCAAGAGTTTTTGGACTGCTTCCTGATGAAACTAAGGTACAAAAGGGAGAAGTTATATTCCCAAGGCTTGATATCGATGCTGAAATTGAAAAGTTTAATGAAGAAAACACAGCTCTTCTAAAATCAAGAACTATGACAGATAAAAAGGATAAAGAAGATATAAAAGAAGAAATTACTATAGAAGATTTTGACAAACTTGACATTAGACTTGCTGAAGTCCTTGATGTAGAAGATCATCCAAATGCTGACAAATTATTTGTACTAAAATTAAAAGTTGGAGATATGGATAGGCAAGTCGTTTCTGGAATCAAAAACTACTACAAAAAAGAAGATTTAATTGGCAAGAAAGTCCTAATGATTGTTAACTTAAAAGCAATTAAGTTAAGAGGAGTAGAATCCAAGGGTATGATTCTTGCTGCAGCAGATGATGAAGATAATTTAAGTCTTGCATCAACTTTAGCTGATATTAAATCAGGAGCAAAGATTAGTTAAAATTAGTTAGGAGAAAAGATGATAGATTCACATGTACACTTAGATGATCCTGCCTTTGATGAAGATAGGGAAAGTCTTATAAAGAGTCTAACTGAAAATGGAATAGAACTCGTTATTAATAATTCTTCTGATTTAGCATCTTCAGAAAGGTCAGTAGAACTTGCAAATAAATATGAAAAAATCTACGCAGCTATAGGAGTCCACCCTCACGAAGCTGATTCTTATAATGAAGAAGTGGAAAAAAGACTTATAGAACTTTCTAAAAATAAAAAAGTTCGTGCCATTGGAGAAATTGGACTAGATTATTACTATGACAATTCTCCTAGGGATGTTCAAAAAGAAGTCTTTAAAAAACAAATTGAGCTTGCAGCAAGGCTTGGCAAAAATATTGTGATTCACTCACGTGATGCAGCAAAAGATACTTTAGATATAATAAAAGAAGCCCATAAAAAATATGACTTCACAGCTCTTATTCATTGTTTTTCACAATCAGTAGAGATGATGGAAGAGTATATGAAGATGGGTGATTACATTGCTCTTGGTGGAGCAGTTACTTTTAAAAATTCAAAAACACCAAAGGAAGTTGCAAAAGTTGTTCCTATGGACAGACTTCTTCTTGAAACAGATTGTCCTTATATGACTCCAGTTCCTTATAGGGGAAAAAGAAATGAACCGAAACTTGTGAAATTTACTTGCCAATATATTGCGGACTTGAGACAAATGGACGAAACTGAAGTAGAAAGAATTTGTGCAGAAAATACAAAGAGGTTTTTTGGAATATGAAAATGACAATTAAAGAAGTAATTGTCGCAGAGGGTCGTGATGATGAAATTGCCATAAAAAAGGCAGTTGATGCAGAAATTATAACCACTCACGGCTTTGCTTTTGGAAAAAAGTTAATAAATCTCTTAAAAGAAATGGATAAGAAGAAGGGAATAATAATTTTTACAGATTCCGACTACATGGGTTCTCAAATTAGAAAGAGAATTGCTGATGAAATCCCTTCTGCAAAACATGCCTATCTTTCTCAAAGTGTATCCACAAAACATGGAGATATTGGAGTAGAAAATGCATCTCCAGAAGAAATCTTAAAAGCACTAAAGGCAGCTAGGGCAACTAAGACAGAAAAGTCTTCGGAATTTACTATGGCTGATTTAATAGAAAATAGATTGATAAATTCTGATGATGCAAGTGCAAGACGAGAAATGCTTTCAGAAATCCTAAAAATAGGATATGGAAATGGTAAAAAGACTCTTCACAAATTAAATTCCTTTGGCATAACTAGGGAAGAATTTGATGAAGCAATGAAGGAAGTGAACTCCCATAGATAGATTATATAAACCCAGCAAACTTTCAGAGGTTCTTTCAAAGTACGGCTTTAGATTTACAAAATCTCTGGGACAAAACTTTTTAATAGATGGAAATATAGTTAGAAAGATTGCTGATGCGGCTGAAGTAAATGAAGATGACAACATTTTGGAAATTGGTCCTGGTGTTGGAACTATGACAGAAGAACTTGCCCTTCGTGCAAAAAAAGTCCTGGCAATTGAAATTGATGAGAAGTTAAGAGAACTTCACAAGGAAACTTTAAATATAGATAATGTTAAAGTTATTTATGGCGATTTTCTTGACTTAGATTTAAAAAAATTGACAGAAGAAGAGTTTGGTAATGAACCCTTTAAAGTTGTGGCTAATCTTCCCTATTATGTGACTACACCAATAATAGAAAAATTGATTTTAGCTAAAGTTAATTTAATTTCAATTACTGTAATGGTTCAAAAAGAAGTTGCAAAAAGACTTGCTGCCGAGCCAGGGAATAAGGACTATGGATCACTATCCGTTTTTATAAATTATTACACAGATTGTAAATATAAATTCCAAGTTCCAAGTTCAGTATTTATGCCAAAGCCAAATGTTGACTCAGCAGTTGTGAACCTAAAGATGAAAGAAAGAGAAGAACTTGATACGGACTTCTTATTTAAAATAGTTAGGGCAGCCTTTACTACTAGGAGAAAAACTCTAGTAAATTCTTTTTCAAATTCAAAACTTCCCTATACAAAAGATGATATAAAGAGGGCTCTTGAATTAAGTGGAATTGATGGAAGTAGAAGGGCAGAAACTTTAACTTTAGAAGAATTTATAATTTTAAGTGTAAATTTTAAAAGTGTGGGGTAATGAAATAATGAAGGGAAATTTAATAGATGATATTCCTGAAAAAGTTCAAAAGGATATATCAAACTTTAATGAAAAAGAAAATTTAATAGACAATTTATCCCAAATTTTCAAGGCCCTCTCAGATCCAACTAGGATAAAAATAATTTATGCTCTAATAAATGGACCTCTTTGTGTTTCTGATATTTCAGAATTATTAGACATGAGTCAGTCATCTATATCTCACCAACTTGCCCTACTTAGATCACAAAATCTAATTAAGGTAAAAAGGCGCGGAAGAAGGGCATATTATTCCCTAGATGATGAGCATGTCCTATGTATATTTAAGGACGGACTAGAACACGCAGAGCATAAGTTATAAATTAATTTATAATTATAGAAGAAATCTCAAAAGATTTGATTTTTCCAAGGACCTTGGAGTATAATTGATAAATAACGAGGAGGAAATAAAATGAGTAAAGTAACAGTATATACAAGCAACACTTGCCCTTATTGCACAATGGCAAAAGATTATCTAAAAGAAAGAGAAGTATCTTTCGAAGAAAAAAACGTACAAACAGATAAGGAAGCAAGACAAGAATTAATGGCAATGGGATACACAGGTGTTCCAGTAATTTGCGTTGATGATGAACAAATCGTTGGCTTTGACAAAAATAGATTAGACGAATTGCTAAAATAATTGTTTAAAAAATGAGATAAAAATAGATGCTTTTTGGCATCTATTTTTTTTGGGGAGTGAAGATGAATTTATTTTCAGTATTTTTAGTAGGTGTTGGACTTTCGATGGATGCCTTTGCAGCGGCTATTTGTAAGGGACTTGCAATAAAGAAAAACTTTTTAGAAAAATCTCTTGTTATTGCCCTTTTCTTTGGAGTTTTTCAAGCTCTAATGCCCTACATAGGTTACCTTTTGGGTTCAATTTTGCAGAAAAACTTCAAGCAGTTGATCATTGGATTGCTTTTATCCTTCTTGGTGTAATTGGATTAAACATGATAAGAGAAGCAAGAGATAAAACATGTCCAATAGAAGAAGATAGGCTTGATATAAAAAATTTATTTGTACTTGCTATTGCAACATCTATTGATGCTTTGGCAGTTGGCGTTTCTTTTGCCTTTTTAGAAATAAAGATATCACTTGCAGTTTTAGTTATAGGGTTTACAACTTTTGCAATATCTTTTGCAGGAGTTCAAATAGGAAAGTTTTTTGGAATAGCTTTAAAAGACAAGGCACAAATCACTGGTGGAATAATCCTAATTCTTTTAGGTGTAAAAATATTAGTTGAGCATTTGGGCTTACTTCCTTTTTAATTTTGCCAATAATATCTAAAAATATAATTCCATATTAAAAATTAATAATTACTTACAAAAACTTCTGAAATGTATTTTTGGAAGTTTTTCTATTATATATTTAATAAATTTAACAAAATTATAAAGAAAACTTTTGTAAAATTTTTAAATAAGGATTTTATATATAATTTTACAAAAAGATAAGCTTTCCTAGGATTATATTTGAAAAAGTTAAATAAAATATTAGAATTTTCATTTAGTCAAAGATTTTGCCTCAAATTTTAAAATTTAATAAAAAATAAATTATTATTAAATCTTTTTTTAACAAATGTAATCAATAGTTAAAAATAAGTAAAATTTGTTTATTTAAAATATTTTCTTAAAAAGGCTTTCCTTTATTTTGCCCATATTTTAATGTATAATTAATTTGCAAAAGATTTTGATTAATTAATGTTACATATTGTTTTTAATTGAATTAATTGTAGGTCTTTGTTATAATATTCTTAAAAGCTGGAATGGATTCCGTAATATGAAATCACGTGGGGAGGTGTGATAATGTTAGGAGATGTTAGTCTTACCATGAGCGAGGCTTTTGGTGTAGCATTGACAGGTTTATGTGTAGTATTCTTGGCTCTTATATCTTTGTTGATAGCAATTGTTATAATTACTAAAGTAGTAACAACAATTCAAGGTGAAGAAAAACCAGCAAAGGCAAATAATAGTCAAGCAAAAAAGTCTGCACCGAAAGCAGCACCAGTTGATAACTCAATGGACCCTGCACTTTTGGCAGCAATAGTTGGAGCGATCAGCATGCAAGAAAGATCGAGAGTTGAAAGTTTTAGAATCGTATCTATAAACGAAAAGAAATAAATTATTTAAATTATTCTATTATTTATGAAAAGGAGAAATTAATGAAGTATCAAGTTAAAGTAGATGGAAAAGTTTTTGAAGTAGAAGTTGAAAAAGTTGGTGGAGGATATTCATCTCTTACACCATCATCACTAACAGCAGCACCTGCAGCACCAGTAGCAGCAGCTCCTCAAGCAGCTCCTGCACCAGCAGCAGCTCCAGCAGCACCAGCTCCTCAAGCAGCTCCTGCTCCAGCAGCAGCACCTGCAGCATCAGGCGGATCTGGAGATGTAATTGCACCAATGCCAGGAACTGTTCTTAAAGTAAATGTAAACAATGGAGACACAGTAGCATCAGGAGATGTAATTCTTATTCTTGAAGCTATGAAGATGGAAAACGAAATCGTAGCTCCATGTGCAGGTAAAGTAACACTTAATGTAAAAGCGGGAGAAACAGTAGATACTGACGCATTACTAGCAAGTGTTGAATAATTAGGAGGTAAATAACATATGTTAATTGAAACATTACAGGGAATACTCGCCGAATCGGGGTTTGCATCCTTACAATGGCAAAATGTGGTAATGTTTGTAATTTCTTTTATTCTTCTATATCTTGCGATAAAAAAAGAATTTGAACCTCTATTACTACTTCCAATTGCATTTGGAATGCTTTTAAGAAACTTGCCTCTAACAGGTTTAATGGATGTTGCAGATCCATGGCAATCATCAGGTGTACTTGCTATAATGTACAATGGTGTTAAGTCAAACTTATTCCCATGTCTAATTTTCATGGGTGTAGGAGCAATGACTGACTTTGGTCCACTTATTGCAAATCCAATTTCACTTTTACTAGGTTCAGCAGCACAATTTGGTATATATGTTGCCTTTATCGTAGCTGTTAAACTTGGATTTACTGGACCAGAAGCAGCATCAATTGGTATTATAGGTGGAGCAGATGGCCCAACAGCTATTTTCACAACATCACAACTTGCACCACACCTACTAGCACCAATTGCAGTAGCAGCATATTCATACATGGCACTTATTCCAATGATTCAACCGCCAATTATGAAAGCTTTAACTACTGAAAAAGAAAGACAAACAGTTATGACATCACTAAGAAAAGTAACTAAGCTAGAAAAAATAATTTTCCCAGTTGTAGTTGTACTTTTCACATCACTACTTCTTCCAGACGTAGCACCACTTCTTGGTATGCTTATGCTTGGAAACTTATTTAAAGAATCAGGAGTAGTAGCTAGATTATCTGACACTGTACAAAATGCTTTAATGAACATTGTAACTATTATGCTTGGAACAACAGTTGGAGCAACTGCAGACGGAACAACTTTCCTACAACCTGCAACTCTTAAAATTATTGTTCTTGGTTTAATGGCATTCTGTTTTGCAACAGCAGGCGGTGTTATTTTTGGAAAAATTTTATATATTGTAACTGGTGGAAAAATTAATCCACTAATTGGATCAGCTGGTGTATCAGCTGTACCAATGGCAGCGCGTGTTTCACAAGTTGAAGGTAGAAAATATAATCCTACAAACTTCTTACTAATGCACGCAATGGGACCTAACGTTGCGGGAGTTATTGGCTCAGCCGTAGCAGCAGGTGTATTCTTAATTCTATTTAGTCATTAATTAATTCAGCTCCATCGTGAGCTGAATATTTATGCAATCAAGTTATATATTGAATAATAAGGAGGTTTTAACTTGAGTAAAGTAATGAATCTTAAAGACGCCATAGCAAAATATGTTGAAGATGGCGACGTAATATCTCTTGGGGGATTTACAACTAACAGAAAGCCTTACGCAGCAGTAAACGAAATCTTACGTCAAGGACAAAAAGATTTTATCGTTGAAGCAGGACCTGCAGGAGGAGACTGGGACACGCTAATTGGAGCTGGCAGAGTAAAAGCATACATAAATTGCTACACTGCTAACTCAGGATATACAAACGTATCTAGAAGATTTAGAGCAGCAGTTGAAAAGGGAGAACTTCTAATGGAAGACTACTCTCAAGACGTTGAAATGCAAAGAATTCACGCAGCTGCACTTGGACTT
>QWCE01002791.1_pt1 | contig 28127 bp, 25 predicted proteins | sample 1972531 | NCBI WGS metagenome assembly QWCE01 (sample SAMN09866716, study PRJNA288562) | Human gut metagenome isolate term4_stool, whole genome shotgun sequencing... | reverse complement strand
TTTTGAAAAGTCAATTTCAGATAATTCATCTTCCCCTATTTCTATATCTAAATGATGTTCTGTATTTAGTTTGGACAACAGAGCTACCGTCTCCGCGTGTGCCGTTCTGGGGAATTGGTCCACGGCTTCTAAATGTTCCACTTTATACCCCTTCGCCTCCAAGATTTCGATATCGCGGACTTGGGTCACGGGGTTGCAGCTGATGTAGAGGATGCGTCCTGCGCCGAGGGCAGCCAGCTTGTCGATGGCTTTGGGGTGGATGCCGTCGCGAGGGGGATCCACGACGAGGAGGTCGCAGGTTTCCTCCACGGTGTCGATCATCTCCAGCACGTCGCCGGCGATGAAGCGGGCGTTGTCGATGCCGTTTCGTTTCGCCGAGCGATTGGCATCCTCCACGGCGGATTCCACGATTTCGATGCCCACCACTTTCTTCGCCGCCTTGGCCAGCACCTGGCCGATGGTGCCCGTGCCGGAGTAGAGGTCGAAGACGACGCCTTTTTCTTCCGCCGCCAAGGCCCGGGCCTTTTCGTAGATCAGCGTGGCCGTGTCGGGATTGGGCTGAAAGAAGGAAAAGGGCCCGATGTCGAAGTGGAGGTCCAAAAGATTTTCGCCGATGACCTCGTCGCCGTAGAGGTGGCGCACCTCCTCGGGCTTAATGGCGTCGGCCCAGTCGTCGGTAACGGTGCGGTAAATGCTCGCCACATTGCCCTTTAGCTTCAGGGAACGCAAAAAATCCACGAAGGCCGCCTCGTCCACTTCATCTGACGAGGTCACCAGGTTCACCAAATAGCTGTCCGTGGCCCGGGCGTGACGCACGACGAGAAAGCGCAGGGTGCCCTCGTGCTTCATGCGGTGGTAAAAGGGCGTGTTCAGCTCGCGGAAATAGCCTTCCACGGCGGCGCGAATGGCCTCCATGTCTTCCGGCACCAAGAGGCAGCCCGTGGTGGAGACGATGTCGTAAAAGCCCTTTTTGTGGTGCAATCCCAGGGTGAGAGGGCCGCCCTTTTCCGCATCGCCGAAAGTGTATTCCATTTTGTTGCGGTAGTGATACTCCCTCGGCGCCGGGGTGTAGGGCACGTCCCTGCCGTAGAGATCGTCGATCATGGCTTTTTTCAGGGCCGATTCCTTTTCGTAGCTCAGGCTCTGGTAGGTGCAGCCGCCGCAAATGGCCGCGTGGGGACAATCCGCTGCCTCTTCCATGGGAGATGAGGCCAAAAGCTCCACAATCTTTCCCTTTTTATTGTTCTTGCGATTTCTCGTAATGCGCACGCCCACCTTTTGCCCGGGCAAGCCGCCTTTCACCACGACCCGCACGCCGTCTTCCGTTTCCACCACGGATTTGTTGGGGAAATGCCGCTCGGTAATCTCGCCTTCTACATATTTCTTCGCCATAATGCCTCCTTTTCTGTCTATGGCATTATACCACAACCCTGTAAATCCCCCGCCTTTGGGTATATAGATATTGGTGATACTATGTTTAATTTTGACAATTCTTACGAAAGGCTGCCCGGCGCTTTTTTCCGCAAGGTGGAGCCCACGCCGGTAGCGCAGCCTTCTTTTTTTATAACGAATAAAACGCTGGCAAGGGATTTAGGGATCGACGATGAAACTCTTTTCTCCGAGGAAGGCCTGGCTTATTTAAGCGGCAACGCCCTTCCCGAGGGGGCGTCGTCCATTGCCATGGCTTACATGGGCCATCAGTTCGGCTACCCGGCCATTTTAGGCGACGGGCGGGCCATTCTTCTCGGCGAGCAGATTACGCCCGCCGGGGAACGGATGGACATTCAGCTGAAGGGGGCGGGGCGGACGCCCTTTTCCCGCATGGGCGACGGGCGTGCGGCCCTGGGGCCCATGATTCGCGAGTATATTTTAAGCGAGGCCATGGCCCATTTAGGCGTGCCCACGACCCGGGCTCTGGCCGTGGTGACTACGGGGCAGACCGTTTTTCGCAACCAAAGGGAAGAAGGCGCCGTCTTAATCCGCGTGGCCAAGAGCCATTTGCGCGTGGGCACCTTTGAGTGGCTGGCCGCATCCGGCGGCGATATAAACGTGCTTTTGGACTACGCCATCAGCCGCCACGACCCGGATCTTCTCGGCGCCGACGACCGCGCCGGTCGCTGGCTCGCCCGTGTGGCGGCACGGCAAGGGGAGCTTATCGCCCGCTGGATGGCCCTGGGCTTCGTCCACGGCGTCATGAACACGGACAATATGACCATATCAGGCGAAACCATCGACTACGGCCCCTGTGCCTTTTTGGATACTTTCAATCCCAAGACCGTGTTCAGCTCCATCGACCAATTGGGCCGCTACCGCTTCGAAAATCAGGCGCAGATCGGCACCTACAATCTCACGAAATTGGGCGAGGCCCTGAGCTGCGTCCTCGGCGACGAAAAGGCCCGGGAGGAAAAAATAAACGCCGCTCTCAATTCCTACGCCGACGCCTTTCGCACGTCCTACTTCCGCCTCTTAGCCCGTCGCCTGGGCTTTAAGGATGCGAATGATGCCGTCTGCGAGCTGATCAATCAATGGCTCAATCTGCTTTTAGAGGAGAAGCTCGATTACAACGAATCCTTCCTGCGCCTCACCCACGGCGACAAGCGGGATGATTGGTCCGATAACTTCGCCGCCCTTTACGAAAAAATTATTTCGGCCACGGGCGACGAAGGCGATGCCATTCGCCGCGCAAACAATCCCGCCATATTCCCCCGCAACTACCTGGTGGAGCGGGCCATACAGGAGGCGGAGCTCGGCGACAAGAGCTTCCTGCTCCACTTTATGGAACTTTTGGAAGATCCCTACGCCCACTCGCCGGAACAATTGGCCCTGAGAGACGCCCCGGCCATTGAGGGATACAAAACCTTTTGCGGCACGTGATGGTGTGGGCATCCCGATGATACAAGAGAATAGAAGAAAGAAAAAAGCCACCGCGAGGTGGCTTTCATCTTTTCCCATAAGAAGTCTCTTAGTTTTTAGTGATTTCGATGCCGATATTATCTTTAAAAGCGGAATCATCTAAATTCGTGACCGATGCGGGAATGGTGACTTTCTTAATATTGTTGTAGCGGAAGGCTTCTTTACCGATGGTTTCGATGCCTTCTTCCAAGGTCAGATTGATCAGGCCGCAGTAAGAAAAGGCACTTCTGCCGATTTTCTTGACCGTGCCCGGGATCACCAGGTCTTGGAGGTTTTTATTGTTCGTAAAAGCGTTCGACTTAATCTCGGTGACCGATGCGGGTATGGTCAGGTTTCGAATGTCCGCATTTTGGAAGGCACGCATTCCGATGGTGGTCACGCCGTCGGGAATGGTCACTTCCTGAATGGGGCATCCGTAAAAGACGGAGCCTGCGATTTCGGTGAGATTCTTCGATAAGGTGACTTTCTTTAATTGATCGCAGTTCGAAAAAGCGCCGCCGCCGATGGTCTTCACGCTGTCGGGAATGATCACTTCATCGATGAGATTGTTTCTAAAGGCGGCTCCTCCGATTTCTTCAATGCCGTCTTCGATGACCAGTTCTTTGATCTTGGTATCGTCCGGATCGGAGGCGTTTCTTGCAAATAGATTCGGTGCGATCTTTGTAATGGGATTACCATCGGCATCATGGGCCGGGATGGTCACTCTGTTGCTGGTGGCGAGTTTATCTTTCGCACTGTCGGCGATGGCGGTAAGGACGCCGTCTTTAATGACGAAGTCTTCCGGTGTCCAGGGCACGCCGGTGTAGTCGTCGTCGATGTCTTGGTCGTTGCCGCTGTCGAAGAGGGCATCCAATTTCACGACGAAGGGAGCCGCGACGGTTTCCTCGCTTAAAATCGGCTTCGCCGTATCGCCGTTTATTTCCCAATCGGCGATATCGGTTACCTTATCGCCGTTTTTCCCGTAAAGAACTTGGGTCGTGACTTTTTCTTTTAACATGGCTTTAATGGCATCCGGCGTCATACCCTTGGCGCCCATGCGGTTGCCGAGGACGACTTCGATGCCGCTGTTGCCGCTAAAGGCACCTTCACAGATCTTCTTCAGACCGAAGGGCAAATGGACTTCGCTTAATTTATTGTTTCCAAAGGCGGAGCAGGAAATATTTTCCAACGCCTTATTAAATTTCACCGATGTCAGATCATTGCCCGAAAAAGCATTGACGTCGATTGTCTTCAGGTTTTCATTGCATACGAGTTCTTTGAGCTTGCCATTCATAAAGGCATTGCGCCCGATGGATTCAAGGTTTTTGCCTAGGGTGAGGCTTTCCAATGTGGGCATCTTCCTGTCCGCCGTAAATGCCATATCGCCGATGGACTTCAGGGAATCGGGGAATTGCAGTTCCTTAATGTGGTGGGTCATAAAGGCTGAATTGCCGATGGTTTCGAGCCCTTCATTGAAGCGCACTTTTTCGATGGGATTGGCGCCGAAGGCCGCCATTTCGATGATTTTGATATTTTTGGGAATTTCCACCGATACCAAATCATATTTAGCCGTTCTACTGTTTCTAAATGCACCTTTGGCGATGGTATCGACGCCGTCTATAGCGGGGATCACCAGATTTTTATCCGTAGCGACCCGTTCCTTGCCCTTTTCGCTGAAGCCGGTAATTTGATTGCCGTCCACGGTAAAGTCGTCTTCGTCCCAAACTCCCAGTGTGTCCTTGGAAATTTTTACCTTGACGATGAGACGAATCTTCTTCAGATTTTCCTGTACGGTTTCGTTGGATGTTCCGTCTTTTTTATTGGGACCTAAGAGATCGTTCAGCTTTTGGTCGGAAATCTGTTCGAATTTTGCGCTATAGGTAGATACATCGCCTTGGCGATCAATCAGTTCCCAGCTGTCGATGCCCAGGGCCGTCTTTTCATCTTTGATATGGCCCTTGAAGATATAGGGACGTAATTGAACGACTTCGCTTAATTTTTCTTCCACGGTCTTTCCGTCAAGGGACGTGATTTCCACGGGATCCTTCAGATAAATCTTGAAGATATTGTCCCCTTCAAAGCCCGGGTTGAAGCGGAAGGAATTGCCGCAGAATACCTTCAGGGAATTGGGCACGGTGACTTCCGTGATCTTGTTGCGGCAGAAAATCTTCGGCGCAATGGTTTCCAGCCCGTCGGGGAAATTAACCGTTTGTACCAAGTTCGACTTAAAGGCGCCCAGGTCGATTTCCTTCAACGTGGAGGGAAATTTTATCGTAGTAAGAGCGTCAGATGAAAAGGCGGAATCGCCGATATAGGTCACGCCTTCTTCAAAGGTTAGGTTCACGATATTGCTATCGCTAAAGCCGTTGGGCTCAATATGATTCAGGGTGCCGGGAACGGACAGAGTTTTGATATTATTCTTGGAAAATGCGCGGGCCTTGACGTGTTCGATGCCGTCCTTCAAATTTAATTTGGCGATGCCGCATTTGAGGAAGGCGTTGACGCCGACGGTCTTAATGGAGCCGTCGATGGTCAACACTTTGATCGGCTGATTGGCAAAGGCGTTGTCCGCGATTTCATCCACGCCGGCAATGGCGGGAATGACCAGGTTGTTTTTGTTCTTTTCAAGCTTGGCCTTGCCTTGTTTCGTCAAGCCTTTAATGGCATTGCCTTCGATGACGAAATCTTCCTTCACATAGGGATCGACGGTGACTGGCTTTTCGCCTTCCACGGTTTTAAAGTCAATGGTGGCTTGTTCCAGATCGGCTTTTTCCTTTTCCAGAGACTCCAGTGTGGCCTTGGAATTGTTAAATTCCGCTTCGGCGGCCTTAATTTGTGCCTTCAATGCGTCGATATCCGCCTGCTTGGCGACGACTTCCCCTTCTTCGATCTTCTTGGGATCCGTTTCGTCGCTGGGGGTCAGGCCTGCGAGAAGGCTCTTGGCCTTGGCGATGAATTCGCCCAGAATGCGGCGGGCATCTTTCATTTCAGGCGTGTCGTTTTTGCCGGGATTCGGATCGGGTTTCGGATCGGGTTTCGGGTCCGGATTCGGTTTCGGATCGGGATTCGGCTTCGGATCCGGCGTGGGCGTGCTTCCGCCGTTGGAATTGCCGGTATTCGACCTGCCGCTATTGCCCGAGTCAGAGGGAAGCCAGGTGCTGTTATCCTTGCCTGCAACTTTATCCCGCAGACGATTGTTTTCTTTCAGCATGGGCAGGCCGTTGTAGACGATGTCGAAAATTTCTCGACGAAGGGCCGGGGCGTTAAAGTCTTTGATCTCTACGCCGGAGAGCATGCCTTTTTTCGCAGCGTATTCCAGATAGGGCTTGGCCCAGTCTTTTCCCTTGATGGGAGCGCCTTCTTTAAATCCTTTATCCAGGCGCACGATAAAGGCGATCATTTCTTGATAGGTGACCGATTTTTCCGGATAGAAGTTTCCGTCGGGCATACCCACGGCCACGCCGGCGGATCTCAGAAATTCGATGTAATCGTGGGCCCAGTGGCTCTTGGGTACGTCCTTAAAACTTTGAGATGCCCAGTCGATTTCTTTCATCTTTCCTTCCAGATCGGAACCGTGAACGATGAGTTTCATAGCTTCCGCTCGGGTGAGGGTGGCATCCAGTTTCAGATCTCCGCCGTCTCTACCTACGACGATCTTCTTTTCTTGCAAGACGTCCAATTTTGAATTGGCATGAACCGAGTTCAAGGGCAAGCAAGTGAGGATCATAAGCAGTGACAACAAGTAGATCAATGGCTTTCGTTTCATCATTGATTCTCCTTTCACTTAAATAAAAGCGTTCTAGTATATATATATATATATATGAAGGTTTTCAACAATTAGCGGATATGTCAATACAAGTATTTTTTTATTTATTTTTTCTATATAGCCTTTCTCGCCTTTTCCCCGCGCCGCGCCTCGCCGTCCATTCGGTCATTATGGTACAATAAAGAAAATACGATAAAGGATCTGACACTATGAATTACGAATTAGGCATCGTCGGCGGCATGGGGCCTTTGGCCACTTCCGTTCTCTTCGACTACATCGTCCGCCACACCGCCGCCCATAAAGACCAAGACCACATTAACGCTTTGATTCTAAATCACGCCACGCTGCCCGACCGCACGGAGGTCATTCTCCACGGGGAGGATAAGGATTTTCTCGACGCCGTGAAGGGCGACTACGAAATTTTAAATATGCTCAAGGTGCCTCTCATCGCCTTTCCCTGCAACACGGGCCACTACTTTTTTGAAGCCATGGAAGCCATGGCCGACGGGGAGATCATCAATATGATCGACGAAACCCTGGCCCGCTGCAAGTCCATGGGGGCCGACAAGGTGGCGGTCTTTGCCACGGAAGGCACCCGCGCCGCCAAGTCCTACGACCGCTACGCTAAAGCACACGACCTGGCCGTGATCTATCCCGACGCCGATGAACAGGCCGCCATCAGCCGAGTGATTTACGATGTAAAGGAATTGGGTAAGACCCGCTTCCCCGTCATGGACGCGCTCATCGACAAGTACACGAATGACGCCGTGGTGATCCTCGCCTGCACGGAGCTTTCCACCATCGGCATCGACCACGACAAGGTGGTGGACACCACCCAAGTCTTGGGCGATGTGATTATCGCCCGCTGCGGCAGAAAGAGGGTATAATGGATTTTATTTCAATTGTTTTAGGCACGGACAACAATGCCTACGGCGTGGCCCGCTCTCTTCACGAGGCCTACGGCGTGCATTCCTACGCCTACGGGGTGAAGCCCCTGCGTTTCACGCGGAAATCGAAAATCGTGGATGTGGAAATTCACGACGGCTTCGACACGGAGGCGGGCTTTATGCCGGTGATGAACGCCATTTATGATCGCTTTAAGGGCGAAAATCTGCCCCTGCTCCTCACCTCCTGCTCCGACGGCTACACCGCCCTCATCGCCAAGTACAAGGAGGAGCTCAAGGACCGCTTCCGCTTCAATTACATCGACTACGAGCTGCAGCAAAAGCTGGAAAACAAAGAGGACTTCTACGCCATTTGCGAGGAGTACGGCCTGGACTATCCCAAGACCGTCATCATTACGGAAGAAAACAAACACGATTTGGATTTGGGCCTCACCTATCCCGTGGGCCTCAAAGCCAACGACAGCATCGCCTTTGTGCATCTGCACTTCGAGGGAAAGAAGAAGTTTTACAAAATCGAAGACGCCGAGGAGCTCGCCCGCGTGGTGGACGACATTTACGCCGCCGGCTACAAGGGGGACCTCATCGCCCAGGACTTTATTCCCGGCAACTCCTCCGCCATGTACGTCCTCAACGCCTATGTGGACACCCGTGGCGTGGTGACCATGATGTGTTTGGGCAAGTGCCTCTTGGACGAATGCCTGCCCTATGAGATCGGCAATTACAACGCCCTCTTGACCATGGGAGATCAGGCTCTTTACCATCAGTACGAGGCTTTTTTAAAGGCCATCGACTACCGTGGTTTCGCCAATTTCGATTTGAAATACGACGTGCGGGATAAGACCTACAAGGTTTTCGAGATCAACATTCGCCAGGGCCGCTCGTCCTATTACATGACCGCCGGCGGCTGCAATTTTATGACTTATCCCGTGCAGGATTTGATTATCGGCGAATCAACGCCCTGCCACTACCACGACGAGCGGGGCCTGTGGCTCTTTGTGGATCCCGCCGTGCTGAAAAAATACGGAAGCGCCCAGGACAAAGACTTAATCGAAAAATCACTGAGAGAAGGCTTCACCTTCACCCAATGGTACGAAAAAGACCGCTCCCTGCCCCGCTGGCTGGACTACATGCGCCGCCGCATCTCCACGCGGAAATACTATCCCCACTACGAGCCCCAACGACAAAACGACTGATGCCCCCGCCCGGGGGCTCTTTTATTGCTTTTGTCGATTGAAGAAATCTTCCATGGAAAAACACAATCCTCGGCTCCTCCTTTTCTACGTATAATAGCCTTAGAACGATAATGACTTAACACAACATAAGGAGGTTCCTATGGCAGAAGACAAACGTGCATTGGTTCAAAAAGTATTGAATATGGAAGATGCCCCTCGCGTCCCCATCGGTTTTTGGTGGCATTTCGTGCCCAAAGACAAACACTCCGCAGGCCTTCAAGATCCCGGAATTTTCGACACGGTGGTAAAGAAGCAAAAGGAAACCTACGACATACTGAAGCCGGATTTCGTGAAGCTCATGACCGACGGCTACTTCTCCCACCCCGGCGTCGTGGAAAACGACATTCGCACCGTGGAAGATTTGAAGAAGATCAAACCCATCGGCAAAGACCATCCCTGGATTCGTGAACAGGTGGCATTGACGAAAAAAGCCATGGAATACATGGAAGGCGAGGTCATGGTCTTTTACAATATTTTCGCTCCCATGCAATCCATGCGCATGTACATCGAATACATCTTCTCCGACGTAGACGCCTTCCAGGATTTGATTATGAACCACCCGGAAGACATGGCCGCCGCGGCAAAGATCATCGGCGACGACACCATCGCCCTCATGGAAGCGTTGAAGGAAGAGACGGCTATCGACGGCATCTACTACAGCGTGCAAACCATTCAAAACGAAAAGGCCGACGAAGCCTTCCACGATAAATACGTGGTTCCTTCGGATCTGCAGGTGCTGGATGCGGCTAACGAGCTGTGGGACAATAATCTCATCCACATTTGCGGCATCGCCGGCTACCACAACGACATTCCCTTCTATAAAAAATACAAGGCCAAGGCTTACAACTGGGCCGTTCACACCGACAACTTCTCATTGAAAGAAGGCAAGGAACTCTTTAACGCCGCCGTCATCGGCGGGTTCGACTACAAGCCCCACACCGTGTTGGAAGACGGCACCGACGAAGAAGTGGAAGCCTTCGTCAAAGACCTTATCGAAAAGACCGGCAAGCGCGGCCTGATCATCGGCGCCGACTGCGCCGTGCCCGCGGACATCGACTTAAATCGACTGGCCTTCGTTCGCGAAGTAGCGAAAAAATATTCCCGATAAATGAAAGCCCCTGCGGGGGCTTTTTCAAACACAAAAAAACCGAGGATGTCCTCGGTTTTTTCATATAAGAAAGCCGATTATTCGCCTTCTGCTTCTGCTGCGCCTTCAGCCATGCCGGCCATATCGCCCATGCCGGCCATTTCCATCATAATGGTTTCCGGATCGGCAACCTTCCACGTGTCGCCTTCCTTCTTCACGGCGATTTCCACGTCCTTGGTCTTGTCCTCCAGCTTGCTCACGTCGATGCCGGCCATAATTTCTTCGTCGGACTTACCGGCCATAATGTCGTCCATGGATTGAGTCATAATGCCCATGAAGTCCTTCGACGTAATGGTATAGGTCATGGTGCCGTCCTCGGCGCCGTCTTTGATTTCGCCGGATTTAAATTCAAACTTGGCGACTTTAAGAATGTCCGCGACCAATTTGTTTTCCGGATTGTCCATATCCTTCATAAAATCGTCATCTTTCATGGCGCTCTTGTCCTTATCCAAGACGTGTTTTTGCGCCTCGTCCACATCCAGCTTTTGAATGGCGGTCATAAATCCTTCGATGGATTCCTTCGCCATATCCGTGTCGGATTTTTTGTTGCAGGCGGGAAGGGCCACGAGCATCATCAGTGCCAGGGCGATCCACAGTAGTTTCTTTCTCATAGTCATCCTCCTTTTATTCCATTGGATTTTTCTTGAGAATAGATTACCACCGGCGAATCCTTGCCACATCCCCCGAAAGAATGAGACGGCGAAATTTTTTTAAAATTTTTTCCACGAAAAAACCCGAAGGCCTTAAGATACCTTCGGGTGATTTTTTTTAATGCAGGAGGACCAGCTCTTCCCCTCCGTCCAATTCCATGCGCCATGCCACGGTGGCGTAGCCTCGGGTGCCGTGGGTGAGGTTTTCCACGGCGCCCTGTTCCTTGGGATCGAAGTAGTAACAGGGGTCGATTTTTTTAATGGTCCTGCCCCTTAAGCTCTTGTGAGACAGAAGCCGCAAAAGGGATTGCGTCGCCATAGGCAGGGCCTCCCGCTCCCGGGTTTCGTCCAAGACGTCGATCCACATGCGGTCCATGTAGACCACCTTGTCGCCGATCATCTTCACTTCCGTGTAGGCCGATTCCACGTAGTTTTTCTTGTAGGTCTTCGTAAAGATCAGCCGCCGCCGATTGCCCGCGGTCTCGCTGTAGTAGAGGTGCATGTCGTCGGTGGCGAAGTCCCGCTCCTTTAAAAAGGCCAGGGCCTTTTCCTCCGCCTCGTCTTTTTCCAAAAAGGCGTTGGATGTGCCGTCGGCTTCGTAAATAAAGCGGCGATTGTCCACGACTTTTAATTTGGCGCGGGCCGTGGTGATGACCGCTTCCTCGTCGCCTCTGTCGTCTACCTCGCCCCTGCCGTGAAAGAAGCGCTCGTTTAATTCTTCCGCCGTCTGTGTTTCAAAGGCCACGTCCAGTACGGGCAGGGTATCTCCGTCTTCGGGGATCTCCGCCTCCACCTTGATCCCGGCATCGGCCAACATCTCCTTGGTCTCCCGGTGAAAGGCCGGGGCATTTTCCGGCGGCTCCACCCGCCTGCGGTCCATGTAGAGGATGCCGGCGAGAAAGGCGTCGGTGATCAGTAGAGCGACGATGAGAACGGTCTTTGCTTTTTCCCAATTCACGATGCATCACCGCCTATTAATTGCCCAGTGAGGGCGTCGAAGAAGTAAAGTTCATCGTCGTAGAGGACGTAGTAGCCCGGCAGAAGGGCCGCCGTCTCTTCCCCCGCCCGGTCCAGGTAGCACATGCTCACGCGGCGCAGGGGCTTTAATATTTGATCGTAGCCTTCGTCCTTGGCACCGAAAATTTCCGGATGCATGGCCACCACGTCGGCAAAGGCCATGCCTTCCACCTTGCGGTTTTCGCCCCGATCCTCCGCCTTGTTCCTGTAGAGATAGGTCATGCGCTTCACCTGATTGTTAAAGAGCTCCACCACGATGTAGTCGCCCTTGTCTTCTCCCATGGGCAGAACGGGCAGCCCTTTTTCCGAATGGTTCATAACCACGCGATAGCCGCGGACGCCGTTCGACGTGACGGATTCCAGCTTTTCCAGATACATATCGTCGATATTGCCCGTGTTTTTCGCCACGAATTCAAAGGCCCGCTCCACGGCGCCGGCCGGGTCCATCACTTCCTTCCCCACCTCGGTCTGGTCTTTGTAATCCAACATGCCGTTTTTGTAGAGGCGCACCGTGCGCTGGCCGTAGACGTAGAGGGTGGAGTCCTCCTCCTCGATTTTGTGCATATCGTCGATGCTCGCCTTTAAGAGGCGGCGCAAGAGGTCGTTTTTATAGGCGCTCTCCATGTGGGCCAGGTCGTTTTTGTAGATGACGTCCCCTTCAAAGACGGGCTTTTCGTCGGAAAGATAGAGGGCCCGCTGAATGCCGTAGCGCTCCCAAAGGGAGCTGTAGGAAGGATTGTTTTCCTTTTCCAAAGAGCGAATGTACTTCGTAATGTCCGACAGATTCACGTCGAAGTCGGGCTTCATAACGCCCTCTTCCGTCTCGAAGATGATCCCTTCCGATTCGGAAAAGTAGACGGCCAAAATTTCCCCGGGCAGGGAATTGAGATTGTACGCGTTTTTAAAGAGATCAGAATAGGTGCCCTTGGCCACTTCAAAGACCACGGAGGGCGTGTCGTGGCATTTCAAATAATCCTTGTAGGCCATTTTTTGCCACTGAAATTCGTCCTTGCCCACGAAGGTTTGCTTCAGGACATTGCGGTAAAAGGGCCAAAGGTTTTTCAGCTGCACCGTCTTCGTGTGCACGCCGCCGCCGAAATTCACCACCATGGCCGAGGGCATCATGCGCCCGATGACGGCGTCGGTCAGCTTCGGGTCCGTGACGGGAATCAATTTATTGCCCGTAGGAGGCGGCGCCAGCCAGATCTGTTGGGCGAGACCCAAAGTCAGGATGAGGAGCACGCCGATAACGACGGATTTTAAACGCGCTTTCATGCTCCCTCCTGATCCATGGGAAAACTCAAGAGGACTTCGGTGCCCACATTGAGCTCGCTCTTAATGCGGATCCTACCTCCCATATTTTCCATAATGTCCTTGGCGATGGAAAGGCCCAGGCCGCTGCCGCCCATGGCGCGGCTCCGTCCCTTTTCCACGCGGTAAAAGCGTTCGAAGATCCGATCCAAATCCCGGCGGGAAATGCCGATGCCGTTGTCCTTGATCTGAATGTGCACACGGGAACCGAAATTTCTGCCGATGACTTCGATTTTTCCCGCGTAGGTTGTGTACTTAAAGGCATTGGTCAAAATATTGGTAATGACCTGGTACGCCCCGTGCTTGTCCGCCAAGAAAGGCCGTATGTCCACGGGAATGTCCAAATACACCTTGTGGTGCCGCTCCTTAATCATGGGCTGCAGCGATTCCAAAATCGCCGTCACCACTTCGTAGGCGTCCATGGACACGGGCTCCCAATTGGTCCGCTTCGCATCCATATTGGACAGCTGCAAGAGGTCGGTGACCAAGTGGGTCATGCGGTCGCTCTCCCGATCGATAATACCTAAAAAGCGCAGCTGAGCCTCCCGATTTAAGGAGGCCTTCATTAAAGTCTCCGTGTAGGATTTAATGGTGGTGATGGGGGTCTTCAGCTCGTGGCCCACATTGGCGACGAAATCCTTCCTGAGCACGTCCAAATTGTGCTCTTCCGTAATGTCCTGGAGCACGGCGATGATCCCCTGGGGTCTTTTGCTCTCACCCTTGTAGGGGGCGTAGCGAATATTATAGTACTTGTTTTTAATTTCTACCTGACTGAGCCCGGTTAAACAGCCCACCTCGAAGTAATTGAGCTTGGCGATGTTCAGCCGCTTCACGTCGAAGGAGCCGCCCACGGCGTCGTCGGCCAGATCCAAAATATCACGGGCCACCGGGTTCACGTGGACCAGCTTGCCCATGGAATCCACGGCGATAATCCCCTCGGACATGTAGTGGAACATGGTGTCCAGCTTGGAGCGCTCGGAGTCCATGCGGGAGATGGTCTCTTCCAATTCGCCGGTGAGGTAATTAAACATGCTCCCCAGCCGGCCGATTTCATCGTTGCTCTTCACATCGACCTTTTGATTGAAATTGCCCTCCGCCATTTCCCGCGCCTGCCGCGTCACGTCGCGAATAGGCAGGGTGATGGAGCGGGCGAGAATATAGGCGAGGAGGGTGGTAATGCCCATGGCCACCACCATGGCATAGGTCATAATAACCCGGGCGTCGCCGACCACGCCGTAGACGCTGCTTAAATCACAGACCATGTAAAATAAGCCCATGACGCTGCCGTCTTTTGCAAAGACGGGCATGGTGTAATGGGCGTAGCGTACCTTTGTCTTGGCGTCTTCTCGAATAATCGAGGAGCCCTCGCCGCGAAAGCCGTCCAAGATCAGCTTCGGCGACAGCTCCGACTCCCCGAGGGCGTTTTGTCCCGCCGTCAGCTCACCGGAATTGTTGGTGGTGGCGATGACCTTCGGCACCTCCCCGGGACCGATGACGTAAATGGCCTCGTCGCTTCCGATGCGCCAGGCATTCAGGGTATTTTGAATGCGCCCGTGAACCTCGTCCCAAGGCGTCTCCGTTAAATAAGGCGATGAATTGGCGATGGAGCTTAAGGTCTGCTCCATATCCGTCTGCACCTTCTCCAATTGGGCATCTTCCAAGCGGTTGACGATAAAGGCCCCGATAATGGCCATGACCACCAAGACGAGAAGGACGTAGATAAAGATAAAACGCCACTTAATGCTGGAATAATGCTTATCCTCCAAAGTAATAGCCCACTCCTCGCTTCGTTAAAATATAGCGAAAATCTTCGCCGGCATCTTCGATCTTTTCTCTCAAACGGCGCACCGTCACGTCCACGGTGCGAATGTCGCCGTAGTATTCGTAGCCCCAGACCTCTTCCAAAAGGGTCTCCCGGCTGAACACCGTGCCCGGCGACTGGGCTAAGTATTTTAATAATTCAAACTCCCGCAGCGTCAGATCCACCACCTTGCCCCGCTTCGTCACTTCGTACTTCACGGGATCGATGTTCAGATCCGCTTCCTCGATGACCTCGTCGGGCAGATAGCCTTCGTTTTCGAAATCCTGGCGCCGGAAGTTGGCCTTCACACGGGCGATCAATTCTCCCATGCTGAAAGGCTTCACCACGTAATCGTCGGCGCCCAGCTCCAAGCCGCGGATGCGATCGCCCTCGGCATCCTTCGCCGTGAGCATAATCACCGGCACCCGGCTCTTCTTGCGGATCTCCCGCAGGGTTTCAAAGCCGTTCATGCGCGGCATCATCACATCTAAAAGCACCAGATCCGGCGCCCAGCTGTCGAATGTTTCCAGACACTCCACCCCGTCTTTGGCCGTGGCGGTTTCGTAGCCTTCGTTGGATAAATTATATGCGATAATCTCGGCAATAGCCGCTTCGTCTTCAGTAATTAAAATTTTCATGGGATCGCCTCCTCCTTTGATTATATCACAGGTGAAATCGGTTATAATCAAGGGGAAGCCTTAGCGCTGAAGCTTTCGTGAAAGTTCCATGATTCTTTCATAAAGCGCCCGCACTTCACCGCCGTAAGGCGCTGCCGCCTCTTCCAGCCGCAAAAGGAGCAACCCCTCCCGCTCGGCATCGTAGACGGGGAGACCTTTTTTCTTCTTTTCCTCGCCGATGGCCCGAGACAGATCGAAGCGGGCCTTTAGCAGGGCCACCAGCTCGTCGTCCACGGCGTCGATTTCTTTTCGTAACAATTCGATAGACATAATACCTCCGGAGGTTCTATGATTCACATTATTTACCACGGCTACTTCTCCTTCGCCATCCACAAAGTGGTGCAGGATTTAATTGACAAGGGCACAGGCGTTCTCGCCAAGCCCCACACGGACTACGTCCTTGTGGCGGAAGAGGACACCATCCTCGCCCGGGATTTAAAAAAAGATCCCGCCCCCGACGCCTATTTGTTTTTCGACAAGGACGTGCGCCTGGCACGGGCCTTGGAAAAAAACCGTCCCGTCTTTAATTCGGCGGATGCCATTGCCTTGGCCGACGACAAAATTTCCACCTACACCGCCTTGGCGCCTTCTCTCCCCATGGTGGACACGGTGCCCGCCCCCTTCCACTACCGAAAGGAAGCGTTGAAGGAAGATTTCCTCGCCTATGTGGAAGCCCGCTTCGGCTATCCCATGGTGATCAAGGCCGCCAAGGGCTCCTTCGGCGAGCAGGTGTATCTGGCGAAAAATCGCGACGAAGCGCAGGCCATCGCAGGTCTCATGGCCGGGGAAGATTTTCTCTTTCAGCCCTTTATCGCCGAGTCCGCCGGCGTGGACAAGCGGGTGCTCGTCATCGGAGGTGAAATCGTCGGCGCCATCGAGCGCAGAAACGAACAGGACTTCCGCGCCAATATCGCCGCGGGATCCACGGCACGGCCCATCGACCTCAGTGAGGAAGAAAAAAATATCGCCCTCGCCGCCCACAAAAAGGCCGGTCTCGATTTTTCCGGCATCGACCTCATCGAGTCCGAAAAGGGCCCGCTCCTGGTGGAAATAAACTCCAATATGAGCTACCTGGGCTTTCAGGTAGCCACGGGGATCGACGTGTCAGGGAAGCTCCTATCTTACGTCGAGGAGGCCGCAAAAAGAGCCTGATGCCTTTATGGGATCAGTGTAGCACGTTTATTCCATAGAGACAATTCGGTGGCCTATTTAAAAAATCTATAGCCGCCGATTCCTATGACGTAATTCTATAACCCGAGGTCCATTCCCCCGCTCTTTCCTATGTTATAATTCAATTATGGAGGGATACAATGCATCTAGACGTATGTGGAGGTTGCAACGCCAAAATCGGCGCCGGCGACCTGACGAAAATTTTGAAGAAATTACCTATTCACAAGCGCGACGATATTATCGCGGGCTTTGAAGGCAACGAAGACGGTGCCATTATCCAAGTCTCCGACGACCTGGCCGTAGTCACCTCTGTGGACTTCTTCCCGCCTATGGTGGAAGACGCCTACGCCTTCGGTAAAATCGCCGCAGCCAACTCCCTAAGCGATCTCTACGCCATGGGCGCGGAACCGGTGAGCGCCATGAACATCGTGGCCTTCCCCGAAGAAGAAGACATGGCCATTTTAGACGCCATCCTGCAAGGGGGCGCCGAAGTTTGCGAGGAAGCCGGCGCCACATTGACCGGCGGCCACTCCATTCACGACCCGAGAATTAAATACGGCCTCAGCGTCACCGGCAAATTGAAACTCTCAGAAGTGCTGCGCAACAACACGCCTGAAGTCGGCGACGCCCTGTATTTGACCAAACCCCTGGGCGTGTCCCTGTTAATGAGCGGCTACCAAGTAGACGAAGTTTCCAAAGAGGACTACCAGCGTGCCGTGGATTCCATGTGCCGCCTCAACAAGGGCGCCTACGAAGTCCTGAGAAAATACGAGGTTCATGCCCTCACCGACGTCACGGGCTTCGGCCTCTTAGGCCACCTGTGCGAAATGACGGAAGGTGCAAGTGCCGTCGTCCTGTCCGATCAGTTGAACATTCTCCCCGGCGCCAAAGAAGCCGCTGAAGGCTTCCTCTTCACCGCCGGCGGCCAACGCAATCGCAAAGCCTACGGCGACAAAATCGTCTTTGAAATCGACGACTTCGCCCTGGAAGAAGTCCTCTACGATCCCCAAACCTCCGGCGGCCTTTTGATCAGCGTCGCAGCTAAAGACGGAGCAAAAATGGCGGAAGAAATGAAAGCCGCCGGCATCGACGTCGCCTGCATCGGCGAAATGATCGAGCCCGGCGACAAAGCAATTTACGTGAGGTGATAGAAATGAAAATTATCGATGCTATGGGTCTCGCCTGTCCGAGACCGGTTATATTAACAAAGAAAGCCATTCGCGAAGAAAATCTCGACGAAGTCACCGTCAAAGTGGACAACGAAATCGCCACGGAAAACCTGACGAAAATGGGCAAGCAATTAGGCTTTAGCGCCGAAGTCAAAACCAATTCCAAAACCGATTACGAAGTCTATCTGAAAAAAACCGGCGACGCCCAATGCGAGCTTATGTTTGAAGAAGACAGCAGCGAATACATCGTCGTCATCTCTTCCGACCACATGGGCACCGGCGACGAAACCTTCTCCAAAAACCTCCTCGAAGGCTTCGTCTACGCCCTCACCGAACAAGACGTGGCGCCGAAATACGTCGTCTTCTACAATATGGGCGTCACCCTTCCAAGCATCAACGAAAAAGTCATCGGCGACTTAAAGGCATTGGAAGAACGCGGCACACAAGTCCTCTCCTGCGGCCTATGCCTCGGTCAATACGACATGAAAGAAAAACTGCAAGTCGGCGAAATCACCAATATGTATCGCATCTGCGAACTCATGATCCAATACAAAGTCGTCAAACCCTGCTAAAGAATCGCAACAAAAAACATCCTCTGCCTATGCAAAGGATGTTTTTTTTAATGGGGGAAACTTATGCCAGACGTTCGTCGCTTAAGGCCCGGCGCAGGAGGGGATAGAGAATATCCGCCAAGAGAGCGCCGCCGACCCCTTGAATGATGTTGGGGACGAAACTTGCGATGGCCGTGGGGAAATTATAAAGAATGAGTCCTTCGGCGAGTAAATAGCCTACCGCCATAACCAGGCCCCCTACCAAACCGCAAAGCACGAAACTCAAACGGGTCTTTTCGTGGAGATAACCCGCCACGAAACCTTCCAAGCCCTTCACCACCAAAGTGATGGGCGCGTAATAGCCGTAGCCCGACAGGAGATCCGCCAGAGCCGAGCCGATGCCGCCGACGAGACCGCCGGCCATCTTGCCCATTAAGAGGGCCGATGCGATGACCACCGTGTCCCCCACGTTGAGATAGCCCTTGGTGGCGGGAATGGGAATTTGAATAATCATGGTCGCCACCGTGGTCAGAGCCATAAACATGGCGATCACGGTCAACTTCTTCGTAGAAATATTTTTCATGTCTTCACCTCTTCCCACCATTATAAACCGAAAGTGGAGCTGCTAAAAGATACAGTCTCGGCTTTTCATATGGTACCAGAGGCGAAGGATTTGGTGCAAAGACCAAAGCGTGATAAAATAAAAAAAGAAACGACACGCAGAAAGGGGTACAACGTGAAAAAAGATTTCGATATGGAAGAAGCCAGAGCCTATGCCGACAAAGCCTTCCACTCCGGCTACGCCTGCTCCGAGGCCGTCATCGACACCTTCAGAAAGACACTGGAGCTGGACATACCCGACGAAGCCATCGCCATGAGCAGCGGCTTTCCCTGGGGACTGGGAGGCGGCGGATGCATCTGCGGCGCCCTGGCAGGAGCCACCATGTGCCTGGGCTACCTCTACGGCCGCACCGAGCCCGGAGATCCCAAGATCAACCGGTGCTTCGAAATGAGCAAAAAAATGCACGACGCCTTCCGGGACAAAAACGGCGCCACCTGCTGCCGCACCCTCACCCACGGCTACGACAACGACGATCCCGACAGAAAATGCAAATGCGCCAAAATCGTGGACAACACCATGATCGATCTGCTCACCATGGTGGCGGAAGAAGAGGCAAAATAAATACAGGTATAAAAAAACGAGCTCCGCAAAGCTCGTTTTTTAGTGGAAGGAATCTTGTTGCGGTGGAAGGTGCGCTTACAGACTTTCCCAGAAGCCCCACCACTCCGCCCAATGATTGGCGGCCATGGTGCCGGGGCAAATCTTGCCGGACGCATCGAAGTGGCGTACCACGCGATCCTTGGGGATGCGGTAAAAAGCCATAAGCTCCCGCACCAGATCGCGGGCATGAGCGAGAGCCGCCCTGCGGTCCACGCCGCGGTTGATGCAAATCTCCACGCCGATGGAATTGCGGTTCGTAATCCCCCGCTTCCCCCGGCCGTCGCCGCAGTGCCAAGCCGCATAAGCGTCCTCGATAATCTGCACCACACCGTGATCGTCTACAAAGTAATGGGCGCTCGCCCCCCGGTTTCCGCCGCCGAAATAGCGGTAGTGAGCCAAGGCGTCGGCACCGGAAGCAGGATTGCCCGTGTCGTGCACCACGATATAGGCGATGCGCGTCCCGTTACGAGACGAAAAGTTATAATGAATCAGCTTCTTGTTGATGAGCATAAAACCTCCTTAAACGCTTCATGGCCCGCACCTTCGTATTGGCCACGGTTTGATAAGACAAATTTAACTTGCCCCCGATTTCAGAGAGCGACAGATCCAGAAAAAAATACATGGCGATCACCGCCCGCTCCCGATCCGGCAGATTATTCACCGCCACGTGAAGCTCGCGGGCACGCTCTCGCGCCACCAGATCCCCCTCCGTGTCCTCCTCCGCCGCGAGATAGGCCACGACCTCATCGGTAAGAGGGACGTCGTTGTGCTTCATCCTACGCTTTAAATCGTCCATTAAAAAATAAGACAGACGCTTGCGATAAAACAAATAAAAGGGCACGCCCCGATCCTCGTCGAAATCGTCGAGAGCTTCGAGCAAAATGACATTAGCTTCACCCGATAAATTTTCCGGATCCGCCGCATAAGGTTGGATCCGGCGGATCGTCGCCCGGGTGAGAGGCGACAGATCCACCAGTAGCTGCGCCAAGGCTTCGGGATCCCGAGACTTGGCAGCACGTATCAGTTGACCTTCCATAAAGACTAAAGACTCCTTTCACATAAAATCGAACAGATGTTTTTTTCTGTGAGAATATTTTACCACCAAAGGAACATATGTTCAATGGAAAAGGCGAGGGGTCTCGCCTTTGGATCCACTCCCCGGGGAAGGGGCTAGGGCGTTGCGATTCGCCCTCTGCCCCTTCCCCGGGGCCCCATCCCCTTCCACCCACAAACGCCTTTTAGCAGAGCAAATGCCTGACGGCATTTGATTCCTGTTGGGCCGCGTCGCCGACGAAAGAATGTGAGTTGGGTAATTAGTCGGATGAGCCAATGCAGTGCGTCTCTTTCGAGAGGGCATGTCTAAAATGGAAAGCGATCGCTCGAAGGAGCAGGGGCAGCGGGCTATCAGTGAGGCCAGTCATCTGCATAGTGCCGGTCAGCTTTTGTGTCATAGGTCTGCTATCGCAACAACGAAAAGGGCAAATAAATAGAAAATGCCGCAGGCATTTTCTTACAAATCACACGCGGCCAGAAAGGGGGCAAGGGGTCCCGGGGACGGGGGAAATGCGGCCTTCCGCTCTGAGCCCTTTCCCCCGTCCCCGGGTTTAAGAGGCATGTAGGAATAGATTTTTAGAAAAGGAAGTTTCTTGATTACACTAAGTCAGCTCCGCAATTTAAATTAGGAGCCACTGCGAGTTGAGGGCGTACAACTATACATCCGTTTCGAGAAGGCTTCGCCTCCCCGAAACGGTGTAAGACTGCATCTGACCTTCCTACGACTCGCTTCGCTCGTCGGGATAGGTCATGAAATCGCAACGCCCTGGGCCCTTCCCCTGGTTTAAGAGCCATAGAAAAATGATTTTTATTGCGAATAACGTAACTTGATTATATTTAGTTCGCTACGCAATTTTAAAAGAAGAGCATATCTTGAGTGAGAGCAAAAAGAAAAAAGAGAACAAAAATTTCATATTTACAAAACAGCGTTTTTTGCAACGAAAAAGGGACCAAAGGGTCCCTTTTTCATTGCATTTTGCTTTCAATGGTGTGTCCCAATTCGGCGATGGTTTCCGCTAATTTGTCGAGCTTTTCTTCCATGCGGATGATGAAGTAACTGGCGACGACGATGGGGAAGCCGGTGTTGGCGATGAGGGACAGGATTTCGTCCAAGTTCATGGCGATACCTTATTCGGCGAAAAGCTGAGTGGAAGAGACGGTAACCAGATCGGCTTTTTTTGCTGCAATGAATTTGCCTTTGGCGCGAAAGACGCCGGCGTCGATGACGGTTTGGGCGGCGGCTTTTACCGCCCCGCCTTCCAGATCCTTCTTCGCGTCGTTGACGCGGATGAGGCCGGTTTTACCCGACTCGTCCCGGAAGGCGACGGATACATAGGTTCTTTCCATATTTTACCTCCTTATTTTAAGCGTTGAACGGTGCTGACTTCGGCATAGAGCATGGTATCGGCACAGAGCCCGGCAAGGGCTTTGGCCGCGGCATTCAGATTTTCATCGGTGGCTTCAGGGATTAAGCCGGAATAGGTTTGGCTCTTGGCAATGGTCTTGCCGTTGCCGTCGGTACCACCGTTATAGACGATGCGCAGGGATTTCTTTTTTTCGTCCATGGGATCACCTCCTTCACTTATTAGATAGAAAAAGAGGGGTAATTTTACCTATGGTTTTTAAAAAAAGTTCGAAAAACTTTTTCGGGCTTCCGCCGAAAGGGCGGGGAAGCTTTCCCCCTCACTTGGTAGATAGAAAAAGGCGGGGGATTTTACCTATGGAATGAAAAATGACGGAAAAGTTTTATGTCTTATGTAAGGGGGCGGGCCGGGAACGGGAAGGGCTATATAAAAAGTCGCGGCAGCCACGGCATTCAGGGCACAAAAAAACCCGCGTGTTTCCACGCGAGTTTTTTTAGTTAGCTAAGATTACTTAAGCAATCGGAGTGATGTCGTTGGAGGCATCAGCATCGAGCTTGTTGTAAGCATTAACATAAAGGTTGATCAAAGCCTTCAAATCCTTGTATTCCTTTGTTTCATTGGGCTTAAAGCCATTGAAAGTGTCGACAACACCTTGGATGGTAGCTTTATCCGTTAATGCTAAATTTTTCGGATCAAGACCACTCAAGGTAGTTGCAAGAGCAGTGTAATCTGCTTGAGCAGGAACTTTTTTATTTACCAACACTTTAAGAATTTCAGGAGCATTGTAGTCTTTGTTCAGGTAGCTTACGTTAACTTCAACGTAGTTGCCTTCGACGAAATCTTTTTTAAGCATTTTCGTTACAAAGACTGTCGGACGCTTGTTGCCATCTACATAAATTTCAACGGAGTTGAGATTTGCATTGCTTTGTCCGCTTTGGAATTTGCCTACGATACCCTTTACGAGTTTCGTGTCGATGCCACCTTCAAGGTTGCCGCGAAGGTCGTGGTTTACAACAGATACTACGTCGAGAACAACCTTGCCTGCATCGCGGAAGGCGATTTGTACGTGAGAGCCTACGGTAAATTCGTTACCGAAGAACTTGTTGTAATCGGTGGGTAAGTCGTAACGTCTTACGAAGTCTTCTTTGTCTCTTAAGAGAACAGCATTTGCATGAGCGCGATCAACTTCGGTTTCCTTGCCGTTTTCAACTAAGAGGAATTTTTCTACCTTGAAGATAGGATCTTCGCTATAGTCGATAACGACGTTCTTGTTGGCGTTGGAAGATTTGCCGTCAGCACTTACGAAGAGTTCAACAACATCGTAAGCGTCTAACTTATAGTTGTAGGGCCATACGTTGTCAACCTTGCTCAGGTCATAACCAAGAACTTCGGTTTGTGCTTCGCCGGGTTTTTGTGCCTTGAGAATGTAATCCGGAGCGGATACAGCAGTGTGTACACGAACCAATTGTTTGTTGGCTTCAACATTTGCTTTGTTGAATACGACAACTCTAGCTTCTAATGCGCCAGAAGACGGAAGCTTTTCGTATGCCAAGTAAACGCGGCCGGTCATGTTGTCTTTGTCAGCAACGAGAGCCTTGGCAGCAGCGTAGTCTTTAACTTGGGTTAAAATGCCGCTGTCCGGATCAGCTACGTAGAATACGGTTTTGCTGGTTACTTTGAAAACATCTTTTCCTGCTAAACGATTAATGGAGAAGCTTTCTTTTTCTAACTTAACATCTCTGAGACTCCAATTACTCTTGGTAACCTTTAAGGTTTTATTGCCCAGGTCTTCCCAAGCGGTGTTGATGTTTTTGATACCGTTAACGGGGTTACCCATTTCGATGATGTGAGTAACAACGCCGTCTTTGTTGAAGAGGACGCGAACAACAGAGCCAAGGTAATAGTTGTTTTCAGCAGCTTTGTTGTATAACCATTTTTGAGCTACTTTTGCTTGGTTAACGAATACGGTGTCTTTGTTAACCTTGAATTCCTTCTTGAATTCGCCTTGGTTCAGTACCAGGGTGGTTCCGTCGGAACGTTCGCTGATAACACCGCGGAATTCGTTAGCGGGAACTGCCTTCAGTTCCTTCAATTGATAGAATGCATTGTAGATCATTGCGAAAGCGTCGGCACGTACAGCCGGTTTGTTCGCATCAGCAATGCTGAGACCTTCAAAGATGCCTAAGCGAGCTGCTCTGTCCATCCAGCCTTGGGGCCAGCTATAGGTTTTTGCTACAGCGGGGGTCAGGTCTTTGTCGATTGCTACGACGAGCATTTTAGCCAATTCAGCGTAAGTTACGTTGTTCGTGGGACGGAACATACCGTCTTCATAACCGACGATAAGGGGAACACCATTGGCTGTTTTGGAAGCAGCGGCGGAAATAAATCCGTTCATGATGTTGTCGACTTTTACGTCGGGGAAGGGTGTGTACACGCCTTGTAATTTAGCGGCTAAGTCCTGTTCACCAATGGCAAAAACGAGCATCTTGGATACTGCGTCTCTGCGAATGGGGCTCTTCAGGTCCATGTCGCCGGTTGCTTTGCCGTCTTTGTCTGCGATACCGACTACATATTTGTTGTCGATGAGCCATTTAGCTTTTGCTTCGGTAGTAGTAAGTTTCGGAACTTCCTTAACTTCCTTCTTTTCCGGAGCTGCAGCCGCAAAGACGTTTCCGAATGTGCCGAGTACCATGACTAGTGCGAGTACAAGGCTAAGAAATTTCTTGTTCATCTTGTCTTTCGACCTCCTTATGAATTTTCAGATTCTCCCAGGCATATTCCTGTGAATCTTACATCATTATACCATCGCATCGAGCAGGGTTCAAGTGGTGCTCCCTTTTTCAATGTGATGTCACGAGGTGAGTCTCGACTCTGCCTCTATGATGGTTCCATTATAACCGATTGCGCCGCTTTATTAAATTACAGTTCTATGACAGGCGGCGGGCTTTTCACTTCTTTGTTACGTTTCGGCGGAGGATTTCCTCGGCGGTGGAATCGATGGTTTTGTTTTCCAGGATTTCGTCGGCTGCGGCGGCGTAGATGTCTTTTCTTTCGTTATATAGCTTTTTCAGGGTGGCGATGCCGCCTTTGGAGAGGGGGCGGCCGTCGGTGGCGAGGCTTTCCAGGGGGCGGGTGATCCAGTAGAGGGTGCCGGTGCGCTTCAGGGCCCGGGTGTTTTCCCGGTCCAGGAGGCTGCCGCCGCCGGTGGCGATGACGACGGCTCTCTCTTTTGCGGCTTGTGCTACCGCCTCTTTTTCGTAGGCGCGGAAGGCGGCTTCTCCTTCTCTTTCGAAGATTTTGGGGATGTCGCCGTGGGCTTTTACGATTTCGGTGTCGATGTCGATACATTTTCTGCCGAGTTTTCGGGCCACGGCTTGTGCCACGGAGGTTTTGCCCGCGCCGGGCATGCCGATGATGACGATGTTTTTCTCGTTCATAGTCTCTCTCCTATTTTTTCAACGAAGGCGATTTCTTTTTGCCTTTCGATCCACAGGTCCAGGATAGTGAGGGCGGCGGCGGATTCCAGGACCACGGGGATGCGGCCCACGATGGCGGTGTCGTGGCGGCCTGCAATTTCAAGGACGGTGTTGTTGCCTTCTCTGTCCACGGTGTGTTGGGGCTTTGAAATGGAGGGGGTGGGCTTCACGGCGACGGTGATTTCTATGGGCTCTCCCGTGGTGATGCCGCTCAAGATTCCGCCGGCGCGGTTGCTCGCCGTTTTTATTTGTCCCTTTTCTTCTATATAAGGGTCGTTGTTTTCGGAGCCTTTTAATCGGGCGGCGTCTTCTCCCGCGCCGAAGGCCACGCTTTTCACGGCTCCCACGGCGTAGAGGACGTGGGCCAGGGCGCTTTGGGCGGATGCTTCCCGGGGGCCGCCCATGCCTGCGGGGGCGCCTGAGATAGTGATGTGCACCATGCCGCCGAGGCTGTCGCCTTCTCTTTTCGCCTGCTCTAATGCTTTTTTTTGCTTCAGCGGATCGGTCTCTCCCTCGATTTCCGTGATCCTCGATGTGATGGATATGTTTTGTTTTTCCAGGAGGGTATTCGCCAGGGCGCCGGCGACGACGAGGGGGGCGGTGAGGCGGCCGCTTCTGTATCCGCCGCCTCGGGGATCGTCTGCGCCGAAGCTTTTCACGTGGGCGGTGTAGTCGCCATGGCCGGGGCGGTAGGGCATGTTATCGTAGTCTTCGCTTTTGACGTCTTTGTTTGGGATCCAGATGGCGATGGGATCGCCGGTGGTTTTGCCCCTGTAGGTGCCGGAGAGGATGTCCCAGGGGTCGGGCTCTCTGCGTGGGGTGGCGTAGTCACCCCGGGGTCTCCTGCGGGCGAGGGCGCGCTCGATGGCAACCGCATCCACGGGGATGTGGGGCGGCATGCCGGTGAGGAGGGCGCCGACGCCTTTGCCGTGGCTTTCGCCGAAGAGGGTGATGGAGATGTTTTTTCCCATGGTGTTCCTTTCTATTTGTCTTCAATGATTTTCAGTGCGGCGAAGCTTTTAAAGAAGCCGGGCCAGCTTTTGTCCACGGCTTCGGCTCCCGCGACCGTGATGGGGCCTGTGGCGGCGGTGGCGGCCAGGGCGGCGGCGAAGGCGATGCGGTGATCGCCGCAGCTATCGACTATACCCGAGATGATTTGCCCCGGGGCGACGGTGAGGCTGCCCTCCGTTATCTTCGTATTTATACCCAATGCGCGGAGCATGGCCGATGTGGCGGCAATGCGGTCGCTTTCTTTGGTGCGCAGGCGGCGGATGCCGGTGAAGGTGGCGCCGGTTTTCGTGGCGAGGACGGCGAGGGCCATGAGAAGGTCGGGGGTGTGGGTGAGGTCCACGGGCTTTTGTTCTTTCATTTTTTTTATGTGCTCTTGGATTTGTTGATCGCCTTGGATGCTGTGGGCCGGCAGGTTAATAAGGCTGATGTTGCTGCCCATTTCGTTGGCGACGATGGCGTAGGCGGCGTGGCTGTAGTCGCCTTCCACATCGGGGTCGATGTGTGTGATGTCGCCTTGATGGATGGTGTAGGTGCCGTTTTTTTCTTCTATATTTATTCCCGCTTCCGCCATGATTCGCGCGGTCATGCGGATGTAGGGGGCGGAGGGGGGATTCTTTGCGGCGACGGTGACGGGGCGGCGCTGGGTGAGGCTCGCCAGGAGGGCGGCGGTGACGAATTGGCCGGTGGTTTTTGCCGTGATTTGTGCGTCTGTAAATGTAAGGCGGCCTTTTGTTTCCACGGGCCAAGGGCCTTTAACTTCCACGCCGTGTTCTCTTAGGAAGCGAATGCCTTCGTCCATGGGCCGCGGGCGGAGCTGCTCCCCGGCGGTGAAGATGACGTGATCCGCCAGGGCGGGGGCGAGGATCAGGGCGATGCGCATGGTGGTGGCACTTTCGTCTACGTGGATGCGGACGGGAGCGATTATTTTTTTCGGGAGGGGGGAGATTTTTATGTGGTATGTTTCGTTTTTTTCTGTGATGCTTATGCCGCCGCCGAGAGATTCGACGAGGTCGAGGGTGGCGCGAATGTCGTTTGAGATCGACCATAGGCGCACTTCTCCCTCGGATGGCGCGAGGGCGGAGAGAATAATTTTTCTGTGGGCAATGGATTTGGAGGGCGGGAGGGGTATGCGCCCCTCCCGAGCTCCCGCCGGTAGTGTGATTTGCATGGGCTTTTTCCTTTTTTGTTTTGTTCTTATGTAGGGTTTGCTCTTCCATTAAAGATGCGGAATTGATGTGCTTTCCCTTTGTTTTTCTCTTTCTATCCCTTTATTCACCTTTTCCTCTCCGGGGGAGGGAAATAGGGCGTTGCGATTCGCCCTTATCCCTCCCCCGGACCCCCTCCCTTTAACCCTAACGCCTTCTTAATGTGCGAAACCCTAACGGGTTTCGATTCCTGTTGGGCCGTGTCGCCGAAAAAAGAAAATGAGTTAGGCAAATAAATCTTCTTGGACGAAAAAAATATCTACGCCCAAATAAATATCATTCAATAACGAAGAAGCCCAATAGGAATCAAATGCCGTTAGGCATTTGCACTACTAGAAGGCGTTTTGTGGGTGGAGGGGGATGGGGCCCCGGGGAAGGGGCAGAGGGCGAATCGCAACGCCCTAGCCCCTTCCCCGGGTCTAAAAGCCATGTAGGAATGGTTTCTTAAGTAAAAAAGTGAATTGATTTTATTACGTTGGCTACGCAGTTATGGAAGAAATATGTATTT
>QWCE01003086.1_pt1 | contig 28154 bp, 30 predicted proteins | sample 1972531 | NCBI WGS metagenome assembly QWCE01 (sample SAMN09866716, study PRJNA288562) | Human gut metagenome isolate term4_stool, whole genome shotgun sequencing... | reverse complement strand
ACCTGTTCCAATGATACTATCATCGCCTACCTGGGCATGGGCATTGTCCGGTTTGAGGAACAGCCCCCGGAGCAGCCGGAACCCACCGACTATGACTACGAATACCGGGTGGACACCGATGTGATAACGCCGGTGACGCTCTATGCCGGTTCTGAGATCAACCCGGACGGCCCCGCCACTGTGACCTTTACCATCAAGGGCAGCACCTACCGCATGAGAAATATCGTCATCCCGGAGGGGGACAGTCAGCTTGCGTGGGTGAAGTGGCATACCCCGTCCGAACCGCAGGATATTACCATCACAGTACGCACAAACCGGGGGACTCTGAGCCAGACTACCATCAAGGCAAAAGTGGTTGATCTTTCCGGCAACGACCCGCCGGACCCGAAGGCCACCGACACCGCAGGAAGCTGGCGGTCTAGCGGCGTTCCCAGCCGGGAGGAAAAGTCCTACGCCGCATGGAGCGTGTGGTGGGCACAGTGGCACCCGTATTGGGTGTGGCACAGCACCGGCGATGATGATGGATATTGGGTGGATGAGGGCTGGTATGATTTCTTCCGGGACAACTATTCCGCCTCCATGACCGCCACCACGAGGATTGAACCGGATGAGAAGGTGCCTACGGCAGCCGGGAATACCATGAAATCCGGCTACGGCGTGAGCAACACCGTCACCGCCACAGTCAGCACATCGGCGCCCATGTCCCACTACACCTACGGCCAGACGGCGGTTTCCTATTTCCCCGAATTTAACTATACGACCTACTGGCGCCTGCTGGACCGGCTCTCCAGCGGAAGAACAGCACGGTTCCAGTTTGCCGAAAATATTTACAGCACCTACAAGCAGCGGGTCCATTTTTCGCCGGTGTGGTTCCCCGATGGGAGCTATACAGTCAATACCCATGTGATGGACATTTGGACCCCGGCAGGGATGCTCTGCGCCAATCTCACTGATTCTGTGACCATCAGCGGCTCCCTCTACGATGACTGGCATATCGCGCCGGGGAACCCATGATGAGAAAGGGAAAAAAGATGAACAGCAATAGAGAAATCAAAGTGATGATATTTGAGCCGGGAAAGGAACCCTATACCGCTGTGCTGGAGGATTCCCTGGAACACCATCAGACCCTTGTCGGCGGCGAGATCGAATGTATCTCCCTGCCCCACGAAACCGTCTTGTGCTGTAACGCCGCTGGCAAATGGCTGGGCCTGCCTGTAAATCGCCAGTTAGGGAATGATACGCTTCACGGGACATTCTTTCTCTATGGCGACACCCCGGAGGGGCATGGCGTATCGCTGACGGCCGGAAAGGTGGTGGTTCAAAATGAGCAAGATGTTTTCTGTTGTGACCCTGGCCTCTGATTCCGGCCTGCTGGAAGAATACTACGCTCCCGGAAGCCCGGACTGTGCGGAGGATCTCCTGGAGGATGAAATCATCCGGGATGATTTGAGAAGCCTGCCGAAAAGCGACCGGGTTTATGCGGAAGTGGGAACCTACCTCTACGGGGAAGGTGAAACAGAACGAGCCAGCGAAGAAGAACTGGCCTATTTCAGCAAAAACTTTGAAGAACTGTATGCTTCTGTTCAAGTGGACTGGGTCGGCGGGCACAGTTTTGGATTTGCGGTTGAGGATGTGTTGCCGGACTATACTGATGAGCCGGAACCAGAACTGGAGGACGAGGATGATTTGGAACTGTAAACTGCGGCAAGGAAAGCGAGGTTGATAGGTTGCTGCTGCCGATCATTATGATTTTGGTATGCGTACTGCTGGGAGGCGGTACGCTTCTTTTTTTGAAATTTTCAGAAAGGCGCAAGAAAGCCAAGAGCAGGGATAAGGAAGAACTGGCGCAGATGACGGCCAATGAGTTTGTCAATGTCAAGGATATTCGCGGGAGCTTCCTTTACACCCGTGACGGCATGGCGCTGGCGTACCTGAAAATATTTCCCATCAGCACGGAGCTGTTCAGCAAGAATGAAAAGCGGCTGATCGCCAAGCAGCTCACGGTCAGCCTGTCCAGCGGCCAATATCCGTTTCAGCTTTTGGCGGTTTCCCGCCCGGTGGATATTTCTCCCCTGATGGCGGAACTGTCCTCTACCCTCACAGCTTCCTCCAATATCAAGCAAAAGGAGCTGCTGAAGCATGAGATCGTGGAGATGGGCGGGTTTGCCCTCTCCGGCGAGGTGGTGGAACGGCAGTTTTACATCAAAATCTGGGACAAGGCGGTTGATGGTGTAGAGCGGGAGCTGCTGCAAAAGCTGAAATATCTGTCCGGTTATTTTGCCGACTGCGGTATCCAGACCGAGATTCTGGAGCAGCAGGATATTGTACGGCTGTGCAATCTGGTGAACAACCCGGCCTATGTCCATTTGGAGGACGCCGGGTTTGAAGCGGCGATCCCGATTTTAGAAAGTGTAGGTGTTGTGTAAGAATGAAGCACACCCGGCAGGATTTGAACATCATGCAGGGTTGGAGCCTCGAAGAAAAGATCAAAGTATCGCAGATGAAAATATTGGAATGGTACAGGGCGTACAGCGGGCAGGTCTTTACCAGCTTTTCCGGCGGTAAGGATTCCACGGTACTCCTTGATTTGGCACGGCAGGTCTGCCCGGATATTCCCGCCGTGTATGTGGACACGGGGCTGGAATACCCCGAACTGCGCGATTTTGTAAAAACGAAAGACAATGTGATTTGGCTTCGCCCACGCTATCCGTTTACGCAGATCATTGAGAAATACGGCTATCCGGTCATTTCCAAGGAAGTGTCCGATGCCGTCAGCGGCGCACGGAAAGGCCAGCCTTACCGTTTGGCTCGCCTGAACGGTGAATTGCTGGATAAGAACGGAAAGAAGTCGATCTACAACTGTGAGAAATACAAGTATCTTCTGGACGCCCCCTTTGCGGTTTCAGCCCGGTGCTGTTACCACATGAAAAAGGCCCCGCTGAACAAGTTTGAACGGCAGTCCGGGCGGCATCCCATTACGGGAGTGCTGGCCTGTGAGAGTAAGCTGCGGGAGCAGTCTTACCTTAAATTTGGCTGCAACGGCTATGAACGCAGGCGTCCCCTCAGCCAGCCCCTTGCGTTCTGGCGGGAGGAAGATATTTTGCTCTACCTGAAAATGACCGGCATCCCCTATGCGCCCATCTATGGGGATATTGTGGAGGTCAAAAAGAGGAACGGCGCCCCGACTCTGAAAACCACCGGCGTTTCCAGATCGGGGTGCATGTATTGTATGTACGGCGTTCATCTGGAGCATGAGCCGAATCGGTTTCAGCTCATGGAGAAAACCCATCCCCAGCAGTACCACTACTGCATCCATGAGCTGGAGCTGGGCGCTGTCTTAGATTATATCGGTGTGCCGTACTCGTGCCGCTGATTTGGAGGTGTATCATTGTTAGGAACCAAGAAGAAGGAAGAAACGCTCCCTGTCAATGAAGCGTTGCTGAATGTCATTACCCCGATGGGGCTGGAAATCAAGCGGAACAGCCTGGTCATCGGTGAAAATATGGGAAAGGTCTATGGGGCGGTCCGCTATCCGCAAAAAGTGGAGATGGGCTGGCTCTCCAAAATCACGAACATCCCCAGCACCATTGTATCGGTGGGGATCACCCCGATTGATAACAGCACCCTGATCTCCGCCCTCTCCAAGAGCATTGTCCAGCAGCGGGGCGCCGCCGACAGCGCCAAAGACCCGCTGACCCGTCAGCGGGCGGAAAAAGCCGCCGAGGACGGGGAGCATATCATGCAGAAGATCGACCAGGAGGGCGAAACCGTCGCCATGATGTCGCTCACGGTGATGCCGGTGGCGCAGGACGAGGCGGCCTTCTCCAAAATCTGCCGCCGTGTGGAGAGCGCGTTCAGCGTTCAGAAATGCAAGGTCCGCACCCTCGCCAATCTGCAAAAGGAGGGGTTTCAGAGCATTTCGCCCACCTATCCCGCCAACGGGACGGTGGACAGTATTGTTTCCCGCATTATCCCCATGAGTACCTTTGTGGGCGGATTCCCCTTTGCAAGCTCCGGTTACAGCGATGGCCGGGGCTATTATTTTGCCAAGGACAGCAGCGGCGGGCTGGTGATCCTGGACCCTTGGACACGCGGGAACGACCGCACCAACAGCAGCTTCGTTGTCATGGGCGTGGCCGGTATCGGCAAAAGCACCGTGGTCAAGCACATCATGCTGTCGGAGTATATGAAAGGGACCAAAATCCTCTGTATCGACCCGGAATCCGAATACAAGGATATGTGCCGGAACCTGGGCGGGAACTGGCTGAACGCAGGCGGCGGGCGTAACGGCCGCTCCAATCTTTTGCAGATCAGACCGGCGCCCCGTGACGATGAGGACGAAACCGACAAGCTCTATACGGATGAGGGAAATGGAATGTCCGATATGGCGCTCCATATCAAAACGCTGGAGATCATCTTCTCCCTGTATCTGCCGAGCCTGAGCGATATGCAGAAGGCCGTCCTGAAGCAGACGGTTATTGAACTATATAACCAGTTCGGCATCTTCTGGGACACAGATATTCGCCAGCTCAAAGCGACAGATTTCCCCATCATGGAAGATCTCCACAGCCTGATTGAAAAGAAAGCCGAGGCCAATCCAGACAATCCGGTATTCCGTGACCTTGCCATGCTGCTGTATGACGCCGCCAAGGGCAGCGACAGCTTCCTTTGGAACGGGCACAGCACACTGGAGGCAGACTCCCATTTTGTCTGCCTGGATACCCACAGCCTGCAAAACGCAGCGGACAATATCAAGCGGACGCAGTATTTCAATCTGCTGACCTGGTGCTGGGAGCAGATGAGCAACAATCGTGGGGAGCGTGTGCTTCTGGTATGCGACGAGGCATACCTGATGATCGACCCGCAGGTGCCGCAATCCCTGGCCTTCCTGCGGAATGTGGAGAAGCGGTCCAGAAAATATGAGTCCGCCCTGGCGATCATCTCTCATTCGGTGGTGGATTTCCTGGCGCCGGAGATCAAGATGTACGGGCAGGCACTTTTGGATATTCCCTGCTACAAAATCCTGATGGGCTGCGACGGCAAAAACCTTCAGGAAACAACTGACCTCTACAACCTGACGGACGCCGAGCAGGAGTTATTGGAGAGCAAGCGCCGGGGACACGCCCTGTTCCTGGTCGGCTCCAAGCGGCTTCATGTCAATTTTGAGATTCCGGCCTACAAGTTTGCCTACATGGGCAAGGCGGGCGGCCGGTAACACTCTGGCGACTGGGATGTACCCAGCCGCCGTACTTATTCCCGAAATTATGGAGGTGTTTTTATGAACCATGCGGAACGGTATGAATCATTGATAACCAAGCTGTCCTCGATGCGCTGTCGGGGCGGAGAGCTGGACTGTTCCTATCAGGCGGCCCTCTACCTGATGGCATCCCACCCGGCTCTTGCCGAAAAGGTGGAGCGGTATTTTTCGCCGGACGGGATTGACTTTGGCGCCCTGATGAAGAAAGAAGAATTTGACTATGACTGGATGAAGCTGACGGCAGATGCGGCCCGCAACCTCTTTTCCTGGAACAGCAAGTGCGCCGCCACGCCCTTTGAGATTTCCCGGATGCCCGCCCCGGCCATCCAAACTCTTTATACTTCCTTCTTTATTGCAAACGGGGATTATGCGGTTTCCGTGCGTGAGAATGAGGATGGGAAAAAGGAGTTTGTGAGTTTGTGATGGATGACAGTGCCGGGCGGGAACGGGAAAAAATCCGCCAGCAGTTTGACCGGATGCTGGCGGACATAGGCGCGGAAATGGGCTGATTGGAGGTGTTGTTTTGGCGATTGATCCGTTGACTGCAAAGCTGCTGGCACAAGCGGCGGCGCGGGCGGCGACCGATGAGGAAAGCCGCAGGAGGATGCTCATTCTCATTTTAGCCCCGGTCCTGGGCCTGCTGCTCCTGATTGCCTTTATCCTATACCTGATTACCAGCCCGTTCTCTATGTTGTCCCAATGGCTGGTGGGCGATGAGGTGGGTGTGGTGCAGGACTTTCAAATCCAGTACGGCTATAACCAGCAGCTCGGCATTTATGAAAAGGACTATATCGAGGGCAGCGGCCAAAGCTACGAGGGCGTGATCTTTACCGATGGGGGCCGGGAGGTCATCTATTACAACCAACTGGATGAGCGGTGGGCAGATACCATGTACGGCACATCCGGCACGATTGGCGAGGCCGGGTGCGGCCCCACGGCGATGGCGATTGTCACATCGACCCTGACCGGGACGCCCCATGACCCAGTAGAACTCAGCGAATGGTCCGTAGCGAATGGACACCGCTGCGAAGGGAACGGCTCTTACCACAGCCTGATCCCGGCAGCAGCCGAAGCCTACGGCCTGTCCTGGGAGAGCGTTCCCCCGGATGACCCGCAGGCGATGGTAGACGCGCTGGCGGATGGGAAGCTGGTTGTGGCGATCATGGCAAAAGGGCACTTTACCAACTCCGGGCATTTCATTGTCCTGCGCGGTGTAACTGCGGAGGGGAAAATCCTGGTGGCCGACCCTGCCAGCCGCAAGCGGAGCGAACAGGAATGGGACCTCTCCATTATTCTGGATGAAGCCAGAAAAGGCGCTGCCGCTGGCGGCCCCTTCTGGGCGATCTATTAAAGGAGCATGGTATGAACAACCGAAATAAACTGATTGAATTATTGATCTACATCGCCATTGTAGTGGTTGGCGTTGTCCTTCTGCTGACAGGAGAGCCGGAAAGGGCGGTGGAAAACATGGATATGGGAGGTACATCGTATGCTGCTGTACTTGACAAGTAACCAGAAAAGCGGGCTGATCGACGGCGCGGCCCGTGAAATGCTCCTGCCGTCCAAAAAGCTGGTTGGGAAGTTCAGCCTGAAAAGTTTTGTCACCAAGGATATGCGAAACTATGCCACGGCCAAGTTCTTCCTGATTGACGCGGCCTGTATAGAGGAAAGCGGCGAGGACTTCACCCTGGCTTTGAGGTCCTTCCAGATGATGTTTTCTGCCCGTATCATCGTGATCCTGTCCGGCTGTGAGGATATGAGCGGCTGTATCCATCGGCTTTTGTCCATTGGGGTGGTGAACCTGATTACGGCGGAAACGCTGGAGGACGCCGCCGACGAACTGCGGGAGGCCCTGTCCGATGAGGGGATGCAGCGGTATGTGACGCCTGCGCCTGTATCAAGCCAGCCAGAATCCCAACAGGAACCGACTCCTGAACCGGAGGCCGAGATCATCCCCTACCGCTGGAACGCTAAGAATATCCGTATTGCCGTTGCAGGGGCGCAGCGCAGAAGCGGCGTAACGGTGACGGCGTTCAATCTGGCGGCGTGGCTGGCCGCCAGAGGCGCGGAGGTCGCCTACATTGAGGTCAACACCAACCGGCACCTTCAGCTCCTGCTCAATGTCTATGAAGCGGCCCCTACCGGCGAACATTACACGATTGATGGGATTGACTGCTACCTGACCAATGAGCCGGACCGGGAGTATCAGTTTATCATCTACGACTGCGGCGTGATACAGACGCCCACCTCAGTATTCCGGGAAGCGGATCACCGGCTGTTGTGCGGGAGCGTCCTGCCCTATGAGATTCCGGCTTTTCACAAGGCGCTGGAGGTCTGCGGCGGGCTGGAAGTGCGTCCGGTGGCCATCAGTGTGCCGGGAGAGTTCCGGGAATATTGCCGGGAGCTGTTTGGCGGCGAGATGGAAATGGCGGAGGCATCCCATAACCTATTTGCAGAACGGACCAACGGGAGGTTGTATAAGCGTCTGGTGGAACCGTATATCATGGGAGAACGGCGGCTGTAACTAAGTGAGTATCAGAATGGGAGGATCACAGAATGGCAAAGTTTGAATACATGGAGAGGGCGTTTTCCTCTGAATTGCGGCCGAGGGCGCGGCTAGTGCTTCAGGTCCTTGTTCTGCATTGTAACAAGGAGGGCGAGTGTTTTCCGTCCATCAAGACCATAGCCGCCAAGTGCGGCTATGGCATCTCTACGGTCAAGCGGGCGCTGGACGAACTGGTGGAAGCTGGCTATATCATCAAGCAGGCCCGGTTTGACGAGCGCAAAAACGGCGGCCAGACCAGCAACCTCTATACCCTTTGCTCCGATGCGCCGCAGCCGCCCGTACCGGAGCAGCCCGCCGAATCGACCCTACCTGCGTCTGGCGAAGAAGCAGAGAAAACCGAAAATGTCCATTCTTCTGCGCCTGACTCCACGCCTGGGGAGCAGTCCGCCCTTTTCCTTTTTCCGGCTTACTCCTTTGCCAATGGTTTTAAAGAAAGACCGGACGGCAAAAATGCCGCCCGGATGCTGCATGGACTGGGGGGCAGTCCATTTTTGTACCCCCTTGAACCGTACAGGTGAACAGATACTTACAGATGAAGAAATAAATCTAATAGCAAGAAAATACTTCTAGTATAAGCATACACTTTTAGTGTTTATACATTGCTGGATGATAGGAAATTAACATTTTCTATAGTATTAGGTGTTTAAAAGTAGCAGTCGTTTAGGCCAGCTACTATCTCGGATTAAATTTCGCTATAAGATATTTCATCAGGAAGTCTTGTGATTTTTCTGTTTTTTAGTTGTGCTCCAAGCTATCTAATCGATGCTGAGCTGATTTAACTTCTGTTTCAACAAGTACCATGCGCTCGACTAAATTATTGTGCTTTTCGACCTTTTTTTCTAATTGCTGGATTCGATAATTTATTAGCTTGTTTGAAGCTAATACACCTAAGAAAGAACCACCAAGTGTCCCCACTAAAGAGAGAAGCGCAACAACTATTTCCGGTTCCATATGGTTATCTCCTTGTAAGTTGTTTATATGTCTGATTGATACCAGTAGCGGATAAGCCAGAAACAATACCGACAGCCACTGAGGTAAGCATATCCGAAGCAGGAAAAGATGGAATAATCTTCATTGCTATTGGTCCCATCACACCGCCTAAAATACCACAGATTGGGGGTATCCATTTTTTGTTTAGTTTGGTGGCTTTTATTATTTCAGCTACCAGGAAGCAGATAGCAGTAATCGAAGCTACCCCAGTAATTCCAAATGAAGAAATGTCCATATTGTCTCCTTTGCACTTCGCTTAGTTTAATTCACATTATTCTCACAAATGTTGATAAATGAAAAGTGCCAGGAACAAGGTAACTCGTCCTGGCACTTTTATTGTTTGGCACCTTATTTCAGAGGCGTAACGGTGTCACTTTTTTGTTGAGCGCTTAGATATCGCCCACCGCAGACAGGATGTTATACCACTTTTCCGCACAACGCTTCCGCTCCGACACCATACCGGTGGTGATCTCCGGCCGCTCGTAGCACCGCAGGAAATACTCCGCCAGAGTAGCGACGGACTTGGTGCTCTTAGTGTACTCAGAGAAGGTCATCGCAGGGCTGTGAGAATTGGAGGTCCACTGCTTATAGGTACCATCCACCTCAGCCTGAATGCGTCTCAGCTGAACATCGATGTCGGTCTTGCTTTCGCCAGGCTTCAGCTCATCGATGAATTTGGTGGCAGGAGTCCACTGCACCAGACCGAAGCCCTTACTGTCCTCCTCCGGCACCTCCCACTTGCCAGGAGTAATGCCGCTTTCGGCCTCCATGTTACCCAGCGTAGCACAGATGGCATTGACGCTCCAACGCTTGGTGGAGGAAAGAGAGCGCAGATAGTCGAAGATGTACCGCGCGTTTACCAGGCGCTCATTCTGCTTATACGACTGATTGCCGGAATAGACAGAAGACTTACCCGGAACAGTGGTGGAAACCTTAGTAGTGTTGTCCTGGGTCACCCACCCCGTCGCTTCGGTGGCCATGAGGTACTGATCATTGGCGCCCTGATAGTAATAGGTGACCTTGATCCAGGTGTAGGTGGTTCCGTTCAGAGCCTTTTTGACAGGCGCATTCGCGGTGTCATAGATCATCAGGGTACCCTGAGGCAGAGAACGGACTTTGTTGCCAGCGGCGGCATCTCGCACATTCACACCGCTACTGGTACTGACGTATCGCACAGTCTTTGCCATGAAAAAAGTCTCCTTTAATTTGTTTTTAGATTTGCAAATCTAAATATTAAAAAGCTTTTTCCGGCAAAAAAGTAAACTCAGCATAAAAATATTTTCACGCCTTTATGGAAGAGCAGCCTGCTTCTAAACCGGCAGCGGCCCTGTGCTATTTTGCAAGGTTGTTCCAGCTGGAGCACGACTTTGTCGTGTTGACAGCAGAAGAACGATTTACTAGGCGTCTGGAGCAGGAAAAGAGGCTCTGTTGGCATGGGCAAATGCACTGAAGACTCAGACCGCACCGAAGTCCGCCTTGGGCAAGACTCTGCACTATCTTCTGGAACAGTGACCCTATCTGGAGGACGACAGGCTGGAATTCTCAAACAACCGCGCCGAGCGCAGTATTAAGCCCTTTGTGATGGGCCGGAAGGACTTCCTGTTCTGCGATACACCTGGCGGACCCCGGAGCAGCGCAGTCCTTTATAGTTTGATTGAAACTGCCAAGGAAACCGGCCTGGGGCCTTACAGGTACACCCAGGACTTCATTCGATTCCACGCTGGAGGGCTAAGTGGATCATCAAGGATAATGATTGGGAGAAAGTCTATGATTGAATAGCAACAGAGGCGGCACACTCGGTGTGCCGCCTCTGTATATTTTGAAGAGTTTTATTTGTTGCTGTAAATAGCTTCTACTGCTTGCATACGATAAGTCTCGCCATTTTTCATATCTATGTGCAGTTGCTATAAATTGTTACTATTACATTTATAGTCTGACTTCTGGGCGATTTAGTTCAGATGAGCATTAAAAGTGTCAATCGTAAAAATGGTCCTCAAAGTAGAGAGAAATTAAATCATAAGTACGCATTTTTGTCATGTCAGTGACTAAAAAGATTGGAGTGTTTAAGGCCATCTGTTCACGCATATCAAGCCATTGCTGCTGTTCAGCCTCAAGTACATCCTTAGCTGATCCAGTGAGCTTGTCTTGACATAGAGTGTAGATTGTTGCCATTGCTTGATCCCATCCATCATAGGAATTTTGAAAAATGGCATTATACTCATCTTCAGTATTGTCTCCATGGGCTGAATAGTCGTTATACAACAAATCAGATAAGGAATCTAGGTAATCCTGCATTGGAGTAGAATGGTACTCATATGATATCGCCGCTTCCCGTGCCTCAAAATAATGCGGCAGCCATTCTTTTACCGCGCTTTCTGTATATTCATACCAATCTACATCAGGTAATTTTTCATATTCGTCCCACAGCTGATTAAATGTAACTTCGTCTATTTCCGTACCATTTAAGTAGTAACTTACCGTTTCCTGTTCAACTGAAGAAAACTTTACATCGGTATCAAACAATTCACCTAGAAAACGCATCTTCCCAACGGAAGTGTTACTGGCGCCACTAGACGTCGAATAAGAGCCATCTTTTTTGAGGCCCGTAAGCCCTCTATAATTAACATCGTAACCATAAATATCGCCATCTTTATAGCGTAAGACTATAAATCCCATGTAGTCACCCCGCTGATAAACAACTTCAGGCAACTCATCTCCATCCATATCTACAACAGCAAACTTTGGAAGGGACATCGTACTTTGATCTTCCCCTGCAATCTCAGAGAGGTATACATCGCTTTGATAGATGGGATTGCTGTTAGAATTAGTGTAAAAAAACTGCCTTTGATTAAGTAGTACATTTTCAAAGGCTTCGTTTGGCAAAAGCGATGTTTCTAAATCATCAGTTGGTATAGTGTTCGCATCGTCACTTCCGGTAGAAAATTTACTAGTAGCTGGCTCAATCGTTTCTGTGGAGCATGCGGCCATTGTTAGTGTAAGTATGAGCAATACTACACCCATACAAGCTCTTTTTAGCATTTGTTTCATCTGCTACCTTCCTTTATTCTTTCGATTATTCCAGCGCTTACATAGTAGAGTTTTTTGCCTTGCCCTTTTGACCTCCTTTGATATCTACAAATTTTCTTCCGCTTTAGTGTTTGCCGACTTATTGAAAATTATGGATATTTGTATAACAGTCTACTGTAACTGCACCTTCTCTCAAAATTCCCTTCTAACAATAAAATGTCATAAGGGATAAAAAACGTCACACTTTTGTTTTAAATATCAGATCAAATTAGTCTCAACAGTGACAGATATAGAAATATATTACATATACCAACACTAGTTTACAATTTCACTCTGAAAACGCTTTTTATATTGTACCGTAGCTCATATATCCCTCTCAAAATTCCCTTCAAATTATTGGGAGTGAGAAATATGCTATCGGGAAAAATATTAGAAGCACAACGTGGAAATCAAAACTGCATGCTTGATCTTATCAGGACTTTTCAACAGCTACTGCACAAGTATGCATATAAACTTCATTACGAAGATGCTTTCAGCGATCTGGTAATTTCCCTTATCGAAGTTATTTACAAAATAAAAATCGAAGATTTCTCAGAAACAGGTGATGGTGCCCTTGTCAATTATATTACACAGAGCATCAATCATACTTATTTTAAATTATCAAAACGAGCAAACATACTCTCTTCTAAAGAGCAGCATGTCAGCGATCTAACAGAGTCACAGCAATTCTATATGGAAAATGCTCCTGCTCCAGAAGAAGAACACTTATCTAAGTTTAAGTTAATGCTTTCTGGATGCAACCTAACAAATGCCGAAAAAGAGGTCATCATTAAGTTTTTCTTCTGGGAAACTTCGGTCAGTCAGATTGCCAAAGAAATGAAAGTATCTCGCCAAAATGTCAATCAGATTAAAAATCGCGCTATAAAGAAGCTCCGAAAAATATACGGCTAAGTATAAATATGATATCAGTTTAACATAAATTATAGCGAAAATCAATACCCTTGGTATCTATTGATACCGAGGGTCTGTTTTTGCTTCTGAATATTTGATTATACTAAAAGTAAAAAGACATACCGGAGGTATTCTAAATGATGTCAAGTGGTATTGGTAGTTTTCTCCGTCAATACAGGCAGAATAATAATTTGAGCCGCGAATCTTTTGCGGAAATGCTGGATATAAGTGTGGCCTTTCTAGCGGCAATAGAACTTGGTACTAAAAAACCTGCATATGATACTTTAATTAAAATTATCAATACTTTAAAAGTTTCTGCTGATGAGGCTTTAGGAACTGATAGTTATATTGGAAAAATAAATGATGCCACGGAACTCTCGGCAAAGTTGGATAAGCTAAATCCGCTCCATCGAGACTATGCGTCAGCAACATTAAAACTAATTGTAGAATATTTTTCAGATCTAGAATAGTCAAAACCAAAACCCGTTGTTTTTTAAATAGTGAAGTGTGTATAAAGAGGTGGAGTAGCAGGTGCATATAACAGACTTCATTTCAGACAAAATGAATTCTGATGATTCTAAGTTACTGGAAGAACTATATAGTTCGGAATATCAAAATCTGATTAACTATGCCGGATATATTTTATATAATTCAGATTATGTGGAAGATGTCGTGCAAGAAACCTTTGCTATTGCAGTTCAAAAGATAGCAGATTTGCAGAGCAGCAACAATCAGGTAGGATGGTTGTATCGTACTTTGCAAAATGTAGTTCGAAATAAAAATAGAGATTTACAAAAGCCAAATAAAATTATCAGTAAGATAACCCAGTCTATGTTTGATCAGATTTTTCCAACGACAGCAGAATTTGAATCTAACATACTATTTTATGAAAGCTATAAGCATCATCTAAGCGAAATAGATTGGACTTTGCTTTGTGAAAGATACTGTGATGGTTATCAGTATGAAGAATTGTCAAAACGACATAATCTATCTGTGTCTGCATGTAAAATGCGCATACTCAGGGCAAAAAGTGTACTGCGCAAAGAAATTCAAAAGGATTAGAAAAAATTGTGACGTATCCATTTATATCTTACATACCTTAATGAGAGGAGGACGCTCACTTTGCACGGTAGTGGAACCCCACAAGACAAAGACATAAACGATTTCACTCAAATAAGTAGCGCCGATCTGAGATCTATTCTCCGTGAAGACCTAAATAGTGCAGAGCCTGACAGATTATCAGTAGACGAAATAAAGATTATTGTTGGGCTATTAAAACAGAGGGAGGATGATGAGTTTAATTTCGAATCAAATGACACGATTATTCAGGATAGAATAACTGCGGAAGAATCCAAAAATGGAGCAAAACAGAAATCTGTTGTTACTCGGAAGCGCGTTTTTGTGCGAATCACCGCTGCAGTTATTTGTACACTTTTAATTAGAATTGTAACCGTATTTGCTTATGAGATAGATATAGTGTCTATTTTCAAATCATGGACACAAGAACTATTTCAGGTCAATTATTCAGGAGAAGTCGAATCAAGTACGTGCACCCAAAATGGATCTACCGATGAAATGGCACTCCAATCATGTGATTCTGCAAGTGAAGTGTTGTCTGTCCTTGGAGTTGCTCAGCCTCTCTTACCATCATGGATTCCAAGTGACTATTCTCTATTAGAGTTCCAAGTAAATGTTCATTCGGATCGCACAACGATATATGAATATTACCAATCCTCAGATCAAATTGGAGGATTTTCTATCCAAATCAATCTCTATGACCATTTGCCAGAGAATGAATCTAGTTGGTATCAAAAAGACAGTTCTCCAGTGGATGAATTTATTGTGGGAGGAGTTAGCCATTATATTATGTCTAACTTAGGTGATTATACTGCTGTCTGGACAGTTGAGAACTACGAATGCTCCATTAGCGGCAATATTAGCGTTGATACTCTCAAAAAAATGATTGAATCGATTTATAATCAGTAGTAAAACATGGGGGGTATTTATCGTGAAAAGATACTTTTTTGTATTCTTAATGACCCTGTTCACTTTTTCTCTCCTTATGCAAAATGCGGCTGCCGCTGAAATTGTAACCGCTCATGCAATCGAAGATTGTAATAACTATATTTCTGATGGCATCGTTCCTTATGCCAGTCTTTATCTTAAGGCACAAAAAGCATGGTGTAGTACATCTTCAGGCGGAAAGATTGAAATTCACTTTCAGGTAACTGCAAAATCAAGAATGAGTTCTGTTGGTGCAAAAGACATATATGTTTATGAGAAGAGAAATGGTGCATGGGTGGAAGTAAAACATTATTCTAGTAGTAGCACGACAGGTATGCTCAAATCAAACACTAGTTTCTGTGACAGTAGTGTAACATTTACCGGAACTATTGGTAAAGAATATAAAGCAATCGTAACTGCATACGCCGGGAATAGCTCATCTGAATCTGATTCTATTGATGTCGAAACATCCGCAGTAACGGCAAAGAGATAATGTATCTCTTGTAGTAAGTTATGCTACACAAAAGAGTAAGATAGCTCTAGAATCTAGTTAAAATAAGAGCGGCAATCTGATGTTGATTGCCGCTCTTACCGCTAAAAAATCCAAATTTACAACGAATACCTTTTGCATATCATAATACATATATATCTTAAGTTTGATCTATATACTTAACCATGCTAGTTCAGAAAAATTGGAGACAAATAGTGTAGTATGGAAGAAATTATCGTTATACGAACATCTGATCCACGCGGGGATATATTTCAATCTATCATAAATATATTAAACAATGAGAATATTAAGATATTTCACGCTGCTGAACCTGCTGATATGGTTTTGAGCTTAGGTGATATCACAATATTCCCAGAACGGCGGCAAGTATTTAAAGCGGAAAAAGAAATTCACTTAAACTATGGTGAATTTTCAATTCTCCACTGTATGGCGCAATCGCCTGGGCAAGTATTTAGCCGTGAACAGCTTTATCATGCCGCATGGTCTGAAGATTATGAGTTAGGCACCAATACAGTCGATAATACTATTTGGCGATTAAGAAACAAGCTTGAGAATGACCCTAAGCATCCTATATACATTAAAACTGTTTTTCGTGTAGGATATAAGATAGAATTGCCATTAAAATTGTAAAAAGTCATTCTATTTTAAGTGAATTTTACATTTTTTAATGAAACCCTGATGAATTTCCTATGATAGATTCTGATTGTGGTAGTTGACTTCTCCCTTGGAAAAGCTAGATAAGGCTAATGAGCAAATATAAAATCAGAATCTTATATATCCAATGTTTAAGGCGGCCTTATCTTTAGATAAGGGTCGCCTTTTTTAAATAGCGCAGATCAGACCGCCAATACCTCTTTAAACTTTAGCACTTACAATTAGAGATAATCACAAAGGCGGTAGCGTAAAACTGCCACATTAATGGAAGAAAGGGGATGATGCCAACCGCCTGTGTGCCGTCCGCATAACAGCGGACAAGGAGTAACAATGCTATGGATCAGAAAATCCACAGCATTGAGAAGTTGCTTTTTGTCCCACATCAACGACACACGGCTTTCAATGGACAACTTTCAATAGGCGTTGGTCAGCGTTTTTGTGCGCGAGAGTTTGCCCCAAGTGGGGACAAACCTCCGCCTTCCGGTGCTGCTGGCCTTGTTGGACTTCTCAATGCACATATCCAGGAAGCGGCTGATTTTGTATCCCAATACAAAGTCAGCCGCTTTCATTTAAGGCTCCCTGGACAAAGAATCAGGGGGCCGCCACCTCCGATTTGTTTTCTAAAAAATAAATCGGAGGTAAGAAAATTGTATAATTACCGCAAAAGCGACTATGCAATAAATAAAAACAGCCCTAACATCGTTTATCGCTTTCATAATGAAATCATAGAAATCACGCTGGAGGATTATTTGGAGGAGAACCCTGACAAAACGGAACATGACTTTGCAGAGCTGAAAGCCCAGTCTGATCAAATCTACTATGAGCAGGATCGGGCGGAGAGCGCCCAGACCCGAAAAGATGACTCTCTTACCGGCCTGGAAGAAAGTAAAGTCTGTGCCACTCGCCCTTTGGATGAGGAGTGGGAGGAAAAACTGACTGAATTTCGAAACCGCTTATGTGCACGGAAAGCGTTTGAACAACTCTTTGAGGCGGATGTACTTACAGAAATTCAAAAGCGGAGGTTCTGTCTGTATATTTTTAGGGGTCTGTCCACCCGGCAGATCGGCAGGCTGGAAGGGACAAGCCATCAGGCGGTTGCCAAATCCCTGAACCTTGCCATCGAAAAATTGAAAAAATTTTTTGCGGAGCAGGGTTGACACTCCCACGGTTTCAGGACGATGGGTGAAAGGAGTTCTTTCTGAACCTCCCCTTTCGCCTGTTCCTTGACAACCGCATACTCATTCATCGGTAACTTCCCCTTTGCCAGTGCGATGAGCAAAAGCCGATTCAGAAGCCGCGCCATGAGGTACGGCACGGATGAGCAGATCCCACCTACTTTCTTTCATTGGTCTTGCTGTCATCCTGCCTATATGAGCGAGAAACGGCGGTCTGTAAAAACCGGGCAGCTCCCGGCGCGGCCATGACCGGCAAAGGGTACAATGGTACTCCTGTCCAGCCACAGCCCTGCCTGACCGCAGGATCACGCAATGGGGACAGCTCGGAGAGATCCTCGGAGGGGTGAGATTCCCGTGGGCCGGTTCGCTGCTGGCCGCTGATGACTTCCCATGTGCGGGGTGTCGAGGACAAATAGCACAATGAAAGAAAACAGATTGGAAAATTTCGCCGGACGCGGGGCGGGCCTTTCGGGGCCTGCCCTGTTTCCGGCTTACTTATATTCAGGAGGTCATTCTTATGCGGCGAAAGGCGATCCGGCGCGGCGCTTTGTTCTATGCCGACCTGGACCCGGTGATTGGCTCAGAACAGGGCGGAACGCGCCCTATCCTCATTCTCCAAAATGATGTGGGAAACTATTTCAGCCCTACCGTGGTGGCGGCGGCCATCACCAGCCGAAGGGATAAGACCCACCTTCCTACCCATGTTTTGTTGGAGGATGTGCCGGGCCTTGCCCCTACCTCCCTGCTGCTGTTGGAGCAGATACGGACGGTTGACCGCCGGAGACTGCGGGGATATATCGGGCAGATCAGCAAGAAAAAAATGAAGGAGATCGACACAGCCCTGGCAATCAGCGTGGGTCTGCGTTCTCTGGCATAGGACAGGCGCCCTTCTGAATAGATTGGTAGAGGCAGAAAGGAGGAACCTGTTTGAAATCACTCACGCTTGCAGAGCTTGATACGCTCTCCGCCGTTGATATTAAGACGGTCGATCCAGAACAGCTTGTCGATATTCGGGATATATCCATCCACACAGAACTTCCAAGAGAGGAACGGGTGCTGGACTTCATCCGCCAGATCCGCAACCCCTACTGCTTCCGCCACGGAAAGATCGTCGTGAAAATCGGCTTTTCCGAGGCGGCCAAGGAAACCACAATGGAGGAACAATTTGAAAGCTATCTCCGTACCCTGTAAATCCCTGACACGAATGGAACCGAAAAAAACACCTGGACACTGACTGTGCCCTGCTGTATAATAGAAATCGGACAAAACTCGCACTCCAATCGTTGTTGGGACTGACAAACAAAACGATTGGAGGCATTGTTATGAAAAATTTGACCGCGCAGGCTGTTTATAACGCCGACATCTATCTCCGGCTGTCTGATGATGATGGAGATAAGCCGGAAAGCAACAGCATCAAGAATCAGCGGGAATTTATCACGGAATTTTTGAAATCAATGCCAGAAATCCGCATCCATGCCGAGAGGAAGGATGACGGGTTTAGTGGCGTTGATTTTTTTCGTCCTGGGATTCAGGAAGTCTTACAGGATGTGCGTTCCGGCGCAGTCAACTGCGTCGTGGTAAAAGACCTGTCCCGTTTGGGGCGCAACTATATTGAAACCGGAAAGGTCTTACAGGAGTTTGCAGACCACGGGGTACGGTTCATCGCCATTAACGACGGCTACGATACCGCCAACGCACAGGGGCAGGCCAGCACCATCCTGCTGCCTATCAAAAACCTGATGAACGATTCTTACAGCCGGGATATTTCGGTGAAAATCCGCAGCCATTTGGAGGTCAAGAAACGAAAGGGTCAGTTTGTAGGGGCGTTTGCCGCCTACGGCTATCTGAAATCACCGGACGACAAAAATCAGCTTGTGGTGGACGATTACGCCGCCGAGGTGGTGCGGGATATTTTCCGCTGGAAGCTGGAAGGAATGAGCCAGCAGGGGATCGCTGACCGGCTGAACGCCGATGGGGTCCTCTCTCCCTCAGAATACAAGCGTTCCCTGGGGATGAAATATATCTCCGGCTTCAAGAGCAACCCGCAGGCCAAGTGGTCGGCGGTAGCGGTTGGGCGCATCCTGAAGAACCCCCTCTATATCGGTGTGATGGTTCAGGGAAAGACCGGGCGGCCAAATTATAAAATCAAGAAGCTGATGGAGAAACCGGAGGACGAGTGGATCAGGGTCCCCGGCGCCCATGAGCCGATCATCAGCGAGGTGGATTTTCGTACCGTGAGCGGACTGCTGCGCCGGGATACCAGAATCGCCGTACAGAAAAAGACGGTCTATCCCTTTTCGGGACTTTTGTTCTGCGCCGACTGCAAGCAGAACATGATCCGCAAGACCGTTCCGGCAGGCGGGAAAAAATATTTTTACTACTCCTGTTCCACCAACCGGGCGGACAAAACCGCCTGCACCACCCATAATATCAGTGAGGCCCTGCTGATGGATGCGGTTCGTGACTGTATCCACGCTCACATGGAAACGGTGCTTAATATTGAGAAAACCCTGCAATTCATCGCCGCCCTCCCCGCAGAGGACATGGAGGCCAGAAAGATCGACCGGCAGCTTGAAAAGCTGAAAGCCGATTATGAACAGACCATGCGGTTCAAAATGTCCGCTTATGAGAAGTTCGTGGACCATCTGCTGAATGAAGATGAGTTCAAGCAGTATCAGCGGATTTACACGGAAAAGTGTGAGGCGATTGCGGCGGCCATCAGCAAGCGGCAGGAGGAATTGGACGCCATTGTGCGGGCGGGTTCCCCGCAGGGGGAATGGATCGCCCATTTCAAGTCCTTCCGTCATGTGGATGTGATGGAGCGCAAAATCCTGGTGAAAATCATCGACCGCATCTATGTCTATGAAGGGAACCGAATTGAGATCATTTTTAAGTACCAGAATGAGTACAGGGCGGCGGCAGCCTATATCGAACAGTATATGGAGCGTCAGGCGACGCAGGCAGCCTCCACGGTAAAGGAGGCGGTGTAAATGGCGCGTGTGAGCAGAAGAAAACAGATAGCAGCCGCACAGGGTGTTCCGGTTGATGAGCTGCCCAAGGCCGCCGTTCTGCGGATTTTCCGCACAGCCCTTTATGTGCGCCTCTCCATCATGGACACCCGTGACCGCAAGGACAGCGAGAGCCTGCAAACGCAGATCGACTATCTGTGCGGATATATCGCCAAGCACCCTGATTTGGAGCTGTACGACTGCTATCGTGACAACGGAGAAACCGGGACAAATTTTGAGCGCCCTGGATTCCAGCGGATGATGGAGGATGTGAAAGCAGGCCGGGTGGACTGCATCATCGTGAAAGACCTGTCCCGGTTTGGGCGCGACTTCCTGGAAACCGGAAACTTTCTGGAAAAGGTACTGCCCTTCATGGGAGTGCGGTTTATCTCCGTCAACGACAACTACGACAGTATCCGGGCGGACAGCGGAGAGGCCATGACCATCGCGCTGAAAAACCTGATGAACGACATTTACGCCAAGGACATTTCTCAAAAGGTGTATTCCGCGCTGGACACCAAGAAACGCAGCGGCGAGTTTATCGGCAATTTTGCCGCCTATGGCTATGTGAAATCCCCGGAGGACCGGCATAAGCTGGCCGTTGATCCAGACGCGGCGAAGGTGGTACGGCGCATTTTTCGGATGAAAAAGGATGGAATGAGTAACGCCGCGATTGCAAGAACGCTGACCGCCGAGCAGATCCCCAATCCAAACTATCACCGTTATTTACAGGGCATCATATTCGCCAAAAGGTTTTCCGAAAATGCTCCGTGGCAAACGCAGACAGTGAAGCATATTTTGGAGAATCCGGTGTATCTGGGGCACATGGCTCAGGGCAAAAAAATCACAAAGCTGCACGCTGGGCAGAAGCAGAAAACCATGCCCTCATCAGAGTGGATCATTGTGCCCAACACCCATGAGGCGATCATTGAGCAGGAGCTGTTTGACGCGGTTCAAGCCATTTTGAAAGCCAAGCACGAGGAATACCACAGCCGTCTGGGGAAATACGCCCATTTTGACATCGAAAACATTTTTGAGGGGCTTGTGGCATGCGCGTGCTGCCAGCACAATATGACACGCTATAAGAGCGTTTACAACAAAGGCAGAACAGTGGCGTACCACTTTATCTGCCCCCGCCACGCTATGCTTCTGGATGCCGGATGCCCCAATGCGGGCGGCCTGCGGGAAAGCGATTTGGAAGCGGCCGTGTATGAGGTCCTTCGATTGCAGATGGCGATGCTCACGGATGCGGAGGCGGTCATCCAAAGGGTCAGCCGGTCCTCGGCGGCCAGAAGCCGCAGGACGGCTCTTGACAATGAGATCGTATCGGTGCAGGGACGATTGAAGAAGCTGGCCACACTCCGTCAGACGCTCTTTGAAAGCTATGTGGACGGTATTGTAACGCAGGCGGATTATCTGTTCGGGAAAAGCCGGTATGAGGATGAAGCCCGCCAGCTTGAGGGACGCCTTCGGGATTTGCAGGCTGAAAAGGACGCCTTGCCGGAGGCAAGCCCCAAACAAAATAAATGGTTTTCCGCTTTTGCCAAGTTCCGGGATGAAAAAGAGCCGACCCGTGAGATGCTACTGGCGCTGGTGGAGAAGATCTATGTGAATGAGGACAAGCAGGTACATATCGTGTTGAACTATCAGGACGAGATGAAGAAGTTGTTTCAGGAGGAGGTGTAGCACGATGCCGGAGGTCTTACAGCAGATGTTGAACTATGTGATCGCCATTTACATCCGGCTCTCCGCCGAGGACGGCGACCTGTCCGATGAAAAAACGAAAGCAACAGCGTTGTCAATCAGCGTGCCTACATCCGCCGTTTCATTGAGCTGCGGCCTGAATTTGCCGGGGCGCAGATTCTCGAATTTTGTGACGACGGTTATTCTGGGACGAACATGGAGCGGCCAGCCGTCCGGCGGCTTCTCGAACAGGTACGCCAGAGGAAGATCAACTGCATCATCGTCAAGGATATGTCTCGGTTTGGCCGCGACTATATCGTGGTTGGAGACTATCTGGAACAGATTTTCCCTTTCCTGGACGTGCGATTTATCGCCATCAATGATTCCTACGACAGCAAGGATCACAAGTACGGTTCTGCGGGCTTGATTGATGTGTCCTTCCGAAATGTGATCTACGACCTTTACAGCAAGGACTTGTCGGAAAAAGTGAGATCGACCAAAAAGCAGCTTGCCGAAAAAGGCTACTGTGTTGCCCCCTATGCGTTCTTTGGCTATCAGAAAGCGCCTGGGAATAAGCACACTCTTTTGGTGGACGAGGATGCCGCCGCCGTGGTCCGGCGTGTGTTTGACCTCTTTACCAGCGGCCTGTCTACTACGGAAATTGCCAGAAAGTTTAATACAGAAGGGGTACTGACCCCGCTGCAAAGAAAACGGCTCCAAAAAGTAAACCGGAGGTGGAACTGTGTAGACCAGAGCAAAAACTACTGGACTTCTGCTATGGTTCGCAAGATACTGGATGATGAGCGGTACACCGGCAAAGCGATCTATGGCAAGACCACCCGGAAAAAGGTAGGCTCCAGCCGGGTCAAGGCTGTCACAGAAGATCAGTGGACGGTTGTGGATGGAGCGTTCCCGGCAATCATAACGCAGGAGATTTTCAATACGGCCAAGAGCCTGAACCGCAACTCCCATCCCGGCTCTGCCGGGGAAAGCACACGGGTTTTCTATCGGAAGATCCGGTGCGGCCACTGTGGGCTTGCGATGGAGCGGCTGCAATCTGCCCACCCCTGCTATGTGTGCCGGACCGACAGGTATAAGCCGGATATAGGCTGCCCACAGGACAGGATAGATGAAAAGGAGTTGGAACAGACGGTTTTGGCAGCTATCCGCATGATGGCCCAGCTTGTCCGAGGGGCGGTTCAGGCGAAGCAGCGCCAGTCCGCAAAAGATACCCGTTACAACCAACGCCTTGACCGGCAGATCAAAGCACACCAGAACTCAATCCAAATGCGCCAGCAGGAAAAGATGGCGGCTTTTGAGGATATGGTGTCCGGCAAAGTCAGCGCGGAGGACTACCAGCATAAGCGAGGACAGTGCGAAAAACATATCCAGCGGCTTGAAACCAAAATCAAAGAGCTGGGGGATGCCAAACGGCGGGCAAAGGAAGAAGAACTCTCCACCTACAACATCATTCCCTATACCAATGTCAGGACATTGACACGGGAGCTGGTGGATTTGCTGATCCAAAACATCTACATTTACAGTTCTACTTCTATCGAGATCGTTTGGAAATGCGGGGACGAATATCAACGGCTACTTGCCGATACCACAAAAAAGGAGGCTGCGGAGCGTGAACAGGGATAAGAAACGATATTGGCTCTATGGGCGCGTTGCCTCACCTGATACATGGGCTTTGGAAAATCAGATGAACTATCTTCGCAGCTTTGCAGAAAAGCATCAGCTCAATGTTGTGGGAGAATCCCAGGACGAGGCCAGCGGCCTGACCTTTGACCGGCCTGGGCTGAATGATTTTCTTGAAGCTGTTCGGCAAGGACGGGCCGACGCTCTGTTGATAAAAGACTTTGCCCGTCTGGGCAGGGATAGTGGTTGGGTGATGGAACTGATTGCTGATTTGAACTCCGCTGGTATTGGCGTGTTCTCCGTCACAGATTTAATGTGCCGTGGATTATGATTCCTGATTTGACACAGACCGATAAAAAGTGATGAAAAATTCTTTAATTTCTTTGGTTTTCTCTTGACATCAGGAGATGAGGGTATCTCAGGCACCAGCCTGAAAAAACGGACGCAGTTCAACAAGATGATCACCGCCTGCAAGCGGGGACACATCGACCTCATCATCACCAAGTCCCTCTCCCGCTTTGCCAGAAACACGGTGGATTGTCTGGATACGGTGCGGCTCCTGAAAGCAAACGGCATTGGGGTGTACTTCGAGAAGGAAAACATCAACACCCTCACGGAATCCAGCGAATTTCTCATCACCCTGTTCAGCGGCTTCGCCCAGGCGGAATCCGAGTCTCTCAGCAAGAATGTCGCATGGGGAAAGCAGAAGAGCGCGGAGGCGGGAAAGGTCACCTTCCAGTACAAAAAGATGCTGGGATACCGGAAGGGGGCGGACGGACAGCCGGAGATCGTACCGGAGGAAGCGGAGATCATCCGCCGCATTTACCACAGGTATCTGGACGGCTGCACCCTGGGACAGATCAAGCGGGAGCTGGAGGAGGACGGTGTTCCCACCGCACAGGGTGTAGAGCGCTGGTCTCCCTCCATCATCCACAATATCCTGACCAATGAAAAGTACATTGGAGACGCCCTGCTGCAGAAAACCTATGTGACGGACTGCATCAACAAAAAGGTCAAAAAGAACCGTGGTGAACGCACGATGTACTATGTGGAGAACAGCCATCCGGCCATTGTCTCAAGGGACCTGTTCAATCAGGTGCAGCAGGAGATGACGCGCCGGTCCAGCAAGCGGAAGGTGCTGCAAAAGAGCAGAAAAACGGAACTTGGAAAATACTCCGGTAAATACGCGCTGACAGAACTGTTGGTGTGCGGCGAGTGCGGCTCCCCCTACAAGCGGGTCACATGGGCCAGAAATGGGAAAAAGCGCATCGTGTGGCGCTGTGTCTCCCGGCTGGAGTTCGGTGGTGCACGGCTGCTGCAGCTGAAGAAGCGTATGGATGCGGTGAGCCGGGAGCAAAGCGATGTGCTGGATCGGCTGCTCGTCAACATGGCCGATACCGAGCTGAATGCCAGAATGAAAGCGCTGACGGATGAGAAGGAATCCCTCAAGGCGCAGATCGCAGACGCGCAGCAGGCAGAGGTCGATCTGAAGGAACAGGATGCCAGACGCCGGCAGATGTGGGACAGTATCATGGAATGCGCCGCGGGCTACACGGAATTTGACAATGAGCTCGTCCGGCAGGTCATCCAAAAGATCACGGTGGAGGATGCGGAAACCATCCACATCCACTTCCGAGACTCGGATGTGGTGCTGGAACAGGAAGTAGAATGAATAGAAAAGGGAGAAAAGAAATGGCCATTTTTATAACCGGTGATACGCACGGTGATTTCAGCAGGCTCCTGCCTGCAGCATTCCATGAGCAACGTGACCTGACCAAAGAGGATTACCTCATCATCTGTGGAGACTTCGGCGGTGTCTGGGATGGCGGCGATGCGGAGCAGCAGTGGCTGGACTGGCTGGAGACCAGGTCCTTTACCACGCTGTTCGTCAGCGGAAACCATGAAAACTATGATCTGCTCCGCAACTATCCAATCAGCCAATGGCACGGCGGCTTGGTACAGGCCATACGCCCCAGCGTCCTGCATCTGATGCGGGGCCAGCTTTATAACATCTGCGGAAAGCGGATATTTACCATGGGCGGCGCCAGCAGCCACGATATCCGGGACGGCATTCTGGAACCGGATAATCCGGACTATGAGCGAAAGCTGCGGCAGCTCAACGCCGCAGGCGCTCTCTACCGAGTCAATCACCGCTCCTGGTGGAAAGAGGAACTGCCCAGCGAGGATGAATACGAAACCGCAAGGAAAACGCTGAATCAGGCAGGGTGGGATGTAGATTACATCATTACCCATTGCTGCCCCAGCAGTGTCCAGGACACCTTCAGTAGAGGATTGTACCAGCGAGATGCGCTGACAGACTTTCTCGATGAGGTTCGAGAGCGATGCCGATTCCAATACTGGTTTTTCGGACACTACCACGAAAACATGGTGGTAGAGAAAGAGTTCGTAATGCTCTATAATCAGATTATCCGACTGAAATGATGAGTGGAGGCGCACTGGCGATTGGCTAATGTGTCTCCACTTTCTATTTAAGTAAGTTTTTCACAAGCTCAGGCATAAATCTTTGTCCGGGTTCACGAATAGCTTTCCCGACTACGTTATGCCATTGTGTTGACGCAGGCTACGCCCAAGACAAAAAACAGGAGGAAACAAACATGACGATTGATAGCGCAAACGTATACTTAATTTACAGATTCACGCGCACATTTACAGATCATTCATCCGTCATCACAAGATGCTGGGGGTTCGAATTGCAAAACGGAAAATCGAGCCTCAAAAGCCCGCAAACCCTTGCGACACAAGGCTTTGCTCCTGCATCTTTTCTGTCAACACCCGACAAACAATGATAATCCGAACTACATTATCCAAGTGGGTAGTGTGTTCGGATTTATCATTTCTATTGAAAATATACTTTAGTAGACAAGGGCAGGAACTAACTTCCTGCCCTTTCTTGCTTTTGCTCTTGTAATTGGGTTTTTATTTTCTCCATTTCACTTTTGACTTGTTCAAAATCGAGAAATGTTACTTCCTTCTTAGCCATGTCTTTTGAGTCAAAAAGCTTTAGAGCCTCATAGGGTTTGCGAAGTTGCTTCCAGCAATCAATATTTTCCAAAAAAGAATAACCAGAAGAGGCAATTAAAAAGCAATCACGATCATGGGTAATATATCCAATTGGCAAATGTGTGTTTAGGCTATCTTTTCCGCCTATAATGCCGATTAGACCACCATTGCTATCGGTTGCCATAATATGAAATTGTGGAACAGAATAAAAGTCAACCTCTGGGATGTCATTCTCAAAAATAAAATGTATGTCATACTTATCAGCAAATGATTTCCATTTTCTATTCTTTTCGGTATCTGGCATGGAAAAAATGCTCGTTCCCGCTGGAATTGGCTTCATATTCTTCATCACGAACGCATCTGAACAAAGCCCTTTTTCAAATTCTTCGCTATCATAATAAATAATATCCATAGCTATCCTCCCAATCATATAGTATATGATAACAAATTAAATTATGGCAGATATGAACATAGTGTAAAAAGGCGGGAGAAAGGTATTACTCCCGCCTTTAACGCTATTCTTATTTGAGTGTTTTATCGTATTGTTGTTCTTTCCACTCAGCAAACTCCTTTTGTCCTTCCTCGCTCTCGAAAAACGCCTGTATCTCCGGGAGCAGGACACGGGCCAGGGCTTCCACCTCATGATAGGGTATCCCGGTGCCGTAGTCATTGGGTTTCTTTTTGCGTGGCATGGAATCACCCCGTCAAAGCTGCTTCTCGTCGAACAAATAACCCAGGAACACAGTCCCGTCCCCGGTGATGAAGCGGCCCCTTGCGTCCTTGGGAATCTGATCGGCAGCGCTGGTATTATCCAGAATGATTTGAGAGAGAACATTGTCCGCCCTGCCGCATACCCGGAAATCCAGGTTGTTCTTGATCTGTCCGGGGAGAATATTGGCGTCCGGGCGCTGGGTGGCAAGAATCAAATGGATACCAAAGGCCCGGCCCAGGCGTGCAAGGGTGGCAAGCCTGTTTTCGATCTGGGCCAGTTGCTCCTTTTCCTCCTTGCTCCGGCCTGTCTTGTCCAGCAGCTCCGCCACCTCGTCACAGGCAAACACCAGCCGGGGCAGGTTGTCCCCCGTGGCCTCGTTGTATGCGTCAAGGTTAGGACACCCGGTTTCCGCCAGCCGTCCCTTGCGGTATTCCAGCACCGCCACAAGCTGACCCAGGGTATAGAGCAAATCTTCCTCAGTGAAGCACATCCGGCATTTTTGGTGCCAGACTTTGGGGAAGTCCACGCCGCCCTTGAAATCGGCTATGTAGACCTCCGCCCCCTTGCGGAGCGACTGCATAAGCAGCAGCTTCAGCAGCACACTCTTTCCGCTGCCAGTAGAGCCGCCCAGCAGGATATGAGGGATATTTGCAAGGTTGACCGTCACCGCCCCTGTGAGGCTTTCTCCCAGCACCAGGACAAAACTTTCCGGGGACAGGTACTTGTCTTTCCAGGGGAGCAGGGCCGGGAAATCACTTTTCGCCGGGACGGCATAGACACGAATAAGTTTTCGCCCCTCCGCCCAGGTCATTTTTGCTATGGTAATATCCAGGGCCGTTTCAATCCTGAGCCGCTTGTCCTCCCACTCGCCCAGCGGTATCCCGCAGGGGTCAAATTCCCAGATCGTCAGCCGTGGGTTTGCCCTGTCCTGCCGTTTGGCTATGAGGGCAGGGG
>QWCE01002892.1_pt1 | contig 28213 bp, 26 predicted proteins | sample 1972531 | NCBI WGS metagenome assembly QWCE01 (sample SAMN09866716, study PRJNA288562) | Human gut metagenome isolate term4_stool, whole genome shotgun sequencing... | reverse complement strand
AATGGTTCCTGTTGTTACATGACCCTTTTGAATGTAATACCAATCTCCATCCTGCTGATGCCAACCTGTGAATGTATTGTCAACACCCTGGCAAGCGCCACTTGCATTAAAGTAATACAACTCACCACTAATTACCTTATATCCAGTGTACATGAAATGATTGGTCTTTCCAAAATAGTATTTTGTACCATTAATAATGTTCCATCCATCTACTGCCTCTGACTTAGAGTTGAAATAATACCAATTTCCATCAATTTTCTGCCAGCCAATATAGTTGACACGTTTGCCATCAGCTCCATAATAAAATTTTGCATCATCATACGTATATGTATCATATCCAATTATCTCTGGTGATGAGAATCCTGTTACCATATTTCCATGTGCATCAAACAGATACCAGTCTCCCTTAATTTTCTTTGACTGGTTGCGTATAAACTGATTTCCCTCTTTATAATAATAGATTCCATCAATCAGCTGCCAGCCCTGTGCGTAGCCATCCGGTGACAGATAGGCACCTTCCTTTGTGTAAACACCTTTTCCATAATAGAAATATGGGTAAAGTACACCTTCCCAATAGAAATAGTACTGCTTTCCGTCAATCGTTTTCCATTCACTACATACAAGAGAACCATCTTCGGTTGCATAGCTATATCCATCATTGCACCAGGTATTGACAAGATATTTTCCATCTTCTCCGACGTAATATCTTTTGCCCTTCCACTCCACAATACGGTTGCTAACCATCTTACCATCAATAACATAGTAGGCACCAACAAAACCAGTATATGCAATTCCATTTTGATAATAATACCAGCTACCCTGGCAGTTTGTCCAGCCATTTTTCATAGTCGTCTTGCTGAGCACAACTCCATTTTCATTGGTTGTAAACAGTTTTCCATTTACCACAAACTCACCAGTCTGCATGGTTCCATTTCGATCAAAATAGTACTCAGCTCCATTGATCACATGAAGTCCTGTTTTCAACAAAGCATTCACTGATGATGCATAATACCATTTTCCGGCAACTGTAAACCATCCAGTCTGAGCAGCTCCTGTTTTTCCATAAAAGCGACCATCTGCGATTATATTGGTTCTCATTTTTCCTGTTGCATCAAAGCCATACCACTTTCCATCTGAAAGACGACGACTTACATTCTTTAAGAGCGCACCATCTTTCAGGTAGTAATAGTTTCCACCAAGTAAGCTCCAGCCTTGTGCATTTCCGGTCTCTTGTAAAATTCCATTCTCGCTATACAGCTTGCAAATTCCATTTTCTACAACCAAACCACGCTGCGTTTTGCCATTTTCATCAAAATGATATATAGTACTACCAATGGTTACATCCCCAGTTGCGAGTTCACCAGATGCAAATGCATAATACCAACTTCCATCATCATACAGCCCCCAACCTGAAGAAGCCATGGTTCCATCCGAGTTGAAATGATAAAGTTTTCCATCAATTGTTTCGTTTGTTCCGGCTACTGCATGGTAGATGCCCAAATTATCCTTTTCTGCAAAATAATACCAGTTTCCGTCAACGTTCAACCAACCCTTTGTTGCAATCCTTCCACCTGATACATAGTATAAATGGTTCAGTACATCTCCTGGATAAAATCCGTCAGCAGCTTTCGTTGCCAATCCATTTTCTGCAATCTGATAAGCAACACCATCTACCTCTAACAATCCAACATTCTTTGCCATCTTCGGACTCAGATAATAGGTTGCTCCATTTTCTTCCAAGATACCTGTATATAAAGTTCCATCATTCAATACATAGTACCAACTATCAGACACGCAAACCCAACCTGGAGTCTGTATCCAACTTCCATTTTCATCTGCCAGTCGATAGGAATCCCCCACTTCTACTGCGCCATTCGCCTTCAATACACCGTCCACATCAAAATAATAGGTAGTTTCCCCAATCTTTGTGGTTCCTCTTGCCATGCTGGCATCTTCCTTATAGTAATACCAGTTTTTATTCTCATCCTGATACCATTCAGAGCAATACAATTTTCCATCTGCTTTTGCTCGATAATATAGACTACTTCCAAAGCCATTAAAGTCTGAATCCACACACATTTTTCCAGTGTAGCCAAATGCATACCAGCTACCATTAATCTTATATGCGCCATTCGTCTTTAGCTGACCATTTTCCACATAATAGTAATCTCCATCAAACAAGAACCATCCATCTTTTGCGACCTGCGTCAGTTGTCCATTTTTATCTGCTATATAGCTATTTGTACCATCTGTGCAAACTTCAGACACAGCCATTCTTGAATACATATCAAAGTAATACTGCGCGCCTGAAATTTCATAGACGCCATATGTATATGCCGTACCATCTTCCCCATAATAATACCAATAGGTGCCATCATATACCCAACTATTAATACGAAGCGCTCCACTTGCATCAGTGTTCAAACCACCTGTTTTTAACTCTCCATAATATTCAAAATGATACCACTTTCCGTCAATTTGCGCTGTACAATCTTTCAGCAATTTTCCATCCTGAACATAATACCAAGCACCATCATCACTCTTGTACCATTGATTATTCGGCATCTTATGAGCGACACCGTTTGTATCGCAATAATAATTGGTATCGTCTACCAAAACTATTTGTGAAGAAATAAGTGCTCCTTTCGAATCAAATAGATATTGAACACCATTGATTGTCTGTAATCCAGTACATCTTTTTGCATCTTCTCCATAGTAGTTAATTGCATCTTCACCCGAATACCATTTATTTGCGTACAAAGCACCACTCTCTGATGCTCGGTAAACGTAAAATACTTTGTTAACTGAATCCAGAGAACTAAATGTTGTATTGATGTACATTTTTCCATACCAATCAAAACCATAATAGCTTCCGTCAATTTTCTCGACACAATTTGTCAGGAGCCGACCATCCTTCACATAAGTATAGTTTCCCTCACTATCCTGATGCCAGCCATCTGTTAGATTTTCTGCAAGCACATATTCATCAATTGCATTTTCACTCTCACTTGATTCTGCTTCTATTTCTGTTGATTCTTCTGCCGATTGAACCTCTTCCGATTGAGATTCTGCTTCGGTTTCTTCTGTCGACTGAGCCTCTTCCGATTGAGTTTCTTCCTGTTTCGCTGATTCCGACGCTTCTGCTTCTACAGATTCCTCTATTTCTACTGTTTCCTCTTCCTGCGCCTGAGTTTCATTTTCCTCAAGTGATGACTCTACAGTCTGACCCTGAGTCTCCACTTCTTCCGTCTGCAGTTCTGTTACTTCTTCCTGCTGTTCTTGTACTGTCTCCTGCACAGTAGCCTCTGGTGATGTTGTCACCTCTGCTGCCATTGCTGGTGTCTGTACTGCCATCATCGCTGCAAGTCCGACTGCTCCAAGTTGTTTTTTGGATAAATTTTTCTTCATGCGTATACCTTCCCCTTTCTGAAGATCATTGCTATGTTTCAATGCACCTTCTTAAAAGTTTTTTTTCATTATACCCTTTCTTTTTTCATTTTTCAATATATCTAATAGATTTTTCGTCCATTTTTGCTATTCTTTTATGAAATATAGATAACAGCAAGAAAGAGCCATGCTTGGCCCCTGTCAAATAGACAGAAGCATATCGCATAGCTCTCTCTTATGTTTATTCTTAGATTTAATTAAATATTTTTAGATCAATCAGAAATCCATACTCCGTCCTGATTGAAGACATAAGTATTGCCATTGATTGTATGCGTTCCGGTCAGCATCGCGCCATCGTTACCCATATAATACCAAGTACCATTTAAATTTAGCCAGCCTGTTACCATGGCTCCACTTTCTGACATATAGTACCAGCTATTTCCAACTAAGCACCAGCCAACTGCCATTGAACCACTTGGTTTCATATAATACCAGTTACCATTTAGATTCAGCCAGCCTGTTACCATAACTCCACTTTCTGACATATAGTACCAGCTATTTCCAACTAAACACCAGCCTACTGCCATTGCTCCGCTTGGTATTATATAATACCAGTTACCATTTAGGTTCAACCAGCCTGTTACCATCGCTCCGCTTTCGTTAAAGAAATATCCTACGCCATCTACTATCGTCCAACCAGTTGCCATGATACCATCTGTATCGAAATAATACCAAATGCCATTTAAGCATTCCCACCTGTTTTTAAGATACCAGTTTTATCATAATAGAACCAGTTTCCAGCTGCATCCTGATACCACTGTAAAACATATAGGCTTCCATCTTCTTTTGCTCGATAGGAACCTGGTGTTTGGGACCAAATAAGCTCAAAATTGGTATTTGAAAACATAATTCCAATATTGTTAAACCCATAATATGCCCCATTAATTTCAGCCACACAACTTTGAAGCGCTTTTCCATCCTTTACATAAAAAGTCTTTTCACCAACTTTGGTCCAATCATTATTGTTTAATTCCGCTGTATTTCCACCAGAATCACAATAATAAATGGTTTTATCTGTATTAGTGAAAATGGTATCTACCAAAAGGCTACCATTATCGAAGAAGCAATACTTTTTCCCATCAATTTCTTGTAAACCACTATAGCCTTTTCCATCTGATCCATAGTAATATGCTGTTGTATAGTCTGATCGTCTCTCAAAATACCACTCATTTACATAAAGGCTTCCGTCTTTTCTTGCTCGATAATACGCATGGCTTGTTGAACCCCAAATTACGAAACTTCTATCAGTATACATAATTCCGTCATCATTAAAGCCATAGTACTTTCCGTCTATCTCAATAACTGCTTTTTTCACGATCTGGCCATCTTTGATATACATACGATCCCCATCTATATCAGCCCAGCCATCATCTTGAAGGTCTAACTCTACTACAGCGCCATCAGCCTTACAATAGTAGTTCTTTCCATCTACAGTAACGCTTGTATTTTGATATCTTCTACCCTCATCATTAAAACAATACAGTGTTCCATCTACCTCTTGTAATCCGGATGCTGCTTTTCCTTCCTCTCCGTAATAATAATATTTTGAAGAATCACGATACCATTCTTTTACATAAATGCTTCCATCTTCTCTTGCTCGATAATATGAAGCAGTTCGGCTTTCTGAATCCCAGATGCTAAAACTTTTATTGGTGTACATAGCTCCACTATCATCAAAGCCATAGTACTTTCCGACAATCTCAATAACCGTTTTTTTCGCAACCTGACCATCTCTGACATACATATGTTTTCCATCTATATCAACCCAGTTGTCATTTTGTAGTTCTATTACAGCTCCGTCAGCACTACAATAATAATTTTTTCCATCCACCGTAACACTTGTATTTTGATATCTTCTACCAGTTTCAAAATAGTAAAGTGTTCCGTCTACCTCTTGTAATCCAGATTCCGCTTTTCCTTCCTCTCCATAATAATAATAAAAAGCTACTGGTTCCCACTTAAGATCCCACTCATTTACATAGAGGCTTCCATCTTCCTTTGCTCGATACCACAGATAAGTATCATTTTCTGAATCACGAATGTAAAAAACCTTATTCGCATGCATAATTCCCCTATCATCAAAGCCGTAGTACTTTCCATCAATTTCAATAACCTTATTTTTTACAGTTTGTCCGTCCTTCACATAGGCAAACTTTCCATCGCTATCTTGATTCCAACCATCTGTCAGAAATCCTAAATCTTCTTGAAGAACATATTCCTCTCCCGCCTGTTCACTTGAAATTTCAGTTAGCTGCGTTTCCGTCTTCTGTTCTTCAATTTCTGTAGTCTCCTGCACAGTAACCTCTGGTGATGCTTTCATTTCTGCTGCCGCTACCGGCCCTTCTTTGCTCTCACGGAACTAAGCATTCTTCCGCTCTTGTCAAACACATACCATTTGCCATCTGGAAGTTTGTAAGCGCCATCTGCCTTTGCAACTCCATTCTCAACATAGTAATACGTTCCGTCAACTAATCCCCATCCATCATGAGAAATCTCTCCAAGTTTGGTACCTTCCTCATCATAGATCGCACAGATTCCATTTTCTTCACAGGCGCCCTCTTTTAAAATGCCGTTTTCAGAAAAGTGATATAACTTTTCTCCAATCCAAGCATCTCCTGTTACAAGTTCACCAGATGGCTTTGCATAACACCAAGTGCCAGTACACAAATAGACCCAACCATTATCCTCCATTACACCATTTGAATCAAAGTAATAATATTTCCCATCAATATTGATTGGATGAGGACCATCATAGTCGATTCTTGCATCACAGATTTCCATATAGCCATACTCATTAAAGTAATACCATTTGCCATCAATATTTTTCCAACTATTTTTAAGTACTTGTCCATTGCTTACATAAACCTTAGACCGAAAATGCTCATATAATCCATCTTCTTTAATTGGTGTTACATGTCCCACGAAATCAATTTTATAAGCTGCTCCATCAATTTCAATAAAATTGCATTGAATTAGCATATCAGGGCACATGTAATAGGTATAGCCACCATCCTCCAAGAATCCATACTTTACACTTGCATCTTCCTGTATATAATACCATCTTTCATTTATCTTATGCCATCCTACTGTCTGAATTAATTCGCCATTCTCATTTGCCCCGTAATAAGAATTGTCAATATATACGAAACCATTTATTATTAAATACCCACTATAATTGTCAAACAGATACTTTCTTCCCTGAATCTCAACAATTCCCCTTACTTTGCAAGAAGTTTCATCATAATAATACCAGTAGCCATCGCTATCCTGATACCATTCTGATACATACAAAGTTCCATCTGCCTTCGCCCTGTGTTCTCCATTATACAGATCTCGAAACTCGCTATCCTGATACATGTAACCATTATAATCAAATCCATAATAATTTCCATCTATTTTCAAGACACAATTATGCACATATGCATAATTATTTACATACTGCATTCTCTGCCTTTACCCACCAGCAACCATCTGCTGATCTTGCTTCATTGTCTTCAGCATTGCTATTTAACGGCTCTGTTTCCAACTGTAATTCAGGCTCAGCTTCTGACTCTAATTCTTCAAATAAGTTTTCCTCAGATACGGTCTCTGTTACCTCTGATTGCTCCACTTGTAATTGTTCTGCTTGTGATTCCTCTGCTTCTGATTCTAATGTCTCTGCCTGAGTCTCAATCTCTGGCAATGATTCTGTCTGAACGCTTTCTGGTTCTGTAACTGATTCCATCAAATCGCTTAGTTCAGTCTCAACTTCATGAGCTGCTACTGTCTCTTCCTGCTGAGTTTGTAATTCTTCAGATGCCATAACTGATGCCGGCATCGCCATTAATGCAACAACACTCAATACTCCTATTTGTTTTTTCGAAAATTTTCCTTGCATTTAGTAACCTTCCCCTTTCCAATTTTAAAATTTACAAAAGATAAGCTATGTTTTTTCAATATAAGGTTGCTTTCGCAGAAATATCAAGATATATAAAATCAATTTTATTGAATAATCTGTCTTTTATTTCTTTGGATGACATTTACTTTCACTTTACTGATACTTTAATGCTGTTCAATACTTCTCAATCAAGTGTTATCTCGCGCAAAGGCTATTGATGAAGACAATATAACAACCGAAATCACCTATCGTTTTTCTAAAATATTTATCGTCTTCTTCATATCCTAGTGCATCTCTCCACTCAGTATTTTTTCCCTGCGTTTTTAAATAGCGCGCCATCATGTTAAAATGAGTGATGACACTATTGTGGCAGGCTGTACGAAAAGAGTCCTGCTCCATCTTCTGGCTGCGATCTAAGCTCAGCCATTTTGCACGGATTTCAGCATATGTTGTTGCTTCTCCTATCAATTCATCGTACAGTTCCTGACCAACTGGATCATTTTCGATTTCCTTAAGTAATTTTTGATGCAGCTCTCTCATCTGATCAAATGTCAGACTCTTTGGTGTTTCTAAATAGTTTTCGTATGTGTTCATTATGTACCTCCTATAAAGATGATGTTGGGGTCAAAAAAGTATTTTGACCCCAACTGATATCCACGAATTGCTCCGTTGCTATGCAACTTTCGCAATTCTAAAAAATCCACGAATTGCTCCGTTGCTATGCAACTTTCGCAATTCTAAAAACATTCGGATTCGCTGATTTTCCTTGAAAATCGCTGCATCCTCATGTTTTTGCGAGTCCCAAGCTCAAAAACCTAATCGTGCAAGCACGAACGGCTTTTGGAGCTTTTGACCCTGATATCATAAAGATTGTATTATTATTCCTGTTTCTTCGCAATAATATTTTCATATCAAACTTTTGATTTTCTCTCAAAACATCAAAATTGGTCAAGTTTGCATCAAAATTTACCCCCCCCCGCAAAAAACCTGATATAATTTTATCAGAAAAGGAGGAATTTTATCATATGCTAAAGTCAACAGAAGAATTTGTATGTTTTTTAAATCAGAACAATCTAAAATACTGTTTAGACAGCATCAATGCAAACGATAATGAACAAATTACAATGTGTATCACCAGCCAAACCCTGTCTGATATCACAATTCATTTTCTTTTTGATTCAAATAATCAGATTGTCTATATTCGCATCTGGAATCTCCTAAAAATTCCAGCTTATTTTCACAATACTGCACTAGACATTATCAATAACTTAAATAATACATATCGATTCGCCAGATTTTACTTAAATACCGACGAAGGAATCGACATTTTCGTCGATTCCTTTATCCAAACTGGAACAATCGGCAACACATGTATGAATCTTGGTATTATAACTGCAAAAATTTGCGATACTGTTTATCCAAAGCTAGCCGAATCATTTCAAATACAGCAAATATAATATTTAAAAGAAAGCAGCGATTTTTATACAAATCAAAATCTCTGCTTTCTATTTTTCTGATCTGTAAGCTCTCTTTTTTATTTCCTACTTTTTCTCATATTGTTTTGCCTTGTTTAACCATTTCATTGCTTCTTCTAGATTCTTCTTAACGCCAACACCCTCTTGGTATGCAGCTGCAATAACTTTCATTGCTTCTACATCTCCTCTGTTTGCTGCCATTAAAAAATACTTATTTGCCTCTGAATAATCTAATCGCACGCCTCTTCCATTCGCATACATACTTCCAACATTTCCCATAGCAGCTGCATCTCCCCAAGAAGCTGCTAACTTATAGATTCGAAATGCTTTCTCTTTATTCCTTTTCACACCTCTTCCATCCTCATAATAATATGCGACATTATATGCTGAATGTACATCTCCCCTTAACATTCCTTTTCTGAATATCTTAAATGCTTTTTTATCATCCTGTTTCATCCCACCATGCCCATTGCTATAGCAGGATGCCCATTCGTTATAGCCTTCCATCTCTTTTTTCTTTATTGCGCGCTTGCACCATTCAATCGCTTTCTCTCCATCTATCTCACATCCATCTAAACCTTCTTTATACAGCATTGCCATCCAAAGCATTGCCTGTGCATATCCTTCTTCTGCTAATTTTTGTAATAGTTTTCTTGCTTCTTTTCCATCCTTTTTTGTACCACGGCCATAGTGTTTACAGAGAGCATATCCACAAATGGAACGCTGGTCTGAATGCTCCATTCCTTTTTTATACCAATAAAATGCTGTATTTAAATTCTTGCAACCATAATAGGATGTCCAATATGTATCACCTAAATATCCATATGCCTCTACTATTCCACTCTTTGCTGCTTTCAAAAGTAAACCTTCTGTTTCATTAAAATGCTGTGAAATTGTTGTTTCACTTATTATTCCAACATACCCATTTTTTAAAATTCTCATCCACTTTAAAAATACTGCACCTATCCGTGTATGTCCTTCCCAATCTCGATATCTATTAAAATAACATTTTCCAAGATAAAACTGTGCCTCTGCGTTTCCATCTTCTGCCATTTTAACGATTCTAGACAACGGAAAATCTTCCAAATTCATGTTTCCCTTTGTTTTTCTTTTCATCGTTTCTGGATAAGGAAGTCCCTCATTCCATGAAAATCCCTTTGCAATTTCATTTACAAATACAATTGCTTCCATTTGATCGCTGCACACCTTCTGCTTAAGAAGACTTTCTTTTGCTTCGAGAAGTGCGATTCTTTTGTCTGCCTCTTCCTCCTTTTTGGCCGCCTCTATTAAATGCTTCATCTCATCTGAATAGTACAATCCTTTTAACAATTCCTTAGATCTTTTTAATTTTGGTGCGCTCTGTTCAAACGCTGCTATCGCAGCTGTTTCCTTCTCAAACACACCCATCCCTTTACTTTGACGAATCTCTGCAATTACATCTCCAGTCGTTTTCATTTTTTTCTTCCTTTTCATGAATATTTTCTTAGCAAAATGGGAGGATATCTACTGACTCCCCCCTTTCCTCTATTTACTGCGCATTTCCCACAGAACCTGACATACTTCGAATTCTTCCACTAATTTCACCACTATTTCCGCAGCTGCATCGAAACCATTTTGAAGAACTATCATGACACTTCAATTTCCCACACGCTCCACATCTGACAATATCTTCATTTCCACAATACGGACATCTATACTGTGGTCCAGTTCTCGTCTGAGACATATCAATACTTCGACTTTGACCTGATGTGCGAGCTGAGCGTTCTTTTTCTTTTACTCCATATGTTTGCACCCACACATCATCCGCTGCATAATCATATCGCAGATAAAATTTCTGATTATATTGACTACATTCTGCTTCAATAAAAATTGCTTCATGTCTTGCCATACTATTCCTTCCTTTCTGTACTGCTTTCTATTTTATACAGAAAACAGTTTTGACATCAAAATCAACAACATACCTATTATAAATGCAGGTATTCTCGTCCCATCCAGTAGTTCAATTCTTGCATTCTTCTTTTTACTAATAGATACTACTGCGGTGATAAAAAGATTCACCACCCCCAGAATAATCCATATCGCTCCGACCCCCATACTACTCGCGGATAGTATTTTATAAAATAAAGCGTTTTGTGGTTCCTCTTTTCCTGATAAACAAGAATAAGCAGCAAAAGCCATTACCACACTCATAATTCTGCATCCAACAAGATAACCATTCATTCTTGTCGTCATTACCATTGGCTTGTTGGTAAAATTATTTACAATTGAACAGCAAAACAGAATCACAATCGCAACAAATGAAACTACATTTGTTATGATAAAAAGTCCCTCAAAAACAAAATACAGATTTTTTTTCACCCCAAACGGATTCAAGCACATACATAAAATGCCTAACATTACAGCTATCACTACGATGACAAAAGCCTTTTTTATAAAATCTGTCATCTGACTATAAAATATTGCTGAATGTAATCTATTCTTCTCTAAAGCAACTCTTTTTTGTTCTTCTCTTCCTTCATTTGCCTTATCAATTGCTATTTGCTTTTTTAGTTGTGCAATATCTGCTTCATGTTCTTTCTTTTTTTTCTGTATTTCAGCAGCCGTTGACGCACTCCATTTTTTTCCACACAGTTCACAGGTGTCATTTATGCATGGATTTTCATTATTGCATTCATCGCATGTCCAATACCACATTTTGATTCCTCCTTAAATCCATCCGAGTATTTTTGCAGTCGCCTTGTCTATCACCTGCGTGGTATTGTCCAAAAATACTACTTTTATCTTATCATCCTCTAACGGTATTAAACTTGCAAAGTCGTTGGCTTCCTCTTCAGCAATCTTCTCAAAAAATGCTTTTACTGATAAATCCTCTACCGCTCTTATCTGAATTACAGGATCTTCTTTTCGAATGCCATTGTATTCCCAGTATGCAAAACGATACCCTTTCGATGGTTCTGCTGAGAATTTTAATGCATCCTCTTGCGTAACTTTCAAAAACGGTTTTCCATTTACAAGAGCAAGTCCTCCTTGTGTACTCTCTACATCAACTATATAATAATTTTTCTTCATTCCAGTCAACTGTTCAACAATCTGCTTGCTTGTTGGACGCTTATCTGGGTCATATAATAGCATAGAGTTGATCAGACTTCGCAATTTTTCTGATTTAATACTCTTATCTGCTGTCAAAATGCCACCCTCATACACATATTCATAGGCATTTCCACCTCCGTGTGTATCTGGCATTTTTCCAGTACAATATTCGTGCAAAATCAAACCCAATGCAAAAATATCAGACTGACAGGTAATATTGAATGCCAAAGAGGTGTCTTCCGTAACCTTATATTCCGCCAACTCAGGACTCCAGTACTCCTCTGTTCCCATTGTATCAGCCGGTAACGGTGGCTTTTGGGAAAAGTAGGAATCGTCAAAATCAATCAGTTTGCAGATTAACTCCCCATTTTGAGATCTCGAGATCAATATATTCTCTGGTTTCAAATCACCATGCACAATCTTAACACTGTGAATTTTCATCAAATCCATACACAGTGTTTTAATCAAGAGCATCCGCTTTTCTTCTGTCAGTTTTACAATCTGCGATATGGTTGCCTCCTGCTGAGTACTCTTCAAACTTGCCTGATAGTAGTATGGTTTATTTAAAAAGAACTCTTGTGGCGTCATTATATTTCCATTTCCCTGCGAAACCTGCTGTAGTGCCACAATAATTTTCCTTCGTTCTTGACTAAATTGCTCACATCTCTTTATCTTTTTATCACGAAAATCAGAGCTTAATCCTTCTTCTGGATATTTCGGTTCCTGAAATCGCTTCAAAAAGAATTCCCTTCCATCCTTCTGAGCAAAAATGTAGTCACCATTTGCTGCAGTCTTCCATTCGCCTTGACAGCAGTATCCTTCGATTATTTCGTCCATCATACCTTCCCCTGACTCTTTGCTAGTTTATATTTTTCATATTTTACTTTATAGTAATCTCTCCAAAACAGTCCTGGAATGCTTTCAAACTTCTCAGCTTCATATTTCAAATCCTCTATGTGCTTAAAATCAGCTTGAAGTTTTAAAAACTTTTTCTTTGCCTCACCTGTAAGGATTCTCTCCATTCCAAAAATATATAAGCTTTCCCAGCAAACTCGAGTCTTGATTTTACGAATATATTGCTCAATATCCTGATTTTTCTGCAAACTTTTTATTTTTTCCTTTAAGCGTACAACCGTTTTATCATGGCCTTGCATGCGATTCAGCTCATCACTTTGCAGACGGATACGATTTATCTCGCCAGATTGCTCCAGTTCATACCGAATTTCTTGATAGATCTGCTTCATGCGTAAATCGGCATCAATATCACTCTCCTGCTCACTTTTCTGGATCTTTGACAATTCCCGATATTCTTCTACCAGTTCGCAAACTGGATCCCTTTTCTTATCCCAAAAGAGTATCTTTTTTTGCGGAATCTCAGTCTTCTGAATATAATTTTTGACAAAATTTTCAATCAAACTATTAAGAGACTGTTCAGCTTCCTTTTTTTTCTGCAGTTCCTCTTGTATTTCCTTTTGCGCTTTCTGCAATTCCTTCTTGTTCTGAAGTCGCGCATAAAAATAATTTGCAAGACAATCTATTTTCAAAATTCGGCTTTTCAACTCTTCTTGCATATCAAATGCTGGAGACTTCTTCAAAAAGGCGATCAATGCTTCTATAAGCTCTGTTTCAATCTCTCTCTCAGACTCTTCTAGTTGTGTTCTCTTACTGTCAATCTCATCATACCTGCTATCTGCAAGACGATATCCTTCATTAACAGGTTTTCGAAATTTTTCTTTCATATAAAGTATTCTTGCTTTATACAATTCACTGACTGTTTTTTCTTGATTTGTTTGGATTACAACACCTGCTATCGTTGTATCATCCTTACAATTCTCTCCCTGATAATTTTCTGCAATACATTCTCCCAATACAGATGGATCATCCTCAAAAACCTGCTGGGTTGCTGCTAATAATTTATATTCAAACTGCATTGGAGATTCTATATAGTCAAAGCATCCATCTGATGCAGCGAACAAAATGAATCCTTCTTGTATCGGAATTTTATATTCTACATAATTCAAATGGAAATGATCCATTCCTTCACCAGTCACATTATTGTTCATATTTGACTGTCCCAATGCTTTCATGGCATCAAACTCTCCATCTACATCGTCCTCTGACAGTTGTGAAAGACCATCAACCGGTGTCAACAAATATACTCTTGAATCTCCTGCCCAGATCACTCGCACATCAAGAAAGCCTCCATTTTTTCGAAAAATGGCCATTGCAAGTGTTGTCGGAAGCAATTCAATCATGTTGCCACCTAAGCTTTTTTCAAGCTTGTAGCCTTGAATACACTCTGCCAACTTTGATGCCAAATATTTTTTTAACTTTTTTGTCATTGTAGCAATGTCGTCCGTCCACAATTCTCGTTGTTGCTCATCACAGTATTTTTTTATGGCATCGCTCACACACCTTGAACCTATATATGCGCTAGTATAATACTGATCACCAATTTTATGCTTTGTCTGACCAGTTCCTCCTAGTCCATCACACACAATCAACAGTTGCTCAGTTGCTTTTGGTGGTGCATCTTCATCGGAAATCGCAGCACAATGCACTGTAAATGGTGTTATTTTTCCATATTCCATATCGTTCTCCTATTACTTCAATGATTTACACAATGTGTTAATAATCAAATCCATATTTAAATCTGCTCCACCTTGATCCTGCATCGTTGGATTCCAAACTGTAACGTCAAAGTTTTCTCGAATTCGATTCCATGGTGCTGTATCTGGTGTAAACAAAATCAATCTTCTCGCATTTCGATCCATATTATAGATGCTTTCCTCTCCATGCAACTCGCCATCCCAGGCTTTCATCAGCTCTTCATAGGAACTTAACATAGGAGATGGATAATTTCCTGGAATACCATCTAACTGCTGTTCAAGTGGGTGAGCAGATGCATCTGTAAACAGTACAATTGCATGACGTTTGGAGGTTCCGCTTGTTTCCCAATCAGATCCCATAGCCAATGCCAATGCCTCTAGACCACTCTCTGGCTCATCTCCACCTCCCTTTGCTTCTATACGCGTAACAAAATCTTTGAAATCAGCATTTTCTTCTGGAAGATAAAAAAACGGAGACTCATGAAGCGACATACGCCCATCACAATAATAATCTCTAAATGCAATTACTTTTACTCTCAACTGTTTAATTTTACGATGATACTGCTGCAAGCCCTGTATTACTTTTTCATGTAACGACATCGTGAAATTCTTAACTGTATTTAAGATAGGGGACATACTGTCCGTTGCGTCAATTACAAACACAATATCAGCATTTGTTGTTGCCCCCAGTGTTCTTCTTGGTCGATCAGCCGCACTTGCTTCTGGCATCGACTGAAACCTTCCTGCCCCATCTGATCTATATGATCCTGATGAAGTTTCTCTTTTTTCATATGAAGATCCATTTGAGCCAGTTGTCTCTCTAACAACCTCCATCTTCCAGTCGATCGCACTGCAAAACACAGTCAGCACATAATCAATTGCTGCTTCCGCCAACCCATCTTCCTCAATCTGAGATTTTATCTGTTGACACAAGTTTTGTTTTTCATTTTCATTATTACTGGATGCAATCTGGCAAAAGATTCTCCCTGTTCCGCTTTCCATTGCCATTCGAATCCATCTACGTTCTTTCTTTAACTCTGGAAACATATCGGCTAATATTCCATTCAGCTTTCCTTCCTGTTCCAGAAAAATAATGCCATCCTGAAGAACTCGTTTCCGAAGTTCCTCTCCTATTCTGTCAATATCTGACATTGTTTCTTTGCCTCCTTTACATTTGTGTATCTTTTATATAATCATCAATTGCCATTTTTTGGAGAGCAATTGCTTTTTCTTCCTCATCAGTCATTGGTTCAAAAGCATTTTTATCATCAGATACATTCTTTTGATCCTCTAATTCTTCAATTTTTTCCAAAGATACTGTCATTTTTTCCAGCTTTTCTTCTTTTGCAGCTGCACTTTCATCTGTTACATCTGCATCAGCTTCTTTGTTTACTTCTTTGTCTTTAAATAGGTTTTGTTCATTTCGAAGTCGATCTGCCTCTGCCATTGCTGTATCATATGCATTCAGATATCTTTGATACCGTTCTTCATATTCCTGATATTCTTTTGAAATCTGCTGCAGTTCTTGTGTAAATCTTTTTCGACTGTCTCCAAATTCTTCCATTGCATGAAGCGTCTGCTCACATTCTTTATATTCTGCCTCTATTTTTTCATATTTTACTTTGTGAGCACGAAGTTTTTGAAGTGTTTCTTCTAACAAATGAATCTGTGATGCAGCTTTTTCTAATTCCTCATATAAAGCCACTTTGCGTGCTTTCTCTGCCTCTAATTTTGTTTCATCCGTCTGAACACTATTTACTTTCTCTTCTCTTGTCAGTGCTTCTTCATATTTTTTCTTTAAATACTTTCTTTTGCCCTGCATAGAATCCAAATGTTCTTTTGCATTTCTTGCTTTTTCTTCCCAAGCAAGCTGATCGTATTTCTTTTGCATAGTTGGAATTAATGCCTTTAATGCTTCTATATCAAATACCCCGGCAACTGACATATCATCCCCACTGCCTATCGAACTAACTTTATACAATTGTTCATTTAGCAACCATTTGGTCGTCTCTTCTTTCCCCTCCATTACCAACTTTTCACACAAATCCTTATAAAAGCATTGTGATAATTCTAGTGTACGATACGAATCCTCGATACCATCTGAAGCCACAAAAAAAGCAGCAGGACGATTTTGTTCATTCAATCTTACATAATAATATCGTGTTGATTCTGCCGCATCACTATTGCACACCGAGGTTGTATTCCTTCCCTGACATCGCTCATCCCATGGAATTGGATACGTAACCGCTCCATTTCTGTCTATCATCAGACATCTGCCATCCCCTTGATGTAACGCCAATACATATGTATTTGTTAGCAATACTGCGATAAAGGTAGCTCCGTATATTCCATTTTGTTTAATTCCATTTTTGTATGCCTGCCTTATTGTTTCATTGCTGCATACCTTATACTCTTCTTCTGAAACTGGATTATTTTCCAAATCTTTTTCCACTTCAATATTCCAATTTGCCAATATTCTGCGTATTAACTGTCTAACCCGAATTTCTCTGCTTTTCTCATCATCCAGTTCGCATTCCTTTCCATCCATTTCCTCGGCAAACGCTTTCAATTCAGCTATTCCAACATCTACGATCAATCTAGAACCTCGATCACTGCGAAAGCAGCTGGAATCGCCATGCCCATCTGATAATGCAATTAATTTTACCTTTTCATCTTCAAAATTGCCTGAAGCATCCTGCATGACAATCTTTTTCTTCACATGCGAAGCTCCCTGCACGGAAGCAGAAAAGGAATGATAATTTGACATGATTGACTTCCTCCTCTCTTAATTTCTCTTTTCCTTAACCTAATTTTTGTCAAAATATAATTAAGTCTACTGGGAGATGGAGACTAATAAACCATCTCCCAATAGAAATTATATTTTAAATTTTACCATTCGTCTGGTATTTCATCCACCCCTTCTGTTGGCTCTTGAACTGAAGGAATTGGCTCTGGATCCGGAATTGGCTCTGGAATCGGATCAGATTCTTCACCTGTTACTTTTTTTACAATATCTACTCCTGATGTTCCCGCTCCTCCAGTAGGTTGAGAAACACTATTCAAAAGAGAAGAGGTTGCTGATACTACTTTTATCATTTTCTTAAAATCTTCTAGATCATTTGTTTGAATAACTGCTTCTTTATTTCCTACGATCTTACTCAACATATTTACGTCTGCATCATTTCCAAGAGCAAATGCAATTTTGGTACTATACTTAAACCACTTATTTCCAGTTTTTTCATCAATGATTTTTTGAAGTTCTTTCTCCCAAGAATCCGTCGGATATCCATCACTCATAAAAATAATGATCGGAACCATATATCCAGTATCACTCTGCAAAAAAGTGCTTCTAGACATTTTGGTTCTTAATTCATGTAATGCATCTCCAATATCGGTTAAACCGCCTGCTGTTAAATCATCCCAATAAAAATCCTCTAAAAAAGTAGGTGCATCCGTTATCCATCGTGCTCCTGAGCTAAACTCCATAACAGCAACCTGCATTTCAGCATCCGCATTTTTGCTTGCAATTTCCTGAAGCACAGTTACCGTTTCTCGCATTGCCTCATTTAATGCACCGATTTTTCCCTCATCGACCATACTTCCAGATGTATCTAACACATAAAATATTACTAATTTTTTTCTTGCTATTGCTTTATTTGATGGTGGCATATAATATTCTCCTATTCTAGTTCAATATCTGCATCATAAACTTTCATCTTAATTCCTGCTTTTACTGGTGCCGCTTCTGTTCTCCTTAATATTCTGCTGGCTCCCTTTGATGTGATACAATTCCATGTAATATCACTTGAATTACGAAGCAATACAACATTAGGATCCGTTGAACGTATAACAATACCTACTGGTTTCAACGCATCTTCAGGATTTACCGTTCCTAACTGTACACGATAAATTCGGCTATCCGGTACTGCTGGAATCGAATATTCTGGAAGATGAATCTTATTTTTAAATAACAACTTCCTTCCACAGCTATCACAACAAATGTCTCTGGCATTCTCAGTGAATACATCATTTCCACAACTGCATCTTACAATATCACTTCGAAAACGTGTCAATGCGCGAAGCCATTCTAATTCCACTACTCGATGCTTTTTCTTAAGCGAATCATGACTGAATGCACGAATAAATAGATCTTTCATATATTGCGGAATACAATTCCACAATTCAATCACACCACTATGTACTTTTTCATTTGGGCGATTTGAATCGTCTGTTGGATCAAAAATGAACACTGGTTCCTCACCATAAATTTTTCTTGCTACTGTATCGCTCGTCATTATCGGTATTTTTCCATCCAACGGATGACCTCTTAATAACAATAAAAACAACACTAACGCAAGTGAATATCGATCACTGGCCGTATTCGGTAAATTCTCACCTACCACGACTTCTGGTGCTATATAACGTGGTTTTCCCATAATCCCCATATTTTTGCCGAATGGTGCAACATTATCATTATCTGCGATCTTTACATCACCAGTCTGTGGATTAACGAAAAAGTTTTTATCATTTAAATCCTGATAGCTATATCCCCGATTATGCAAAATACGAAAGGCAGTGACAATATTCATGCTTGCATCAACGAGCCGCTTCCAATCTGCTTTTACTTTCGCGATTAAAAACTCTGCTATCTCATAATAACCTTCTGGCTTAAGTTCCATCACATACCCATAAGTTCCATTCTTCCATACAGTAATATCTTCCGGCCATAAAAAGGCCGGCGTAGGCGGTCCCTGCGCAATATTTTCTTCCAGGTTTTTACGGAAAGCTTCCGGATCTGTTCCCAACTCCTTATACCATTTTAGTGCCTTTTTCACTCCACCGTAATCAACTTCATATACGGTTCCCTGACCACCTCCACCAAGAAACTTTAAAATCGTAACCATCGTTCCTGATTTTGTCGCAATCTGAGTTCCTGGCGCTAATTGATCTTGCTTTGTTTCAGCCATAGCTTTTCATTCCTTTCTACTCAAAAGTAATATTTATTATAAAGCATAAACTGCTTATAATCCCTGTAACGACATTTTATCCTATACTATTGCTACTAAAAGAAGCTGACTCTTTCTTACACTTCTATTTGCTTCCATAATAACAAATTTCTATAAGCCACGACCATGGCTATGCTTGTGCTCTCTAATCTTTGGATCACTGTTACTGGCACCGCTTGTTTTTTGCGCTTTATTTTTGTTTTTTATGTCTTTATCAGCGATCTCTTCTGACGAGTTAACCCATTTCTTTAAACTACTTCCTACAGATCCCCCTTGACTATTTTCTTTTTGGACACTATTGCTTTTTGTTTGTGTATTTTTCTGTGTAGCCTTTTTGTTTGATTCTTCTCTGTTTTTTAAAAAGTTAAACATACTTTTCCTCCTTTAAAGAATACCCACTGCAAAATGCATTAACTTGCAATATTTTTTCATATTCCTATGCTTCTACTTGACTATAGTATAACTATATTGGCAAACTATGTCAATTCATTTTATCTTTTTGGATAATTCCATTTTTGCTGTTTTCTATAAAACTGCAAACAAAAAGAGTTCTCTCATAATAAAATGATTGAACTCTTTAAAATAAACTAATTAACAGGCTTTACCAACCTTGTATGTATTAGCTCACTTGTAGCACCTTTATAGATATAAACTTCATTGTTGTCCATTTGAAGGATCTCTTCTGGTTTTACAATATACTCCTGCTTCATAGAAATGCTGCTTCCACTGCTTGTACTGCTACATGGAAAAAGTGAATATGGAGAATAATTTTTTCCGTGACTTGTAGTGGTAGATACTTCTTCCTTCTCATAATACCCAATGGTCTCTGACCATTTTTTTGCACTCGATACTGATGTATGCTTAAATATTACATTATTTCTGCTATTTCCCAGCAATGCATTAAATAGCCTTTCATCTGCACTGCACATTGCATATACATCAGTTGCACTTACCACTCGCTTGCAAATATCAGAAGCACCTTTTAACCAATTCTCTAGTTTCAGATTGTCAGAAACAGAAATCTCATCTATAACGCAGGCAAGTGTGATTCTCTGCCTATTTAACTGCTTTATTCTGGCAAGGATCAAATCAATCAACAAACGATTACTGTCCATCCCTACATTAATCAATACAATCTTCTTATTCTTCATCTCATCACTCAGATTAACAGGATATGCTCCATATCCCCTTTTGTAAGCAATATCTCCCATCTGACTGTCTAACATTGAAAAATAAGCTTCCAGCTTATAATACTCCGATTGTCCTGCCATAAGCTTTGATTTAATGCGATCTCCCTGATCTGATGTAATCACTTGTCTTGCAACTAAATCATCTGTTTTCTGATATAGTGCCATGTATGGACATATCTGAAACAATTCATAGCTTGGCCTTACTTTCTTTGCATAAAGATACTCAGTCAAACCATCCAAATATGTTAATACATTTGCCCTCATATCATCATCCTTATCAGCTGACTCTTTTATCAACTGGCCAATCTCTTTCGAACTCAATCCATAAAATGGGTCAAAACATGGATTTTTTCCATTGATAATAACAAGCCGTCCTGTGTCTCCGTATTTTTGCTCAATTGTCTTTTCCAGTTCATAATCATTTGCGTGGAGAATCAATACTGCACTATCACAATAGCAGCTCAAATTAATATACGCTTCCATTGCTTCTACTCGCTTTTCTTTCGTTCCACCTGAAATAACCATGTTGTCTAAATCACTATTTTCCTGAAAGAATCCACCGATTTCAGAAGGTTGATACTCCTGAATTCCTTTTCTTCTCTGATTCCTTCCCTCTACCGTATTTCCGGTCAAAAGATTGATTAATCCACATGTTCCATTCCATATTCCTCGAATCAATGCAAAGCATAGATTTAACAATTGAACTAGTATTACCCAGATTAATCGTATCATGTCTGCCTCTCCTCCCTGAATTTATATTCGGTGTCGTGACTGCCCATTTATTTTTTTTGGAATATTACTATCCTGCAGCAATCCTTCAAAAAGAAAATATAGCTCAAGCTGTATTCGCCCCAGCAATAGTTTGGGAATTATATTCTCAGCATCATCGCACGACCAACATTTCGATTGCGTTTCTTTAATCGGCTCTGATGCCTCCCATCCGCTTAATTCAACTGACTTTTTTCTTCTTGTTTTCTTGCTGAGCATAGTTGCTAACTGATACAGTTCTTCTTTTGTAATTTCGTTCTTTGAAAAAAGCTGCCAACAATATTGCTGGATCTCATTCCATACATCCTCATCATAATCTGAGCGAATCAGTCTAAGATATCTATCCAGTTCTTGTTTTTCTTTCCAAAACTTATTCATGCAAAATCACCCCAATCGAATCTCATAAATTCTCTGATATTGGTTCTTTCTTATCTGCCAGTTTCGAATATTATAAATAGCAGTTCCTGTCAACTTATCTTGAATTATTTTTTCAATTGTTTCATCTCGTAATAGATTCGAATCTATTCGAAAATACAACCGTTTATAATTTCTTTGCAGTCCAACCTTTAAGTACCTTTCCAGATACGTAGTATCCTTCACTGTAGCTTTGGCTATATGAAAATAATTATAAATCTGGCATTCACACTTAACTGGAAGCTGATATGCACTGTGATCCTTTTTTATATGTTCTTCATCCAAATTAAAATAATCATATGCAAGAAACAAAGGATTTTTTTGTGACATTCCGCTATCCATTGTGACATCAAGATGGTACCATTTTCCGTCTAATTTCACGATGTTCCATGCGTGATCCATATATCTGGAATTTACGTTTAGTCTTCCTTTGACAATGCTACATGGGATTTTGCATTTATTTAAAAGAAGCTCTACACTTTTTGCAATTCCTTCACAAACTGCTTTATAATTCAAAAATACGCCAACAATATTTTGATTTTCTGTGATTGTGATTCCACGATTCAATGCCTCTCTATCATACTGCACGGTATTAATTATGTAATCGTGAATATATTTGATGACCATCACATCTGTATCATTCTCCTGACGCACTTTATGGCTAATTGCCTCTATTTTTTTCCAGATCTCGCCATTCATTTTTGGTATCTGCTCTCTGGAATAACTATACTGAACCAGAATCGTGCAAAAATACGCTGTATATGAAAATGCCACCTTTGATGTATCTACGAAGAATAGTTCCGGGTGATCATCTAGAACGGCCATATAAACACGCTTTACCGTTTCTACTGGTGCACAGACAAGAATTTTTTGATTGCACTTGCGTAACTCTTGATAAATTACTTTGTACAAGCGCTGCTGCAATTTGGGCAGATACCCAAAATAAAATTCTTCACACACAACATCACCTCCCATTTTCGTTAATATGGATCAAACTTAAACTGAAATGGCTCAGTAAATGGTAAACAGACGATTGCTTCTCCCACTCGTAATCTCGACATATCCCAGTCTTCGATTACGCGGCCCATTCTTTTTTCTTCCTCATATCGGTTATTTATCATAAACTGTTCGATAACATAATTGCTTCCGTATAAGTCTGACAGATACTGTCTTGTCGTGACATCATTTGCTTTAAATGCAAAGATAGAGGAAAAACCTGCTGCAATATTCTTTCCTCGACTTTCCTGATAAATTTCATAAAGCTGCTCAATACTTTGAAGACCTGCAAATATTTTTACGCCTAGGCTTCTTCCAAAATTCACACCATCCTCTATATGCTGTAAATTTGGTATCAGCTTAAACTCATCACAAATCAAGTAAACATTGCCACTTTGAGCTGATCCTCTTCCAAGCGCTTCTTTCAATGCCAAATCAAAAAGCAGACGGTAAATTGGTGTCAATACAGATCCAATCGACAAATCATATTCTATGAACAGTACTTTTCCACCTTTGCTTCGTATAAATTCTCTCATTGAAAAGAATCCATGTCCTGAAAAAACACCAATAAACAGATCTCTGACAGCCGAAAACATTTCTGCAAGCACACCCATTGCTTGCCCGCCTCTATCCTCTATATAGGACTTAACGCCATTCATATCGGAATAGTCGCTTAGAATTTCTAGAATCTTATCAATATCACAGCCATCCAATAGTTTTCTCAATTCATCATTAAAAAACAATTGCTGCCGAACATTTCGATCCTGTACACCAGCTCGAATCAAACACTCTATAATCGATGCAAGTAAGTCTCTCGCCGCATTTGGGAAAAAGCCATTTGCTGAATTCTGTTTTACTTTTTCCTCAAAAAGTGAGCGACATATTTCCTGGATATTCAGCTCATAAGTTCCCTCATCCCATCCATCTGCAAGGATCTCTTTAAATAGATTCCAACGCTGAGACTGCTTTTGATACTGAGAAGAATTCCCTATCACAAAGTCTCCTTGCTTAAAAAACTTTGAATAGAAATCTCCTTTGCTATCAAAAATAACCATTACATCATTGTTTGTCATTGACTGGCGAAGCTGATTTACAAAATGATAAAACAAAGTTGTCTTTCCACATCCAGTACCACCAACAAACAATGTATGCTTGCTTAAGATTGATTCATCAAGTGAAAATGATGCCCTCTGATTTCGAAAAAGTCCTTGAAGTGTCACTTTTGGATTTCTGACTCTTTCGGGAAGAGGGTTTTGTGAAGCACTGCTTCCCTCTATTACTCTTCTGTTTACTCCCATAATACTTCTTATAAGCCTCGACCATGGCTATGGCTATGATCTCGAATTTTGCAATCAGCGCTACTGCTACTTTTCTTTTCCGCATTATTCCGATTTATTTGATTAGCAGCGGCTTGCTTTGTTGAATAAGTTTGTGTTTTTAAACTATTTTTAAAAGCATTGCTTTGGCTATTTCCATTTTTAGCGGTATTACTTTTCGTTTGTGTATGTGTCGGCGCTTTCTGTTTGTTAGCGTTCGTATTTGACTGTTTTTTATTCTTTAGAAAATCAAACATCCTTCTCCTCCCTTAAAAAGCATTTGTTGCAAACCACATGAGTTCGCAGCAAAATTTTTTCATATTCATAAATTTTACTTAAATATAGTATAAGCATATTTGCAAATTCTGTCAATTTATTTTATCTTTTTTGATAACGCCATTTTTTCTGTTTCTTATAAATAAAACCATAAACAGAAACATTTATTATTTTCAAGAATACAATTCAAATAAAACGGCCTAAATTCTATTGATCAAAGAATTCAGACCGTTATACCGTTTAAATCAATCTTTTAGTTATCTTTTGCAACCTCTTTCTTTTTTCTTTCAAAACAAATTTTAAAAGCACAATCCCATTTATCGCAATTATCCTCATATATCACTTCCCATTCATAATCCTCTTCAGATTCTTTTGCTTCTGTATTACTATTTTGCATATTTCTCATTGAGCTATTCAGCTCTGTTACATCCTTTTCTGAAAAAAACATCTTCATTATCCTTCTCGAAAAAATTTGGTAAATTCCCCCATAAATACCATTCAATTAATACGCTTTATTAATCTGATCAGACAGATATTCAACATCTGGATTTTCTGCTACGTCCATAATGATTGATATACATTTTAAAATCTGATATTCCCCTTCTCCCCACTCCTCCTTTGGCTTTTTCATTATTTTATCGTAGCGAATTTTACTTCCAGCCTGAAGTATGATACGATTGATCACACATAGCCAAGGGTCTGGCTTATGAATAGAACCAGTCGCTGCCAGATTTGTTCCCCAGCATCTTGAACAGACATTATTTAATGGACACATCGTACATACTGACTCTGGTTCAATATAGTTCTCAAAGTTTTCTCCTGCATATTGTAAAGAGACTTCTTCTCCTACTGTTATTTTTGAAAATCCTTGACATGGCGTCCAATAATCATCTGTTCCTGTGTAGCAATGAATTCTAAGACCAGCCCCACAATACCTTGTATTTTCCTTTTTTTCCAATAACAATGCCTCAAACGGTATATTAAGCATTCTTATTACTTCTGTTTCCGGATGCTCATCATAATATTTTATGAGTTTATCCAATTCTCTAATAAGAACATCAACATTTTTTGCATCTGACCAATCAATATCCCCCATTGCCAGAGTTGCATCAACCTGAAATCCCTTTTCTATCAAATAAATAACACTCTCTGCCATTTGTTCTAAACAATTTGGTGCAATCGTTGCCTTCACCGGCAACGGATGATACATTTTTAAAAAGAAATCTTGATCAATGCTATCAAAAGTACCCTTTTTGTTTCCTGCAAATACACGATTTTTATCATGTGCTTCTTTAACACCATCGAGTGATAATGCTGCATAAAAATGTCTTCTATGATCTGACAACCATTTCTTAATATGTTCTGTAAGAATTACACCACTTGTTGTCGTATTATATGTAACCATACGTTTCGGATACTGCTCTTCAACATAATCTACCACTTGTTCTATCAGTTCAAAATTTAAAAATGGCTCTCCACCAAAAAATTCTATATTTATTTCTGCATCTTCATCCAACTCAGCAAATTCTCTATCAATGTGTTCCTTTGCTTTTTCAAATGTCATTTTTTGGTTTGCCTTATGTATTTCATAACAATAATTACATGCTAATGGGCACGATTCTGTAATAATCAGTGATATCTGCATTCTTTTTTTCATTTTTTCCCCACATACCGTATTTTTGTAATATTAATTATATTCAACACGCGCTACATCTACTGCCAGAAAAGGGGGATTTAAAAATCCCCCCGAACCGAATTATGAATCCTTTTCTGACTGAGCACAATAACATTTAATAGGACAATCCCACTTATCACAAGTATTATTAAATGCTTCTGCCATTCTTACTGATTTACAGGTTCCGTACTTCTTCTGCATTTCTCCTACTGAATTGTTAAGCTCTACTACATCTGTTCTTGTAAAAAACATACTCTATTCTCCTTTCTTCAGAAAGCTAAAAGTACTTTCTTAAGACAAATTATATACCGCGATTTGCTTTATGTCAATTTATTTTATCTTTTTTGATAATACCATTTTTGCTGTTTGCCCTTTCATTTTGCTGACCAGTTAAATTATTAAATTTGCGACCTCACTAATTTTAGACACAAATTTCATCAGCTTGCATTCTTCTGATCACAATGTATCTGTATATTTCTTAAGATCGAAAGATGCATTTTTATATAATGAATATGCATCTTTCTCCTTTCCTTCTTCAATGAATTGAACACATTTAATGACTACTTCTTGATAAATTTTTTCATAGATTTCTTTTGAATTTGGAAGATGGTTCAACTTTTCTACAATTTTAGGAGCAATATCATAGTATATCTTGATTTCTGCTGGACCATTTTCATGCTTTGACACCCAATTATCTCTAAATTTTCTGAGTGTTTCTAATTCATAGCAATCTACAGGCAATCCCCTAGACTCTATACAAGCAGTCGTTATAAAACAGCCTGATCCTAGAGAGGATTCTGTCATATTATACGCAATGCGTCTATCGCTATAATCTCCATATCGAATATAGTTTCCATCTATAATATACACTATTGCGCCATCTTTGGAAGCTCCCGTTCTTATGTAATTTCCATCAATGTTTAACATAATCTCACCATTACTATCATCACCTTCTCGAATATACTTTCCATCTATATTGTACTTAATACCATCACTTCTCGAATCACCGACTCGCACATACTTTCCATCAAAATTACTATAAATGCTTCCATTACTATCAGAACCCATTCTAATAAAAATTCTTGCCATTCTTTTCTCCTCACCATTAAAGTATTCTCTCTAACCGTCTAATTCATTCCTTTCTCAGGGAAGTCGCAGAGACATTTTCTTACAAAGAGTATACACTTGTTTATGCGATATGTCAATTCGTTTTATCTTTTAAGAAAGTTAAATTTTACAGTTTGTTTCCCATTTTTGTTTTGTCCATTCTCAGATATTATACTTATCATTTAAGATAATTTGTTTTTACTTATTATCTGTTATACTAAATACAAATATTATGCCACATAATTTCTATCAGACTACAAAAGGAGCATTCTTCAATGATTTTATCAACAAGCGAACGCATTAAAGAACTTCGTGAAAAGAATGGCTATACCCAAGCCGCACTTGCAGCCAAGCTTTCTGTTACCCGTGCCTGCGTTAATGCATGGGAAATGGGGATTTCCTCTCCATCTACTGAAAATCTCGTTGAATTGACCCAAATTTTTCACGTAACTTCTGACTATATTCTTGGTATTTCTGGTTCTGAGTCAATAGAAATTGGTCAACTGAAGCAAGATCAGAAAAACGTTCTTTATCAGCTAATCAATCTGTTTTCAAGCGAACAAAATTCTTCTCTTCTTGATATTATTAATCCAGAAAAGAAACCCTAACAAAAAAAAGCGTTAAGAAACAACTTTTTCTGTTTCTTAACGCTTTTTGTTTTATTTTTTCAAGTGTACAAGGCGATCCCTAATTACATTAGACAGCCTCTGGCATAATGCATTTCACTTTTTTCTGTGATTAATTGGCATCTCTGCCACTTAACTCAAACCATCCATCTTTGGTAATCCAACAACGAATCTCGCCAAAGCCACAAGTTGAAAATACCAGACACAGCTTCTCGCCTTCATAGAAGCTTACCACCTCGCACCGAAGCAATGCAATCTCTTGCAAAAACTTCGTATCAAGTTTGTCCATCTGGCAGATAACCTGATCTGCAATCTTTCCTTTTTGCGCCTCAGGTAGTTCT